>JACLAD010014037.1_pt1 | contig 10668 bp, 2 predicted proteins | sample 8027901 | NCBI WGS metagenome assembly JACLAD01 (sample SAMN15725071, study PRJNA655200) | protist metagenome | isolation source: fluorescence activated cell sorting (FACS) single amplified genomes of... | place: Spain: Blaines Bay Microbial Observatory, Mediterranean Sea | collected 2016-07-05
TATGAGCCAACCTTCAATAGATAAATATGATTCTGCTGTCGAGAAACATCAAAATGGTGGATATGAGACAGTTAAATAATAACCATCTCTTTTTGTGCAATTTATCATGAAAAACAAAACGAAAAAACATGTAAAAAATCCAAAATTGTATACATATATTACCAGAATAATAATAATAATAAGAATGATAATATCGAGATCATAACAGATAACGGTCAAAAAAACGAACCACAACCAACAGAAGAATTGAATGGAAATGATTTAAAATTATCAAATGGTCCATCAGCGAATGAATCATCAAGTCATGCACCAACACATACAACCATTATTCACACTGATTCAAAAATTGCACAACAATCTACACCATCTACTGCTGCTGATGATGATGATCACATTGAAATAGTTACAACTGATGATGTTACAACCAACAATATCAACGATAATAATGATAATAATGACAATGATGACGATAATGACAATCAACATGACAATGAAAAAAAAAATGACATTGAGAATGAGAATAAATATGAAAATGAAAATAAAAAACATGATAAGAATGAAACAATGTCAATTCCAAAAGCAACTAAATCTCCACCAGTTGGTTCAATGAGAATTGTTTTATCATATAATGAGAAAGAAACACTTTTGAATCCATCACCGTCTGTAGGAATAAATGAAGATAATATATCAATTGAACATAAATATTCAGGGACAACAATAATAAATAATAATATTGATAATAAAACAAGAAAAGATTCAGATGAAAGTACAGCAAGTACGACATCCCTAAACTCACCAAATAGCGCAGGAACTGGAACTGGAACTGGAACTATATCGATATTGGAAATGGTTCCCGAAGATGAAACAAATTCAAATTTACAATGGAAACTTAAAAGAGTTAGTAATAATAATAATAATAATAATAGGATGAACAATCAACCACGAACTTCCATGCCATTTAATCAATCATATTTAAATAATCAACATCATTCATCTGAAGAATCATGGAATCCCGATGCAGATTTTGAAGATCATACAAATGTAGATGGTAATCATGGATTTGGTCCATCTGTACAAATACATGATTTAGATCCAAATGAATTTGACCCTCAAACACCAATCGGTGGTGGAAATATATTATACGGCGATGCATTGCCACAAGAAAGACTAAATTCACATTATTTATCAGATTCTGTAGAATCTTTAGATCCTGATTTTATTTTAGAACCTGCTTATTTTGAAAATTCTGAAGTTTATTCAATGTCTCGTAATGATGCTGCTGAGGATTCAACAAGTCGTGGTCCTGAGGATGCCATACCACCACCAATGGTTGGTACTGGTGATATTAATAAGTCAATACCTTTACAAATGAGTAATAATTCAACAAATATATCTCATTTTTCTGAAGCATCTACAGTTTTATCCAATAATTCATCTGTAAATAGTTTGTCAAGTAATCATGGAATAAATAATCATTCCATGGCAGTTTCTAAGGATATGGATTTTGGTTCAATTCAATGGACGATGCCTGGAAGATCTATGGATCAAGGAATGCATCAAAAATCTATACAAATGATGGCTGCATCCATGCAAATGATTAATAATATCAATGAAGAGAAAGTAAATAATAAATTGATTGGAAAATCTGTGCAATATGATACAATCGAAGCAATCGGTAAATCTGTACAATATGAGGCAGCAACAACAACACAACAACAACAACAACAACAACAAGATAACAACAGCAAGCCATCATCATCGATTGGTGGTGAAGGATTTGTTCATTGGCAAATGCATGGCCGAAAATTAATGAAAATGAGTCATGAACAATTAGTAAAATGGTTAGAATCAACTGGTTTTGATGAGGAAACATTAACACATTTTCGTGCAAAAAAAATTGATGGAAAGAAATTATGGCAAAATATACGTAATGCATCAATGTTTTTATATAATGTTGGTGTGGTTAGACCAACTTTACGTGATGCAATTGTACAAAATATATATTTACAATTATTACCTAAAACACCTGGGTTTGATGAACGTCATATGTCTGATTTTAAGAGATTGCAGTTAATCGCAGATGGTCCGATATCTACCGTTTATAAAGCAATTATAAAAAAAGAGAAATTAAAATTAAGAGAATCAACAGTTATTATTAAAGGATATCATTTTGCAGCAGATGAAGTGAGAGTTGGTAAGATTATACAAATATTAGTTCATATGGTTACAAATATAACATCAACACGTTTTGTTAAAATACATGGATTTATAAGAAATATGATGGAAGATACAAATAATAATAATAATATATATCAACGACCAATGTTTGGTATAGTGATGGAATTCTGTGATGGTGGTTCATTACAATCAATATTTAAAAATGGGCAAAATAAATATTATCATTTTGAATATAATATAATGGATAAAATTGGTATTTTAATTGATGTTGCACGAGCTATGCAAGAATTACATGATAGGAATACCTTACATAGAAATTTAAAAGCATCAAATGTATTAATTTCAAATATTGATGATATAAAATTAACAGATTATTGTTTAGATGTAACACAATTAACAGATTTTACACATTCTGGAGAAGCAAAAGAAAGATCGATACGTTGGATGTCTCCAGAATTAATACAAACACAAAATTATACAAAAAAATGTGATATTTATTCATTTGGTATTACAATGTATGAAATATGCAGTGGACAAAAACCATATCATCAACATACAAATAATATTGATACTTTATTAACTAAAATATTACAAGATAATTTCCGTCCAGATATAACAGATTTAGCCAATTTGCCCGAGGATTTATTAATTTTAATGGAAAAATGTTGGATGGAAGATCCAGATGAAAGACCTCCAGATTTTAGATATATTATAAATGAGTTAGAAAATATTAAAGAAAATTTGCGTGAATCTTGTATAAGATTTGATGATATTTATGCTCAACAGAGAGTTTCTGCATTATATAATTATGGAAAAGCATTTCAATCATCGCCTTTATTAACAATGAATGATTCAAATAATGAGGAAAATAATGAATATGATGAACTTGGTGTTGATATTGAATATGATGATCAATTTGATAATACCAATGATAATAACAATGATTACGGATTATTACAACCATATAATTCACAAAATAAACCAACACATATTAAAGATGATACAGCGTTGGAATTAGATGTTTTAAAAAATTTTGAACCACGACGTAGAAAAATACATAAACCGAAAAAGAAACGACCTCGTAAACCATTACCAAAAGCACCACCAAATAAAGCATTACCACAAACGGATATAAATACAGCAACAATTGACAAAATTGGTAAAACAATACAATTGCCGGATAAACCATTACCACCAAAACCATTATTTGATGAATAATGTATAATGTGTATTGTTTTTCTGTCTCTCTCGCTCTCTCCCTCTCTCTCTGTGTCATTCTCTATCTATGTGTTTTGTTTTTATATATAATATATATATATATATATATGTTCAGCAATTTTGTGATCCCAACAATGTTATTTATTGATTTTTTTCTTTGTTTCTTGTTACAATTTTTCTTGGTTTGTTTCATGTTTATTACCTTGATGTTTTTTTGTGGTGTGCTGTACAGCACAGTGAAAGTGAACCAGTTACACAGTTGCGATGATGAGGGGGGTCATGAGGCACGCGTGAGGACTTCAGCTTTTCAATGTTCCTCATTATAATCCCTATTGTGCCAAGATCTAAAGTCAGCACCACATTTAGCTTTGCATACGACTCAATATGATACAAATTGGCAGAAACATTCTGAAATGTGAAAAGGAATGAAAGATTTGGATTTAAAATAAGGCACATTCAATTGCAGATATTTTTCAATGGTATATACTCAAGTTTCAACTGGATATGGTCAATTTTTGATTATAAAATGAACAACGGAAATCTCGAATTTGTGTATTATTATATTTCTTCAAGATCATAGCTTCATGTTGAATAAAACTGGTGCCAATATAAAATTTGACATTATGTTATTTATTGCAATTGCGGCTAAAACCTGCAAAAATTCAACTGTGGATTCTGTGGAAGAAGAGTCTACTGGTTTCTACAAAAGTTTTGTTAGCTTTAGGACATGTCAACTAAGCGTCAATACAAACAAAAACATAACAATAATCACATGGATTATGATGATAAGAATGGATTCAGGAAACCATCATTAATTACAAATACTCCATATGGAGCATCATCAGTGCCTATTGGTGATGATTTAGATATAATCCAGGATATGAGTGAAATAGAGGTTGAATCGACATATTTACGGTATACTGGTTCATCATCATTAAATCCAGCGAGGAATAAACCATCTCCACATAAAAATCGTCAATTGGTTGAATTAAGTGATCAAGAGCCATATAATCGGCGTGAATCATTCTTACAAGATATTAATCACGAACCATATTGGCAACAAGAAAAAGAATCCGGATTGCACCCATTTCAAACACCCAAATCTACAAAGAATGATAACACTCCATTTTTTAATAAAAACATATTAAATTCAAATATAAATGATAACGAATCACCAATACCAACGATAAGTAAATTAGTTGATATACCACCACCGCCAACAACAAATCATCATATAAATACTATGAATCAACAGAAATCAAGAAATAGTACATCATTATCACGTAATTCAGCATCACATTCATCACAAACACAACATAGTATTCATACAGATAGCAATAATTCACATCAAATGGGTTCATCTGATGATAATATACAAAATACAGGATTAACCTCAGCCAATACAAGCTTAGAAATGGCAATTCCTGAAGAAAATGAATTAATTCAAATGCCAAATAATGGAAATATTGATATTTATGGTAATGAGGATAATTTATCACATAATGGGAGAATTACTTCATATGTTCGAAGTGGTCAAATGAATCCCATATCATTATATAATAATAATTATTCACATCAACATGAGGAACAACAACAGCACCAACAACAGCACCAACAACAACAACAACAACATATCGAGGAAGAAGATTCTTATGAAGAGAGTCATTCTCATGAGGATGTTGACGATGATGATGATGATATTGATGATCAATATATTGCTCATAACAAACATCATCAACCACAAAGACATAGCAATGGTCATAATAAACGTATTGTAACCAATTCATTTTTAAAATCAACAACAAATAATAATAAAAAAAAGGTATCATTTGGTCCTCAATCAACTGTTACATTTGATCCTCAATCACAGAAAGAAGAGCAACAACAAAATGATAATAATAAATGTCAATCACCATTATCATTATCACAAACATCAGAGTCACCATCATTAACTGGATCATCTGTAGCTCCACATTTATTGATACAATCACAAACAGGAAATGTCCTTGGATTACAACAATCTGTCATGGCTACATTAACACCAAATGGACAGAAAATAAATCAAGACGGAAATTATCCATATCCATCAAATGATGGTCCAAAGAATGAGCCATTAATTTATGGTGCAAATATGTCAAAAACTGCTCCTTCATCACCATTACAAAAAAAATTCAAATTTTCACCACAAGTTTCAAGTATAAAGAATCAAAGACATTCTGTAGTGTCAATTGCTATGATACAGAAAATTCGAGAAAAAAAAGCTTTATTAGATACGCATGCAAATGGTACAGCAACGCCTTCATTATCTGTTGGTTCATTGGATGAAGAATATGATAATGATGATGAACATATAAATGTATCATATTATAACAATGATACTCATCATATGATCAATCCAAACACTCCAACTAAGCCATCACATCAAGTACCATTTATACAACGTAGTGGAACAGAGGATGATATATTGCATCGTTAAGTATTTATTCATGTTTTAAGTAGTATGCAATGTATATTTTTTTGCGCAAATTCGCATTTTATATGGAAACACAATTTTAAAATGTTTGGAAATACAGAGAAAAATGAAAAAAATCGTAATCGTAATCAATATAAACATCGATCGCAGAATGCTAATAAATATCGGAATGGAGTTCAAAGTACAACATCATCACCAAAATATGGTCCAACAAAATCTAAATCACCACGAAAATTTGGATGGCAAAAAAAAGCGCATTCATATAGACCACAGAAAGAGAGATTGGTTGGTTCCGATGGTTTGTATATAAATAATAATAATAATAATAATAATAATAATAATAACAATCATAATAAAAAAAGAAATTCTCATTTACATTCAAAAACAGCAGATATAAATCACATAAACGGCATAAATCCAAATAATGTAAATATATCACCACCACTTAGAAGAACAAAATCTGATTTATCTAAAAATAAAAATAAAAAAAAACAAATGCTTCAAGAATCCAAATTACCACCAGCCACAGAGATTATATCTGAGAATGCTGTACATTCGAAACATGCCGAAATAACACCAAAATATAATCATAATGTACAAGAAATTTATAATCCAACCGAACAAAAGACATCATCTCAAGCTATACCAGCATCATTATTTACATCTATGAGTAAATCCATTGTTAAAGATAGAATGAATAAAATTGATATTGAAAATTTAATCCCTTTAACAGTATCAAGATATATTAGTTATATGGCAGAAAAAACTGGTAATCCAAAATTAGAACCACCACAAAAATGGGATTTTACCACAGTTGCAATGTTTGCCGATGTCTCTGGTTTTACAAAATTATCTGAATATTTAGCAAAAGCTGGAGCTGGAGGTGCCGAAAAATTAGCATTTTATTTAAATCGTTATCTGGAACAATTAGCAAATAAAGCACGTAAAGAAGGCGGTGATGTATTCAAATTTGCGGGAGATGCAATTATTATCGTATGGCCTCCTGATTTTGATGAGGAATCCTTATTAGAATCAGAGAAAAAGATATTAAGAGAGGAACGTATTGCTAGAGCAGTTCAAGCTGCCAGAGCTATACAAAATGAATTTCATAATATGGAAATTATAAAAGGTGCCATTACTTTATCTGTTAAAATTGGTATTGGTTATGGTCCATCATCATTATTATTTGTTGGTGGACAATTTGGTCGTATAGAATATTTAATGTGTGGTTCAGCATTAAAACAAGCATTTGACTGTGAATCATATGCATCACCGGGAGATGTTATTATATCTAAAGAAGCATATCAATATGTTAAAGAGAAATATGTTTATGGTAGAGCTGTTTATGATAATGTTACAAATATGGCATCTGCTACAATGAATACATCTACACCATCATCTGTTAATGATCATCCAGAGTCACCAAAAAAATCACATCGTGGTGTATTAACACGTGCATTATCGGCAAATAAACATAGTAATCAGGCATCGCAAGATAACATATCTACACCGCAACCAACACCAACAGCTTCTGAGGGGCATGATAATACATCACCAACATCACCGTCATCATCATCAATGTCGAGATATGGATCAGGTACAAATAATGTAATGGAACCTATTGTATACAAAGTAATGTTGGATCGTAAGAAATACAAAAAAGTTCATAGTAAAGCTTTAAGATCAAATGATAGATATTTAATATCTGAACATTTGCAGTCATTCGTACCAAGAGCTGCATGGCAAAGATTGTTGTTAAGATATAAACCATGGCATGGTGAACAGAGAGCGGTTACGGTGTTATTTATAAATTTAGATTTTAATGCTTATGATGAATCTGAAGATGAAAACGTTTATCATCCATCCAAAAAGAAGAAACGTAGTAATTTAGAAAATATGCCGCAAGATTTATTACAAAGAGCAGTTAAAACGACACAAAAATGTATATATCGATATAAAGGTTCATTGAATAAATTCTTATTTGATGATAAAGGATCAACAGTTATTGCTGTATTTGGATTACCACCAATTGCAAATTTTGATGATTGTACACGTGCAGTATTAGCTGCATTATTGATTGAACAGAAAATGAAATCATTAAAAATTAAAGCACGTATTGGTGTAACAACAGGTCGAGTATATATTGGTGTTGTTGGTGCAGCTGGAAGTGCATCAGAATATGGTATCTTAGGAGATCAAGTAAATTTAGCAGCAAGATTAATGCAACATGCTATAAAAAAGATAGAAAAAGGAGGATTAGGCGGTGAAGGGGTTGTTGTATCAGATACAACATATGCTCAAGCAAAGGAGTGTATAAATATAGATTGGCAACGATTGCAATCAACCTCAGTTAAAGGATTTACCAAAGAATTTATTATATGGAGACCTCATTGGAGAAAAATTAAAGGTGATTTATCCATGAAACGAAATAGATTTTTTATTGGATGGAAGGAAACCATGGATGAGATTAAATCGAGATTAATAAAATTAACAAAATCTGATACAAAATCAAGAGGATATGTAGTTGCAATACATGCTGATCATTGGGGAGGAGCCACACAATTTGCGAGACAATTATTACATGAAATACATGAACAAATTTATGTTGTTGGTACAACAAATTTAGCATTTAACGATGAGAAATTATTTGCATGGAAAGCTTTATTAGCTAGAATTGTCAGAGAATGTCGTTTATTACGTGGTGATACAAAAGAAATGGATTTAAAGTTCCGTAAATCATTTAAACGATTTTTATCTGATACAAATGGTCAACATTTAATTAAATATTTACCAGTTTTAAATGAATTATTAAGTACAAACTTTGATTCCACAGATTATGCAATAAATGCTATAATACCAGATATTCCAGATTTTCCTAATGATTATTCCGATCTTGGTCATCAAAAATTAAAGTCATATACAACAGTGAAAGCACCACTGATATCAGCAGAAGAAATATTGAATGAAGAAGAAAAGAAATCATTATTATTAAAATATCGTGTTGAAATAATAATTCATTTATTAAAACAAGTATCAAAATATTCAACAATGGTTATATTAATTAGTAAATTCCAATATATGGATCTTGATGATTGGGCAATAACAGAAACCATAGCAAATAAAATATATAATGGTGAATTATGTGATGTCTCATTAGTATTAGCTGGATGGTCCATGGATACAAAATCATTGACTTATTTAATATCTCCTGAAGAACAACAAATACAAAAAAATTTTGCAAAAATAAAGAAATTATGTTGGTTAGAATTTGTTTTACCAAAATGGACAAAACAAGAAGTTCGTGATTTTTTAAAATATGAATTTGATATAGAAAAACCAAGTAAAAATGTATTACATTTTATAGTAAATAAAACTGATGGTATTCCAGGAATGGTTAAATGTTTAGTTCATGATCAAAATTTATTATTTTTAAAACATGGTGGACATTTAGATTGTTCACAAATTGAAAGATGTCGTGATATACAAAGTGGTTCACGATATTCAGATATAAATTTACCAATTCCTTATGCGATACAGTCATATTATACAAAAATGTTAGATAGTTTAGATCAATTTGCATTATTAACAATAAAATGTGCAGCAGTTATTGCAGTTGGTCAGGAATTTTTATCTGTATCATTTTCATATGATATGTTATATTCATGTCATCCATTAAGACAAGATGTTGTATCTACAAATAGTAATAATTCAAATGAATTTGATTTAGAGTTACATTCAGCATTATCATTATTAGAACGTGATCGTTTTGTTTATAAATTTAAGCAAAATAAATTAACGCAAGAAATGATACGTTTATCTGATCATGAAGATCAAAAACATAAACATGACAATGAAACATTTTATGTATTTGCTTCTGGATTTTTAAGAGATGTTACTTATGGAAATATGTTATATAAACAAAGAAGTGCTATTCATAAAAGAGTTAAAAAAATGTTAGATCGTGAACCATTTAATAATGATGAATTAGTTCAAAATTGTATAAGAAGACATCATTTATTATCATTGCATGATGGTTTTTATTCAAATCGTGATGAAGTTGAACGAAAACGGGAAGAAATATTAAGAGAAGCTGGAAATGGTAAGAATGGTAAAAAAGGTAAATCTAAATTATATATGGATCAACATCATTCTATATGGTCATTTCCAGAATGTGTACTTGTTTTATATATACAAGATGTGAATGGTTTACCTGATTCACTTAAATCATCATCATATGTTACTATACATGTTGGTGATGATAAAGGTAAATCATTAACACAATCAATGTCATGTCATAATCAGTATATGTCCGTAGTATTAAGTGAAAATATATTAAAACAAATTGAAGATGAACATGTTGGTCCTGTATTAACAATGAGATTATGGTATAAACAAAATTATCGTGTTGATAAAACTATTGGTAAATTTACCTTAAGATTGAGAGAATTATATGAAAAACAATTATCTGAACAAATGTTATGGTTACAAAGAAAATCTGAATTATCATTAAATAATCAATCACATTCTGGTCGAGGTTCAAAAAGAAATTCATTAAATAATAATTCATCTTCAGCAACATTTAATGCATCAACACCAAATACAAATAATATTATATATGATCATACAGATTTATTTGTTGGTTATAAAATGACTGTTCATGTTAAACAAAAAAAAATAAATAGATTTCATTTAGATAAACAATTATATATTGAATCATTTATTCGATTTTGTTCTGTTGATGATGGTTCTAAAATGCAGCATAATTTACAAACAATGTTACCGTTTGCTCAACAGATGTG
>JACLAD010016598.1_pt1 | contig 10666 bp, 10 predicted proteins | sample 8027901 | NCBI WGS metagenome assembly JACLAD01 (sample SAMN15725071, study PRJNA655200) | protist metagenome | isolation source: fluorescence activated cell sorting (FACS) single amplified genomes of... | place: Spain: Blaines Bay Microbial Observatory, Mediterranean Sea | collected 2016-07-05
TCGCCATTCCAAGGAAGAGCATCTGACCGTGCTGTCGGGCCGGTTCGGCATGTCGCCGGGCGCGGTCCTCGACAAGACGGGCGTCACGCCGCTGACGCCGGGTGGCTTCGTGCGCATTCCGGCCGGACTTTCGCACTTCGCCTGGGCCGAGGAGGAAACGGTCGTTCAGTTGAACGGCATGGGGCCGTTCGACATCATCTACGTAGACGAGGCCGACGATCCGAGGATCAACTGATCGCCCGACAAGAGCAGACGTCGCAGAGCTATGGCGCACGAAGGGCCGGCAATCCGGCCCCTCGTGTCTTGCGGGCGATCACAGGGCGTCCATCCAATCGGGGCGACGGCTCCAATCGCAGGAGTCCAGTTCCTGCACTCGTCCGGATTTCCCATGAGGCGCAGACTGGCCCCATCGGGAGATGAAGCTCGATCGCCGCACCAGCCTTCAGACCGGAGGTATCCGACAGCGGCTGCACCTCGCACTCATCGGAGAAACGGACATGACCCATTCCCTGACGGCCCTGAACGGCGGCACGGTCTCGGTGACCGACGAGGATCTATCGGCGCTGCGCGCCGAGACGAGAGGACCCGTGCTTCTACCCGGCGATGAAGGCTATGAGGCCGCGCGCACGGTCTGGAACGGCATGATCGACCGCCGCCCCGGCCTCGTCGTGCAGCCGCTCGGCACGAGCGACATCAAGGCGGCGGTGGAGTTCGCCGCGCGTCACGGGCTGCTCATCTCGATGCAGGGAGGCGGCCACCAGATCGGCGGGCTGGCCGTGGCCGACGGCGCGCTGCTCGTGGACATGTCGCGGATGCGCCACGTCCATGTCGACCCCGAGGCCCGCACCGTCCGCGTCGGCGCCGGCTGCCTGCTGGGGGACATCGACCGCGAATGCCAGCGCCACGGGCTGGCCTTTCCCACCGGCATCAACAGCACCACCGGCATCGCCGGGCTGACGCTGGGCGGCGGCTTCGGCTGGATCACCCGCAAGCACGGCATGACCGTGGACAACCTGCTTTCCGCCGAGATCGTAACCGCCGATGGAGCGATCTTGACGATCAGCCCCGACCGGCATCCGGACCTGTTCTGGGCTTGCACCGGCGGTGGCGGAAACTTCGGTGTCGTTTCGTCCTTCGAGTTCCGCCTGCATCCGGTCGGCCCGGAGATCCTGTCAGGGCTTCTCGTGCACCCGCTCGACGCCGGGCCAGAGCTGCTCCGGAAATTCCGCGAGATCAGCACCAGCGCGCCGGACGAACTCACCGTTTTCACCGTGATGCGCAAGGCACCGCCGCTGCCCTTCATCCCCGAAGACTGGCACGGTCGCGAGGTGATGATCTTTGCGGTCTGCTACTGCGGCGACATGGCCGAAGGCGAAAAGGCCGTGGCCGAGCTGCGCGCGCTCGGAGAACCGCTCGCCGACGTGATCGGCCCGCATCCCTATACTGGTTGGCAGGCGGCCTTCGATCCGCTGTTGACGCAGGGCATGCGCAATTACTGGCGAAGCCAGGACTTCCTCGACCTGACGGAAGAGACGATCGGACATCTCCTCGATGCGGCCCGGAACCTGCCCGACGATCAGACGGAGATCGTTTTGCCGCATCTTGGCGGCGCGATGGCCCGGGTCTCAGCCGATACGACGGCGTTTCCGCAGCGCAACGCCCACTTCACGATGAACCTCCACACGCGGTGGGAAGACCCGGCCAAGGACGACGCCTGCATCGCCTGGGCGCGCGCGCTGTCCGACAAGGTCGCATCGCAATCGGCGGGCAGCGTCTACGTCAACTTCATGCCTGAGGACGAGGCCGGGCGGATCGGTTGCGCCTACGGCGTCAACATGGACCGGTTGCGGCGGGTGAAGACCAAATACGACCCGGGCAACCTGTTCCGCGTGAACCACAATATTCGCCCCGAGACCGTTGCGCGCGCGGCGGAATAGGCACGACACCTTCTGGACCTTCAAAGCCGCAACTCGCCCTGGGATGGACCAGCCGGAAGCGCTGTCCATCCCGAGACCTCCTCGAGGAGTGAAGCTCATGCGTGTCTCCGTCGTTCAGCAACCGCCCGTCTATCTCGATTTGGAAAAGTCGATCGCGAAAGCATGCGATCTCATCGAAGCATCCTCACGCGAGGGGGCCGAGATGGTCGTGTTTCCCGAGGCTTGGCTTCCGGGCTACCCGACCTTCGTCTGGCGACTCCCGCCCGGGGCCGGAATGGGCAAGACCGACGAACTCTACGCTCGGCTTCAGGACAATGCCGTCGATCTGAGCCATGACGGGTTGGCCGCCATTCGCGCTTGCGCGCGCGAGTTCGGGGTCGTGGCGGTGATCGGCTACCACGAACTCGACGGCGCCGGCAGCGGCAGCACCCTCTACAACAGCTGCGCCATCATCGACGCCGATGGCCGACTGGCCAACACCCACCGCAAGCTGATGCCGACCAATCCCGAACGCATGATCTGGGGCTTCGGCGACGGCGCGGGCCTCAACGTCGTCGAGACCGCCGTCGGCCGGGTCGGCGCGCTGATGTGCTGGGAAAATTACATGCCGTTGGCGCGCTACGCGCTCTACGCCCAGAACGTCGACATCTATGTCGCGCCGACTTGGGACAGCGGTGAGTCATGGCTCGCAACCATGCAGCACATCGCCCGCGAGGGTGGCTGCTGGGTTGTTGGCTGTGCCACCTCGCTCGAAGCTTCGGACATCCCGGCAGACGTGCCCTATCGGGACGAGCTGTTCCCGGATGCGACCGAATGGATCAATCCCGGTGACGCCGTCGTCTACAAGCCGTTTGGCGGCGTGCTGGCCGGGCCCATGCATCGCGAGAAGGGTTTGCTTATGGCCGATATCGACGTGGGCGCAGCCCGGGCCTCGCGCCGCAAGTTCGATGTCAGCGGCCACTATGCGCGGCCCGACGTCTTCACGCTCACCGTGGATCGACAGGCGCGCCGACCGGCCGAGTTTCTCTCGTGACCCGGCCTTCCCCTTCAATCTGCAACCGCCCGAGTGTCCGGCGACACAGGACATACCCAGTCGCAGCCCAGGCTGCGACCAGCAATGCATCGGAGGAAACCGACCATGACCAACACGATAGAAACAAGACGCTTCGAGACCCCTGACGACGCGCTCGACATGAAGGAGCATGGTGGGATCAACATTGTCAGGATGCGCGGCGGGGCGACCGGCATGCACGCGATATTCGAGCCAGGTTGGACTTGGGAGAAGGACGAGAAGCCGCTGCTCGGGGATAGTGTCCCAACGCTTGGTGTAAGAGGCCGCGCGCGGAGCCCTCGGCGTAGCGTAGCGCGCGGCCGGGTGTGACGCTGGCGGTCACCGTCGATCTTCGGAGTAGGTTCGGGTTGGGCAACCTTGAACCAGATGGAGACGACGATGACCGACGACAGAATGGCTCTGCTCGAGCTGGTTGAAAAGCAGGCTGATGGAGATCTGGTCCGCGAGATGCTGGCCTTCGCGGCCGAGCGGATCATGGAAGCAGAGGTCGAGGCGAGAACCGGCGCCGCCAAAGGCGCGCGTTCGCCGCTGCGCGAGGTTCATCGAAACGGCTACCGCGGCCGGGACTGGGACACGCGCGCTGGTCGGATTTCTCTGGAGATCCCGAAGCTGCGCAAGGGCAGCTATCTGCCCAGCTTCCTTGAGCCTCGCCGCACGGCCGAGAAGGCGCTCGTGGCTGTGATCCAGGAAGCTTACGTTCAGGGCATTTCCACTCGCTCGGTCGACAACCTGGTGAAGGCCATGGGGGCCGGTGGCATGTCGAAGAGCCAGGTCAGTCGCCTTTGCGCCGAGATCGATGAGCGGGTGAACGCGTTCCTGGATCGGCCGCTGGAGGGGAGCTGGCCATACCTCTGGCTCGATGCGACCTATCTGAAAGTCCGTGACGGCGGGCGGATCGTCAGCCGTGCCGTGATAGTGGCCGTGGCGGTCAATGAGGATGGCAAGCGCGAGGTGCTTGGCGTCGCCACGGGCCTCTCCGAGGCAGAGACTTTCTGGATCGGCTTCCTGCGCAGCCTTGCCGACCGCGGCCTGCGGGGCGTGAGACTGGTGATCTCCGACGATCACAAGGGGCCCCGGGCCGCCGCGCGGCGGGTCTTCAATGCGACCCACCAACGGTGCCGGGTTCACTGGATGCGAAACGCGCTGGCCCATGCCCCCGCCAAGCAGCGCACGGCCGTGGGCGCGATGCTGAAGACGATCTTCGCCCAGGACAACAAGGCCGATGCCGAAGCCCAGTGGGAGGTGGTTGCCGAAGCGCTGCGTGAGAAGCAGGCGCCGCTCGGCGCCCTGATGGACGCTTCCCGCGATGACGTGCTCGCCTACATGGATTTTCCTCGCGAGCACTGGCCCCAGATCGCGTCGACGAACCCACTTGAGCGGGTGAACCGCGAAATAAAGAGAAGGTCCGATGTCATCGGCATCTTTCCCAACGACGAGGCCATTGTTCGGCTCGTTGGCGCATTGATGCTGGAAACCAATGACGAGTGGACCGTCGCGCGCCGCTACATGAGCCTTGAATCCCTGGCGCGCGTCATCGACAATCCCGACATCAGGTTGCCCGCAGTGGCCACCTGATCAGACTTGGACCTCTCCGAAGGTCGGCGCTCTTACACCAGTCGGTGGGACACTATCCTGCTCGGGTCGCCTGACACCTGTCCGATGCACCACACGGGCTACTGCATTTCCGGCAGGTTGGTAGTCCGCATGGTCGACACGGGAGTGGAAACGCCAATTGCGACAGGCGACTTTTTTGAGATCCCCCCCGGGCATGATGCCTATGTCGAAGGCTCGGAACGCGTCGAACTTATTCTGTTCGAGCCTCCCGCGCACCAGCATTAGTCAGAAAGGAAACGTTCATCGGTATCGAGCTGAAGGAACCGCTACGTAGCGGACATCGATCCAAATGGCAGCGAATGTCAGGTCTCCGCCCGTTATGACTGGCCCAAAGCCTTTCACCGGAGACCGGCTCAGCTCTCGCACTTCTCTCGAACGAGCCCGTAGATGGCGTTGGCCTCCTGCGGTGGGAACGTAAGGCCATAAGATTCCGATACGCGGGTAAAGCGAAGGAGATACTGACAGTGGAAGCCCGCATCCTCCGGCAGCCATCCGAGTGGGCCCGATGCCCCCTTCTGCCTGTTCGCCGACGCCTCGACGGCGAACAGGTTCACAGGGTCGTTCGCAAACCGACGCCGCTTTTCCTCCGCCCATGCGTCGGCCCCATGGGCCCAGGCGTAGGTGAGGTGGTCCCCATTTTCCGGACAAGTTCGCGGCGCTGCTAAGCTTGCCTGTTAATCATGCCGCCGCTTTCAGGTCAGAGCCCGCATGAGCCTCGGCCGGTGTTCGTCCACCGAGCGCCGTGTGAGGCCGCGCAGTGTTGTAGAAATCGATCCACCTTCCGATACCCGCCCGGGCCGCCGAGCCGGTCTCGAAGGCGTTCAGATAGACGCACTCGTATTTCAGGGACCGCCATAGGCGCTCGATCATGACGTTATCCATCCAGCGTCCACGGCCGTCCATCGAGATCTTCACCGTTGCATCCAGCAAAAGCTGGGTGAAGGGCGGGCTGGTGAATTGGCTACCTTGATCTGAGTTGAAGATCTTCGGCAGCCCGTGGCGCTGCATCGCGTCCTCCAACGCCTCGATGCAGAACTCGACATCCATCGTGTTTGACAGCCGCCAGGAGAGAACCCGGCGCGTCGCCCAATCCATGATCGCGACGAGATAGAGGGATCCCCTCTGCATCGGAATGTAGGTGATATCCGCGCACCAAACCTGGTTCGGCCGGTCGATCACCATGCCTCGCAGCAGGTAAGGCCATTTGCGGTGCTCCGGGTGGGGCACGGAGGTCCGTGGCCTCTGGTAGACCGCGCGTAGGCCCATCTTCGCCATTAGCCGCCGGACGCGCTTGCGTCCCACGCTGTAGCCTTGGTTGCGCAGGTGTCGCGCCATTTGCCGGCTGCCATAGAACGGCGTTTCCAGAAACTGCGCGTCGATCAGCTTCATCAGAGCGAGGTTCAGCGAGCTCTCCTCCTTTCTCAGCCCATACCAAGCCGAGCGGCTGATGCCGATCAACGCACATTGTCGACTGACGGACAACGCGGGGTGCTGAGGTTCGATCATCTCTCGCCTCCGGGCCACGCTCACCGGCCGGAGGCTTTGGCTAAAAAATCGCGCTCAACTACGAGCTGCCCGATCTTCGTATGAAGTTTCTCGATCTGACACTCCTTCTCGGCCGCGTTCGCTTCGGCCTTGCCAGAGAATATCCCGGCCATGCCCTCGAGCGCTTGGCGCTTCCAGGTATTGATTACCGTCTGATGCACGCCGTGCTTCGCCACCAGTTCGGCGACCGTCGCCTCACCCCGTATGGCCTCGAGGGCCACCTTCGCCTTGAACTCGGCGCTGTAGTTCTTCCGTTTGCCAGCCACGCTGTTCGTCCTCGCCATCGTTGGTGGCAAGCTTAGCAGTGGGTCCGGATTTCGGGGACCACCTCAGTAGATCTCGATCGCTCCGTTCATCGCACTGCTCCCTCGTTGAGCAGTATAGAGTCCCCAGAGTCGCAAGTTTCAAGTCATCCTAGTGGAGAAATAGTCCTATATTACATGACGTTGCCGGAAAGAGGAAGCCCAAGGTCTGCGTGTGAGGCGACCCTTGGGTTTGGTGGGGAGGCGATTATTACGTCTGTAATATGGCTATGCCATCAGTCAGGAAGGCCTCTATTACATTTGTAATACGTTGGATCAGGCTCCTTGGTATCGCTCGAGCAGCCACTTCAACTCTTGCTCGAACGCCTCCTGCTGATCTTCGGGGATCATCAGGGCCTTGGCGCTCAGCTTGAGGCCGTTCTCGGAGCGGGCGATCGAGAACGAGGAGCCATTGAAGAGTGCGTGACGCTGCAGCTTCGGCTTTGCCTGAGCCTCGCGCGGCTTCAGCTTTATGCCCTCTTCCGGCGCACCATCGTCAGCCTGGACGCCTCCACGCGCACTGATCTCCCGAACGACCTCCGCAGTGTCCCTGCCCTTCCCGAGTTGCGGGATGTAGTCCCGGAGGACAGTCATCGACGGATTGTTTGAGAACCATTGCCTCGACTCTCCACCGGTCTCCCAATCGCGCCAAAGCTTGAGGCCCTGCGAGACTTCCGCTTGCTTGACGTGAAGGCGACTCCCAATCTCCGCCTGCTTGAGATCCTCTTCGGCCTTGAGACGCGCCGCAATCTGCCCGATCGACAGCATGCGCTCCAGCGGGCTGAGGCTCTTGCGGATGGTGTTCTCAGCGAAGCGCTCTTCGAGATCGCTCAGCGCCCTCTCATCACCGCCCGGACCTTGATCGGTGAACGTGCTGTTGCCGTTCGCGACAATCGCCAGCACCCGCAGTTCCAGTTGTCGGCAGGCAGCCAGTCGGCGGCGACCGGACTGTACGTAGAACCGCGCATCCGACGGGATCTGTGTTGGGTCGTATCGGGTCGGCTTCCACTTCGGGTCTGCCGGGCGCACTCTAATTGGTTGAGTCTGTCCTCGCGTCCGAATGTTCTCCTTGAGGGTGGCGAAGTCTTCATCTTCTTCCCATCCGTCCAGACGGTCGGAACCCACTGACTCAATCACCTGGTCGACGTTCAGTTCGATTGAAAGCTGACCACTCATGATCTTCGAGCTGATCTGTTCCAGTCTGTCCTGGAGCGCCTTGTTTCGCTCCCCCTTGACCTCACCGGTCGCGCCGCCGGCAGCCCCTCCTCCGACCTTCAGGGAGGTGCTGGGTGATGAAGCTTCTGGTGCTTGTTCACGATCGGCCATCTTCTTAGCCATCAGTCCTTCATACTTTGCCTTTGCCATTACTCGCCCCACTTCTCTTCGACGAATTTCGCAGCGTATCCTTTAGTCGGAAGGCTGCCCTGCCACACCAGGTCAACTAGGCGATCATTCACGGCGTTCGCATTGTCGATGAACGCTTTCGTGGATGGCCGCTTGCCGCGTGTGTCCGGCACGTACTCATAGATGGACTTGTATTCCTCGGCGGCGTTAGCAACCGCATCACTCCGGCTGTAGAACACCCGAGAGATGATCTTTGGCTGTTCGAGGTAGAGTTCGGCCACCTGCCCCACATCCCTGTCGTTGGCTTCTTGGACGATAGTTGGCAGAACCAGGTGTCGCCCCATTCCGAGCCCCTCACCCCCTTCGTCTTCGAGGTAGTCCACGACAGTGTCGGCGTATGCGGTCAGCGTCGACAGATCGAAGCCCTTCATGGTCTGCGGCACGATCACCGACGACGCTGCCATCAGGCCATTGAGCTGCATCAGCGTCAGGCTGGGCTGCTGGTCGATGATGATGACATCCACAGTCTCGTCGAGTGCGGCTTCGTAGCGCTCCTTGTCGAAGCGACCGTTCTCGTCACGAAGATCACCGATCCTCGTCTTCGGGCCGTAGTCGGCGTCCCAACGCTCGATCGCGCGCTTGAGGATCAGGTGAGGTTGGTGCGCCTGTGCGGCGAGCGCCAGCAGGCTGAGATCGCCCTGATGGATCTCGGCAGTCGCGGGGATCAGCCTTGCGCCTGGCCACGGCGTCTCGCACCACATGTCGTTCATCTCGCTCGTCGGCAGATCGAGCTTGAGGTTGCGGCTGTCTTCCACACCCATAAACCGCGCCACGGTCGCAACACCGGGCTTGAAGAGCGCACTGGTTTCGTCGGCGAAGTATAGGCTGATCGTGGCTTGGGGGTCCGCGTCGATGATGCCGACCCGAAGGCCGTAGTGCATCCCGAGATACTGTGCGAAGTGAGCGGCGCTCAGGCTCTTGCCGGTGCCGCCTTTCTGGGCGCCGAAAGTGACTACCGGGAGCGGATCACCTGGTTGCCGCCAGTGCAGATATGTGTGCCGACGGTTCGGGTCTTTGGACTGGATGTGGGCCCGCATCTGCATGACGTCATGCAGCGAATAGATCTGGCCGCGAGGACGCTGCTCTCCAGTCGGGAACCCGTCGTCATTCGCCATGAAGTCGCCGATCAGTCGGTGGCTGTAGGGGTAGCCCACCCCGAACAGCTCTCCAACTTCTTTGATGAGGAAGCGCTTCTCGAGCCGACCCTTGAGTGTCAGGTCGCGCCGCATGCGCGACCCCATTTTTGCCATCCCATCGGAGAGGTCTTGGAAGAAGTCTTGCAGCATATGCTCGTTGCCTCAGTTGTCTCGTATTACATCTGTAATACGCAGGTCAGTAGGGTGTGCGATACGGCCGGTAGAACATGCCATGCGTCATCATGGGGGAGGGAGAGGGCGTATTACATCTGTAATATTCCTGGTCCCGGTGTGCTGTTCTGGTGTCGCTATGTGTTCAGCGGCCCCCGTCCAAAGGCGGCATGATATCGCCCGAGATCGGAGGCGAGCTTGTGTAGCTTCGTGGCAAAGGACGGACCTGCCTTCTGCTGCGCCTTCCGAGCCTCGTTGATATACGCCGCGAACCTCTCCAGTGGCGGAGCGCATCTGTGATGCTTAGGCCATGCGGCCCGAATGCATTGAGCAAGCTGGCCGAGGAGGGGGAGGGGGTCAGGCGTAGACTTGATCACGCTCTGCGCCTGCGCTGCCAGATCATCGGGTGCCACGGATACACGAAGGTTCTTCCAGATGGCCTGGAGTTGTCCCTGTATTACGGAGATGACCGTCGCCGTATCCATCGATGGTGGCTTATACTCTGCCAGCAGGCGCTTCGTCTGCTCGTAGAGGGTAGGGGAGGGCCGATGATCGAAGTTGGGGAAGTTGTTGCCGCGACCCACGGCCGCACTCCACTCCTCGATCATCTTATCCACCACCACCTCGACCTGCGGCGAAAGTGCGCACACGGAGGGCTCCGCGATCTCCGGTTCGGACGGGCAGGGGGAGTGGTTATCTTGAATCTGGTTAGACTCTCTATAGCGTTCAGCAGGCTGAACGGGCCAATCAGCAGGCTGAACAGCTTTCAGCGCCTTCCGGCTGCGGAGATGGGCCTGCCACTCTGGCCAAAACGGGACGCGATAGTGAAGGTGGGCGTTACCACCATATCCATTCTGCGTGCCCTCGGTTTCGATCAGCCCCGCAGCCCGCAGGGCCTTAACGTGCGCTGAGATCGCGGGCTTTGACTTCCCCATCATCGACGCGAGCGTCTTTTGCTTGATGAAGCACTCGCCGGTCTCGGCCTTGGCATGCATGCAGATGAGGACGAGAGTTCGGAACTCTCCATCGCTCAAGTAGTCCAGGTCAACGAACTCGCGCGGGAGCGCGGTGAAGGGAGCTTTCTCCCCGAGTGAGAGTTGGAGCGTCATTTTTAAGCGCACTTTTTCGTAACCGCACGCCAAAGGGGGCTTGCGGGTGGCTGTGGAATGGCGCTATCAAGAGGTTGAAACAGGGGTTCTCTCGATAGGACCGGGACTCTAAAAGAGCTCAGATCGGTTGCAGCCGGCCTGGGCTCTTGTCTCGTTTGAGGACTAGCTTTTCATGATCTGCCTGTGGACTGCCTAAGTGTAAGTCGTTTCGTGGCATTAAGACACCACGGTTACACGGCACGCAAGTCCTAATAGGTGGTTCCTGAAACCCTGTATTGCCCCTCAAGGGCCACGGATCTTTACAGCGTCGGCATCCTTGAGCCTCTGGTCGGATTCCGACCGCGAAATTTTTTCGAAGAAGACGCGAAACTGTTGC
>JACLAD010012336.1_pt1 | contig 10665 bp, 5 predicted proteins | sample 8027901 | NCBI WGS metagenome assembly JACLAD01 (sample SAMN15725071, study PRJNA655200) | protist metagenome | isolation source: fluorescence activated cell sorting (FACS) single amplified genomes of... | place: Spain: Blaines Bay Microbial Observatory, Mediterranean Sea | collected 2016-07-05
TGTTTATCTCGAGCTGCAGTCTCTCTTCCATCTGCCTTGCAGCAGACTCGGATTTCTCCACCTTGTATCGCTCGCACGATAAAATTTCATTCATTTCTCCTTCCTTTTCCGCCAACAATCCCTCGAGGCGTTCATTCTCGCCCTCTAGCGCTGCGACTTTGCGCTCTTCTTCTAATATTTTGGTCTGCAAATGCTTATACTCCTGCTTCATGGCTGTCACCTCCTTTTGACTGTTGACAAGCTTTTCGTGCTTCTCTTCAATATCTGCCACAAGACCTTCAATTTCAATTTCGTGTGATTCATCCTTGTCATACTGCTCAGCATTCATCTCCCTGATAAGATTTATCTTATCCTCATTTTCCTTCGTCTTGACATCGACGGAACGAGTCAGTGATTCTATAGTTGCATAAGCATCTGTAATATTGATGCGTGACCGTTGGAGTTCCTCGTTAGCTTGATTTAGGCTCGTAGTGAGATTCTCTATCTTTTCCCCGCACGATTCGAGTTCTGATTCTCGTTCTTCAAGTTCTTCTTGGGCCTCATGGACCGAGCTATTCAAAGATTTTAACTCTGACTTCTTTACATCTAATTGACTTTTGAGGCTCTCAATTTCTTCCTCCCTTTTCAAGCAGCTCGCCTCAGAGTTTTCTACATGGTGTCTAAGATCTTCGATGATTTTTTTAAGAATGTTTACATGCTTCTCTCTTTCTTCGACCTCGTCTCTTTTATCTGAGAGTGCAGATCTCAGCTGCCGGATATCTTCTTTGAAATGAGTTTCTTGGGCTGTAAAGTCCGATGTCGATTTCTCCCCTACTTCTGCAAGAGATCTGATATCCCCCTCGAGCCCCTTGATTACCTGGAGCTGCCTATCATTCTTTTGCAACTGCATTTGCAATTTTCCTTGGCATAGCTGTTCTTTCTGAACTACGTCTTGATATTTCTCCTGTAATTTTGAGAGCTCTTTTGTAAGGCCCGACACCCTTTCCTTGAGTTCTGCTGACGCCATTGCGCTCTGTTCTCTAAATGCCTCGACCTCTTTCTCAAAAGACAACAACTGCTCTGACAGGCCCTTTTCTTTTGCCTCAGTGTGCTTTAGCCTTCTTTCCAGAGCACTGCTTTTATCGGACACAATTAGGTGCTGCTTCTTGGCAACAGACAACTGTTTATTCAATTTCTCTACTTCGTCACGAAGGAGCCGTGCAACCCCTTCACCATTTTCCTGTTCTTCTTTGACCCGCAACCGTGTGACCTCGATTTCTTTGTGGAGTTTACTTTCTTTTAACAAGTGCTCACGAGACTTGCTATCCAGCGCCTGAATATTAGCCCTGCATTTTTTGATTTCATTTTCTTTCTCGGAGCAATTTTCCTTGAGTTTGTCAAAGTCCGATTGAAGGTTTGCGAGCTTCGAACTGTTCAGATCTGAGCTTTCTTTCAATTCTTTTTGCAAAAATGCCTTTTGCTCTCGCAGTGCGGTTATAGTTGTCTCGCAAGATTGGTTTTTTTCTTTCAATACGTCAAAGGACTCCTCTTTTCGTTGCAAGTCTAATTTCAGAGCATTTATAGTGTCATCCATTTCCGAGGTGCTCGATCTGAACGATTCCACCTCCTTTTTGAGGCTCGCGAGGGAGCGGGATGATGTCTCGACCTCCTGCTCCATTTTATTCCGCGTTTGATTCCACTCTTCCATACTTGATTCAAGTTTTCCCTCGGATTCGCCAAGGGCCTTCTCTAAATTCTCTGCTCTCTTTCTCGTATCGCCGAGCTGCCCTTCGAATTCCTTTTTTAGCCCCTCGAGGGCCTTGCTATTCTTTTGAGCAGTCACCTCTAGCTTTCTTTTATTTCGCTCATACATCTCTTTCCATTTTTCCGCATCTTCGATAAGCCCTCTCTTTTCTATATCAAAAGACCTTGTGTCAGAATTATGTTTGGATTTTGCATCTTCCCACTTTTTTGTGGCTTCTGCTACCCTTTCGCCATTTTCTTTCGATGCTTCTTGCAGCCCTGTTATTCTCTTGTTGGCATTTTCAAGAGCAGATTGGTAAGAACCAATATTCTGTCGAGCATCTTCCAATTCTGATTCGAGGTCGATGCTCTTTTCCTGTGCTTCCTCCAAGCGTTTCGACACGCGTTCGAGGTCTTTTTTGTAACCTGATATCAACTCGGCTTTCTCTTGTCCCAGCCTTGATATTCTTTCTTCTTTATCTTCAAGGTTTGCCTGTGCATCTTTAAGATCGGTTTTCAGGATTGCCAATTCTTCTACATTCGCCAGCTCTCCCCCGAGGCTTGATCCTTGATTTTCATTATCTATGCGAGACTCGAGTTCCTCCCGTGTCTGCTGCAGATCCTCACCAGCCCGCTCGAGTTGTTCCATTAATAATTCCATTTCTTCCGCATGCTGAGCATTGATCATTTTAAGTTGCCTGTCAAAGGCGGATTTTCCACCAATTTTGTTGCTGGCGGTATGGCTTTCCAACTGCTGGGCGGCCTTGCATTCCTTCTTCAGAGCTTTTGCGAGGGCTTCTTCTGCCTCGTGGGCACGATTCATATATTCCTCCCTCTCGTTGTCAGCATCCATCCTTTGCTTTCTTAATGTTGAGTGTTCATCCGTGATACGCTTGATTTTCTCTTGCGATATCCCCAATTCTGTTCTCAACTCTTCCACCACAGCCTCGTGGTCAGAAATCTTTCTATTTAATCGAAAAGCATCCTGTGGGTCGAGGCTCTTTTCCAGCCTCCGATGGAGCTGCGTGATCTCTGTTTTGCTTTTATCGGCTTGAACGTACATCTCCTCCAGCTCCGTTTCGAGCTTTTCAGCGCGTGCCCTCTCCACACTTTTCTCCTGTTGAGTCTGCCTAAGATTTTCCGCAAGTGCCTTGAGATCTTTGTCAGAAGTAAGGAACTTTTCCTTGAAGTCGTTCACTTGGCCAAGGAGCATGATGCCCATCTCCCCAGCCTCGTGAACTTGTTGCCTCGCGATTTCAAGCTGTGGAAAAAAATATTTCGTGTGCATAAGCTATATTATAAATGCCAAAGGTGGCTACACATGCTGATCGATCGCTGAAAGAACCGTGAAAAAAAAGGAAAAGATCTTACCTCTTCATCTTTTTCTTCCAGTTCTCTTAGAAGGTCCTGAACAGACATTTTTGCGCGCCGGCTATTATTTACAAGTGTGTATGTAAGTAAGTACTGTACTAAGATAATACTACTAACGATATAATTAAACCACACACACTCTACATGAATACATAGATACTTGTACATACTTACTCGTATGTAATACGTCATAAATAATATTCGTTTAAACTTTGCTCGGTATTACTCTACTATTACCAGGGCCTACTTAATACCTTAAGTACTTAGGCCCTGCTAGAGTATTACATTACACACATTACTTAGACTACATACTTACATAACACTTACATAAGTATTACGAGTACTTAGTAAAGCCTGTAAAGTTGTCATGTACTGTATGTATTACTGTATTACATACGTGTAATAATAATATGACAATACTGTATGTAAGTATATCCCTCCCGATTAAGAAGATCTTAAGATCTTCACACCTTCTTAATGATCTGAACCACGTCTTCATCATTGAGTTCGTGATCTTTTCCTACGGTCTGGGGAACATGTTTCACCGAAGAGCCCCACACCAGTGCACTAGAGAAATGATGTGCAAAATATGTGATAAGATGGGAAAACCAACAAAGCACCGAAACCCGCAAAGTACTGACTTTTTAAAGTTCGTCATTAGATGTTTATGGATGGCATTGCAGAACGATTCGACGGTTCTTCCCTGATTTTTCCTTAATATCACGGGGGCATCGTAATCTGGTAGTTGACCCTTAGGCTTTGTATATATCCTGGTAAGGTCTAAGTAACCCCACATCATTTCTAGCAGGTCGTCGAAGTTCCACTTATGATGCGCCGAGATGGGGACGCAGTGCGGCATCTGATATATAACATCGAGTTCCTCTATTGTTATTTGATCTATCTTGTTGAGCACGTATATGGCTGGAATATATATTCTGTCTCCTTCAATGACGTCTATAAGCTCGTCCTGGGTCGCATCACAGTTGAATCTGATGTCAGCGCAATGAATTCTGTACTCCTTGCAAATTGCCTTCACTTGCTCTAGGTCAAGATGAGTAAGTTGCACGGAAGAAGTCATGTTAACACCTCCTTTATCTTTTCTCGAAAAATAAATGTCTGGCTTCGGTTTGTTGAGCCTTATGCCGAACCCCTCAAGCTCTTTCTCTAATTTTTCTTTTTGATCCAGCGATTTCATAACATCAAGAACTATGAATATAAGATTACATGTCCTAGCAACAGCGATGACCTGCCTTCCTCTGCCCTTACCATCCTTGGCACCTTCGATGATACCAGGAAGGTCAAGCAGTTGGATCTTTCCACCCTTGTATCTTATAACCCCGGGTACCGTCGTGAGAGTCGTGAACTCGTAGGCTGCCACTTCTGAATACACGCCTGCAAGGTTGCTAAGCAGAGTAGACTTGCCTACCGAAGGAAATCCTACAAATCCCACTCTTGCATCCCCGGTCTTCTGTACCTCAAAACCCGCCTGTGTGTTAAAAAAAAAGGAAAGCTTATCAGAAAGTGAAATAGGAAGAGAACCGAGGTAAGATGCCAAACCTCTTTCTGGGAACCCCCGCCGCCTTTGGGGTTTATAAGTTCGCGCTTGAGTTTCGCCAGTTTCGCTTTCAGAAGCCCCAAGTGGGCATTGGTCGCCTTATTCTTCTGGGTCCTACTCATTTCCTTTTCGATCTCCTCGATCTGGTCAAGGACCTAATTAATACAGAATGGAATGAAACTGCAGATCAGCGGTGGAGCAGAGGAGGGCATACGGTGGGGCACGCATATACTCATCAATACAGGATGAAATGAAAGAAAAAAGCAGAGTCCCACCTTAGCCGACATCTTTCCGAACGAGCTTCAACTCCTGAGGGCTTTCTCGCAGCGTTAATTAAAAAGTGCTTGCACTCAACTCATTAGTAGTAAAGTATTAGAGTATTACGAGCACGAGTAGAACTGTGTGTGTTTTAATTATGAGTATCGTTAGAGTACTTAGTATGTACGAGTATTATTATCTTAGTATTACTTACACTGTACGATACTCGTACAGTATGTACACACATACTTAACAATTAATTAAAAGTATCACTAAGTAATAAGTCTTACTGTACTTACATATGTCATAAGTAATAAATCTAAGAAACATAATTAAGTAATACCAGGGCCTTCTAGTAGGCCCTGGTAATACTTAATTACGGTATTACGTACTCGTACAGTAGTAGCACTGTAGCAGTACATAAACCGAATAGGGTACCCGGTAAAGTATTACTCTCTAATAATATTACATACATACAGTATACATAGAGTACACACGAGTACCTTAATAGAGTACTCGTATGTAATACTCGTACTTCATAAGCCTTTAATTAAGGCATATATTAGATAGAGTACATACGAGTAGAGTAATAAGACTTAGTACTGGTCTTAATTATCTAGTCTTAGGCCGGTAGGCCCTGCTGTATGTTTCTTAGATAATACCTGGTCCTTTTAGAGTACTTACTGTATGATATATTGTATTACTTTGTATTACTCTATGTAGAGTACTAGTACATACATATATGTAATACTTAGCATATTATGCAGTACGAGTTGTTTAATTAAATTCGAAACAAATGAGCTACTTACGAGTACTCTAATAGATAGCTACTCGTAGAGAGCTAGCTATTACCTACTTACTAGAGTAGCTAGCTGCTAGAAAAGATGTGCTGCTTTCTTCGCCTAATACTTACAAGTGTTTCCACCCCCGAATGTGGATTCAGCAAGCCTGGCCTTTGGAGCGCGAATTCGTTAACTTTGTCAACAGCCCCGCTCTCTTTACTGGGGCACGAGCAGGCAGTCCCCTTAGTTTTTCTTCCTACAAAAACCACTGGAAGGGTTCTGGAAGAGCAAGGGCAACAAAGCGGAAATTTAAATTCGCTGCACGAAATTTGGGCGCCAGAAGAGCTCGCATCGCTTAAAAAGTTAAAAGGTATTCTTGTGCAAGCACAGTTTACTGAAGCTATGGTTGTGAGTGCGCTGCAAGTGGACGAGTACGAAGGTATGAGCTACAACTTGATGAGCTCGCCGCAAAATGCCGACAGCTATCTAGCAAGGCTACAATTCTCATTTGACAAGGGAAGAATTAAGGAAAACCTTTATACCATTATCAGACTTTTTCTACTCCATAGGCCCATGCCTCGCACTGAAATTGAGAAGGCTTTGTCCACAGAGGTTTTTGTAGTGCTCTCGGGCCTTCACATGTTTTCGCAAGATAAAATTAGTGGCAAGATCACCAGCACAGTACAAATGGTCCCATTATCCGATGGCAAGAGCCATGTCATTACTGATTTTCACCAGACCACTAAGCATTCGCTCGAAAATTTCAATCAATATCCGGTGATGTATCTAGGTGTGGATTCGCTGGCGCTCGTTGCTTACACCAGAAGAGCTACGCCCCAAAAACGAGAATACATCCTCGATTTATGCACCGGTAGTGGGGTTCAAGCAATCGCGCAACTGGCTAATTATGCTAAGAGAGCTGTACTTATTGACATATCCATGCGAGCTACCCTATTTGCTCGCGTCAATTTATATCTAAATGGTTATGGCTACAACTCTAAGGTACTGAAAGGAGACTTGTATACCGTGCTTGATCTTTTTGAGGGGGATGATAATTTGTTTGATGTGATCACTGCAAACCCTCCGTACCTTCCAAACCCACAGAATATCTTGAGTATGGAACTCTTCGGAGACGGCGGTAGCGACGGTGAGAGAATTCTGTCGGCTGTGGTAAAGGGCGCCGGCTCACACATCGAAGAAGGTGGCAGTATTTTCATTGTTGCTAATTTGATGAGTGTAAATACATATGAGGAAAGATTAAGGAAATGGTGGAACGGGGGGCCTGCTTCGTTTGAGATGTATCGTGGGCATATCTGGTCTCTTGATACGTATGCAAATATGATGGACGATGGAGAGAGATTGGAGCTGATCAGGAAAGCTCTTGAAGAAAATGGCGTATTAAATGCTGCTGCAGGGTTTTTATTTATTAAGGTCTCGCCAAATCTGGCGGCAAGCACTTACAAAGTTGTCCAGCCTCATACACATTTGTGGCCAGCATTGGCTGGGTTCAATGAGCACCTTCAAGACGAGCTGTTGGACGTGATAGGCCGATGAGAGTTAAGGATAGTGTTTTGTATTATTATTTCTAATCTGCCTAATCTCTAGTAGTAGTAAGTTAAACTTTCGACTGAAGTTATCAGAGGGTAAAATAGGATTTCTCTGTAATAAGGAAATGGAGCCCAGAATTATATAGGTGTCTGGAATTAAAAAGAATTACGCCTCCCGCTCCGCCTTGGGTACAAATGATCTGGTGGCAAGCTCGTTGACTCTTGGTTTCGGAGGCAAAAGCCCGGCATATGCGAAAAGTCGGGCGACAGTGTCTGAAGGCTGAGCGCCCATAGCGATCCAATATTTGGCCCGCTCAAAATTCAAAAGTAGATGTTTGGTGGACTCGGAATCTTTTGAAGATTCATCGCGATGAGGGTCCCTTCTAGGAAGAGGATCGTAACTGCCAATCATCTCTACGTGACGTCCCGTGGGCGCCTTTTTTTTATCACCTACAACAATTCTATAATTCGGGCGGTTCCTGCAGCCTGATTGAAGGGAGAAGATGAAAAGGGGTTATCATAACAGCATATGGATTTGTTCGTAAGATAGAAATTCACCGTAGCGAGCGAGCCGGATAACGACGCCCATCCGCTGTAAAATAAGGCGTCACTTTTGATCGAATCTGAATGACTCTCTACTACTTCAGAGCTGATGGAAAAAAGTAAAATGAGTATGTATGTACGAGTATGTAAGTAGTATGTAAAGTACTTACGAGTAATAGAGTATTCTCTAGCAGAGTAGAGTAGACTCAGTAGAGTATGTCATACCTTAAATAATTAAATTATTACTCTACTCGTACGTAGAAAATAGATAAAGTAGTCTAAAATAGTACTTACTCTAGAGAGCACTTAATTTAGTACTAACATTACTTAATACAGTATATTGTACGAGTATATATAAATACATACAATTACTGTTATGTACAGTACTTTATCTGGGATATCCGCTACCTTACGTACAATAACATTGTATGTACTCTACTCGTATTACATACTCGTATTTATTTAATAAGACTAGTACTTACATATGACATATTAAATATGTATGTATTACATACATCAGTACATATTATTAAGATAATACTTACTTTACTTGTACTTTAACGATATTACAAAATATTACTGATTTCCTTTACAAATCCAAGGAGAACACTACGCCCCGATGGCATGAACAGAGGCAGTCAAATTGGCCTGGCCCTGGGCCTCATCTTTGGTTAGTACCCATGCATGCGAGTACATGAAAAATTTCGCTTCCACGGCACTCTGCACCCCCGAGCTCATTGCTGCGAGATAACAATGTACTTACTTGCTTGTCAAACAAACACTTCCAACTTGCACAGGCTCCTTCTGCCTTATAGTAGCAGCAATTTTGGCCTGGATGTGGCACAAACACAAGAGGCAGCAGGTTTCCCTGTGAGTGTACCTGGCTTCAGCACTTTCTTGATCGACTATTTACCCTCTACCTTACTTCTCAGGGGGAGAAATACGAGAGGGGGCTCTGGGCGTGATCTGCTTGGAATTGTCGAGCTCGAATCATTGCGGGGGTCTGGCAGCGGCGCATCGCTTGGCCTCTCGTCGATCGGTGTCGGTGACGATGCTGCGCAGACACAAGCAACGAAGGTTATACCCTTTGGCCTTAATCTCCTCAAGTCTTGCAAATCAATGATCCATCGCATATTGGCCACGTGTATCGATCAAACATCAACATATAATATAAACCATAGGTTCATGGTGCACAATCTGGATCAAATTGTTGACTCCACACAGGGTCTAACCCCTCTTGTCGATGAATTCACCAAGAGCATGTATCCACCTCTCGACCCGGATTTGATGCAAAAGGCGGCTCTTGATCTCTCTCGGGAACTTTCCGAGGTTGTCGATAGCGTTAAGCGCAACTCTCAGGGCGATATCAGCTGGTTGGATACCTGCTTAAATAGAATCAAGACATGTCAAATGGTAGGATTTTGTTCAGAACCCCGCCCGTTGCACTCCTCTGCTTACACTGCCAAAATATGCAATACAGAAATTTGACGCAGAAATTAACAGATTAAGGGATTCTGTACAATCTGATGACGGAGAACTGGATGACGGGGTGGGGAATAACGATAACATTCATCATATTCAAGATGATGAAGTGCACGATATCTATATGGAACTCGAAGGAGAAGACGAAAATTCGTAGTTCGTAGTATAGTGTATAATATCACAATCATTTCACTAAGTAGACCAAAACTTCTTAATACAACTTGCCACAAGCGACAGTCATCATTTTCATCGTCAGATTCAACCTAATCTTTTTTCGCCTTGGCACGGTCAAGCGATTCCTCGTCATCATCCTCATCGTCGCTTCGAACATCTTCAACCTTCCCTGTCTTTGCTTGCTTTACTGCGACCTTTATGATTAAGCTGAACCAGTAAGATTGCATAAATAGAAGTATAGTAACCATCGTATTGCACACAAACAATTCGTCGATGGTGGATATTGTTCGACTGTGCCCCTCGCTTGCACTTTGTGTATATGCTTCAGACCAGCAACTCCACGTCTTCGGGGTGAGTACGGAATATAAGTGATGAGAGGAAATCGCATAGGCTCAGGGTTCGGGGGGCGACACCACCACTGCAGGATATCACAGGGCTCTTACCACATAACCATATATCACGAGTCGAGTCACAAAGAAGGCGCCCCCAAAGATGTTGAACATTCTGTGTAAAATAACGTAATTAGCGTTTGGGGTGCATTTAGAAAGCACAGAAGGCAGTTTTTCGAGCTGACATGTTACTGATCGATGCGTATATTGTTTCTTTTGAATATGTCTCCTGCTTATATAATGCCAATTTTGCAATGTGCAGAGGGGGCTCAGCAAGATCGAGAAGAACCATTATGAACAATCCAACTCGCCAGCCCCCATAACTCAGGAATGCCTCCACCGATTTCCACCAAACTTGGGGAATAAACTGCCCCGTCACAACCGTCAACTTTTCCGGCATTACTTTTTGCTTAGCTTAGTACTATGAAATTTTATACTACCACTGTCTCGTTTTTCCGGACGGAGCAAGTACTATTACTAGTCTTAAGTATTAGTCTTACTCGTATGTACATATACAATATTTGAGTCTACTCGTACTCGTAGTCCTTCTTATGCCATATGGTCATACTCGCGATCGGCTAAAAATTTATTATGACATTATATTGTTCCTATGTACTCGTACAGTATGTAATAAGTATGCACATAGTACATACATAATAATACAAATATCCAGACCTATGTAATACTTCTTATTATTTACTGTTCAAGGTATTCCTAGCAGGAGGGCCTGTTATTATGTACCAGTATTACCTAGCTAGTAGTAGGCCCTGATTGCAATTATGACATATGTATGTAAAGTACATACGTATATATATTATGTATTACACAATATGAAATTAATA
>JACLAD010007085.1_pt1 | contig 10664 bp, 10 predicted proteins | sample 8027901 | NCBI WGS metagenome assembly JACLAD01 (sample SAMN15725071, study PRJNA655200) | protist metagenome | isolation source: fluorescence activated cell sorting (FACS) single amplified genomes of... | place: Spain: Blaines Bay Microbial Observatory, Mediterranean Sea | collected 2016-07-05
CCATGGTAATCTTCTGGAAGCCATGAGGTAGCGGGCATCCGACAGATACCTTGACCAACTCCGTGCCTATGATGAGACAAGGAGGAGAAGATAATTACAACATAGAAGGAGGAGAAAGACGAATATACAGGTGAAGTTAGATTGGATATGACCATCACCATCAGATAATACAGTGACGATATTGTCAGAAGGAAGGGAGGATTGAACCTACCAGGTTGTAAAATACACCCATAAGGCCATTCTAATACTGTCAAATCATGATGCAGGATCGACTCGGGGCTTAATTGAGTATTGTTTCCCAATACAGTCCCAGGCCCTAGTTTCACACCGGGTGGCACCTCATATCGAGCTGTAAGCATCAGAATCTCCATATTCGCTTCTAATAGAATCCCTTGTGGAAGATCTGAGCTGGTGGCACGAGATGTCATCTTGGGTATAGCTTTAGTATTACCAACTCTTTGCACAATCACCAAATGTTCATTATACTCGAAATGGTTCAGATTCTTGGCTTTGAGTTCTTTCATCAGATTCTCTTCACCGAATCGTGGGTTGATACTATCGACTGGTAGTACCACCAACTCGTCACTCAACCATGTGCCAGGTGGTAGATATGAATATTCAGTATGCAGTAGCTCTGCTGCTAATACATTGGGAGGGATATTCACCCCGTATGGCACATTGGGCATAGGTACTGGTCTTAGACATGCAGGCAATAACCCAGCACTACCATGGCCATGGCCGTCTTTGGCGTCATATCTATAAAGGCCAACATTGAGAGGCAGTCTCATGCCATGAGGGCGAGGATAAGAATACCAACAGTTATCGAAGCACGTGGTTTCAGGCAAATCAATCCTCATAGGTAACCTGATTAGCTCTATTCCATGCGCACGCATACTATTTAAGATGGCTGGATTCGCCTTGATACTCTCCGGATATGCTTCAATAGGCACAACTTTGGTGTTCGGAGGGATAGGATGTCCTGGGGGACGATAGAGAAGCTCTTGTCCCGCACCTAGTACGAGACCATAAGGCCTTTTCACAATGCTGCAGGATTCGGACATCTTCGCGTTCACGAACAAGTCCGTGTCCTCCGAATTCAATGCAAATGCAGGTACCAAGAAATCTGGTAATTGGGCATTTTCAGCTCTCTCGATGAATTGTAATGCCGGAGGTAGTGGCGGGCAATTTAGAGGGGGGGCAACCACTGTACATCCTTTCGCAACATGTGTTCCAGGTGGTAAAGATATGGCAAAATTGCACTGTACTAGATCCAAGCCAGCAGGCACCTATGATAAAGGAGTGGATGATAATAGGTAGGGATGTCAATGGCAGCATGAGTACAAAAATGTCTTTGCGTTAGTGCCCTCATTATTACGATTAATTGTAATTATTTTAGCAATAAGGAGACAAAGTAAACCAGAGAGATCAAAGCTTACCACCAAATTCTTTGGAATATTAATTTGAGGCTGTAAAGTCACTTGTGTCATGCCCGGAGGCAATTTTGCTTCTGCATCTAAAGATGCTACATGTACATCCACAGGAAGCTCCAAGTGCGGTGGCAAACGAGCATTCAAGATTAGACGCACCCCAGGTATGATCTCATATCCATCTACAGGGATCTTAACCGTTTCGCAATACTATAGGACAGCAACGTAGGCGAGTGTTTAGGGTTAGGGTTTGGGTTAGGATGTGGAGCATATGTGATTGAAGAGAGGCAGATAATGGAAGTTGTGTTAGTCTCAGCACCACCAGGGTTACTATTGCCAATATAGAGGACAGTACTCGTCATAAACGAGACGATCGCGTTAGTATTTACCTTGATTCTAGGACATGCAATGTACTTAGGCAATCGCTTCATGCCTTTCAATAATGCTTCTCCTACTCCACGATGGATATACATGACATGTTTTGGAACTTGTTCTATCTCATATGCTTTCAATAAAGAAAAAGAAGCATACTTGACACCAGGACACAACTCTAACTTGTTGTCTTCACAGTGCACCAATTGAAACCCTGGGGGTAATATGGGTGGTGGGGCTAATGGATTCAGTATATGGTCAATATGTTGTTGCACAATGTTAGCAACAACTTCTGTTTGTGTTTCGAAATCGTGAATCTCCGAATCGATAGTGCTAGTCGTGGTCAATGCTATATGTTCACTGGCTCCTCCAGTGTATGGTAACGCATTTGGAGTGTTTGTATTGGATTGATACGCAGAGACATCGGTTATGGCACTTCCCATCGTACCGGAATCGACACTCGTCACAGTGGTATATTCATTATTAGATATAGATTGAGGAGCAGGGTTGACGGAGTTCATAGTCTGGGTAGAGCAATCCACTTGATCCACTTGTGCCAACGCTAAGGCCATTGCAACTTTCTCACTCACTTCCTTATCGATTCTCGCCTGTACCATCTCTTCAATCTTTGCTGCCTCTTCCTTGTCAGCTCGTCGTTTTTTTCTCTTCAGAGCAAGTTTCGCAGCAACATTAGTGGCACTTGTCAGAGTCGACATTGTATTACTGAGGCCTTGTGTTTTCTGCGCGAGGGGAGAAAATGCAGAATGGACTTCCTTGTGTCCATCTTTGACCTCCTTATTGGCACCTAGAGGTAAATGAATAATGATGGATATAGTGAAATGTGAGGAGAGAGAGGTGAAAGGTGAGGAATATAGGTGGCCATGAAGAGAGGATGTTGGGTTAATGTACTCCTCCTCATCGTTACCAGAGATGTTAGTCGCAATGAGAAGGAGACAACACTCACCTTCAATAATCTTGTCTACTGTCATTAATGGACTCATCTTGCCTTTAGCTTCGGACAATTTCACTTCCAAATCTTCTTTGGCCCTACTTAATATCTCTTCTTGAACAGATACATGCTTGGTAAACGCTTCTCTATCTTTTGCTAAAATCTCTTCTTTGGATTTCTTATCTTCAAGGAAAGCATTATACTCGATCTCAAAATCCTTTCGTCGCTTTGTCAATTCATTGGCTTCTTTCAACATCTCACTCTTGTGTTTGAATTGAGTAATCTTCTCCTTAGCAACCAGATGTTTCTGGTCTTGGAGTAACTTCCTCTCAGTAGACATCAGAATAGCGAATTCGTTCTTTTGTTGTTCCAAAGATTCTCGAATCTTATCTGCAGCTTCAATCATTTTGTTTGCTTTATCTTTCGCTGTGAGTTTATTGACAATGAATCGCAAGTCAGCACTGGCAGACACTCCCTCCTCTGTCTCCATAGACACACTGGGATCACTCTTCAATTCTGCCAGTTCTTTCAGCTCCTTGTCGATATGAGTCTTGGTAATTTCCAGATGTTGAGCTTCATCCTGCATTCTAGACTTTTCATTTGTCATTTTTTCTCTTTCACTCTTCAATTCAGCTTGCAATGCCAACAAAGAATCCTCTTTATTACACATGGCACTATACCGTTCCTTGAATTCCAGAATATGGTTTTCGTGTGCTTTCCTCTCTTCTTCTAAGTGCTGTTCCATCTTCTCTAATTCCGCTTTTTGTTGCATAACCTTGATCTCTTCGTCTAAATAGAGCTTGGAAGGTTCATGTTTCGATGTAAAGGAGGCTTTTAACATAGCGCCTTGATCCAAGCTCAAGTCATGTACTGATGCACCTGGGTCAGTACCATTACCATCTTCCCCCTGCATCATAGCTCCTGCCTCACTCTTCATATTCTCTAATGCTTTACGTTCTGCATCTAACTCGGCTTTAGCTTGAAGTAACAGACTTTGCTCCTGCTCCAATGTCAATCTCATCGCCTCTAACTCAGAAGTGGTCCCAGTCATTGTACCGTCGACTTCATCATAAGAAGTACTGCTATTCGGATCGAGAGACGGGAGCCTGCTGATTTGAGGTGCTCCTTGGCTGTTCAAACGGGAAAGAGCTGGTGTCTTCGCATGCTTATCTAAGACATGTAGAATAGCCTCTATTTTGTCATGTACCTACATCGATGATGATATTGAGTATATATAGTGAGAAAGGTGACAAAAGAGATAGAAAATGGAAAAATGGTCAATATATAATGAAGTGAGTATGCAAAGACAAGCTTGTGTTAGATAATGTATGTGTATACTCATCATAATCCTAACGATGGAAGACACAGGATATAGAGAGACGTAATATCTTCATCAGAACAAATACACACCTCCAAGGCTTCTTTGGGCACATTGACATCCATGTGCAATAGTTCGATCACGTCGTAGACAATGCTCAAATCAGCATGATGGGTATCTTGAACTACTTCGAAGATATGGTTCACGTTATCCAGTGCATCTTCCATGAATCCATGTTTCCAATCATCTGAATGACGAGCACATTCATATATGTATAAAGTAGTAAAGTTCGAATGAAATAGAGTCAAGAAGAAATTAGTATATACATAGGTGTCTACAGTGTACAGCAACGAACAATATATAGAAAGCAAAGAACGTACCTATGGACTGTGCAATCAGTTCACATACAATCATCGCATCTTGATCTTTATCTACACTCTTAGCACATAATCTATCTGCAACTCGATGCAATCGAGATGCAATTATTTGCTCCGGACGCACTTTGACAGGAACTCCCATGGCACCTTTGTCATTGGATGGAGACATAGCAGTGATGGCTTCAAGTGTTGTGGAAGAGCTGATTTGGTGAACATCTTCAACCTGAGGGGAGGAGGCATTTCCACCATGCAAATTCGTAACTTCTTTCTGAAACGCACGAGTAGCTTCCATAACATTCATAACTTTATGCAATTTGCGAGCGATCGCTGACTTTTTATCGACTTTCTCTACAGTGGTGCCATCTAACATAATCCTATCCATCAGGACATCATCCTCTTCATTATCATCCTTGTTTAACATCAGAATACCATCCAAAGCAGCTTCATTGAGCCTTTTCCGTTCTTCGATTACGCCTGGACTTCCTTGAGGTGAACGCATGGCGTCAATAGAGCGAAGACTGGCGATGCGATCCACACTGGGGGTATTGGGAGCAGGAATGGAGACGGACAAGGTGGGAGACGCATCTTTACTGTCAGTGCCATTCATACTCAAAGCATTCTCGTTGCCATTACTACCAATATTACCATCACGATTCTCAATAACATGATCATCACAATTAGAAGCTTCATGCTTAGACTCATCATTACCATGATCATCACCATTAGCAGCGACGACTTCGCTTTCATCTATGGCAGTAGGTACCCGGGAGTCGGTCATATCCTCTCGAGGGAGGAACTGATCTTTATCAATGATGATGCTATCATCAGTTTTCATATCGCCTTCGCCTCCTACTACTTCCGTGACCGCATTATTATGACCAATACCAACACTATCTCCATCACCATCAGTACTAGTAGCAATACCACCATCACCACTAGTACTGGTAACAGATTCAATCGTCTTCATCTCACTTTCCCCTCGACTACTTTCACGACCCATAGTAGTACCAGCACGGGGAGAGATCTGCGGGGTCGTGAAAGCACTATCAGCTTTCTTCTTTCCTCCTCTCAAGGGTCGTCTCTTTTTCGCCTTAAGAGCCTCTAGTTCCTGTGTCACTGCTACACGCTGTCTATGTTCTTCTTCAAGTGCTTCTTTGAACGCCTTGGTACGCTCAGTGGCCTTCATTTGAATGCCCTCCATAGCTGTTTGGAAATTCTTCTGTTGTGACTGCAAAGCTCTTTTGTAGAACTCCAGTACCTTGATGATAGAGGAACGAGAAGCGTTATCATATTTTGGTTAGGGTTAGGGTTAGAAGAAGGTTAGCGATAACAATAATAATAATAATAATAATGATAATGATAAGGATGATGCCACTGACCTTGATTCGGAAGAAATCGGGCCAGTGGTCGGTGCTCGCTAACGTCTCCTTATCGAGACTGGTGGTCTCGTCTTTGACCTCTCTCAACGCTTCACTCCACCCGCCTTTTGCTTCAATCACTCTATTGATGATATCTCTATGCACCGTCAATACATCCATAAAGTTGCCACCATCATTGTAATAACGCAATGCTCTCAAAGCACTGAAAGATCTCAATAGCATAATATTTTTTTCCGTTTCCATTAAACATGAAGACAATTCACTGAAGGTGTACTCCTCTTTCACTTTATTCAATTCTCTTTCCTGTAATACTCCCATCATCTTCAATTGACGTTTCTCTCGACGCAATTCTTCCGCAGACTTGATAGGTGCTTCATCATCACCCTCACCCTTATTTTCACCAGCAGAAGTATTCGTAGCAATAGAAGGAGTACCAACACTATCTTCTTCATCGAAGTCCATACTATCATATCGTAAATGGTGTTCGAGCATGGTTAATTCTATGATATCATTTTTGCCAAATTTCTTATCCTTCAATCGATCAAAATTTTCATTAGCGACTTGACCTGTTATTGTGAAGGATTAGTTTGTGATGAGTATATAAAACAAATGAATGCATGGTGGATGAAAGTGTGAGTATTATGGTTATGATGATGATCCTGATGTGAAAGTGATGACATATGAAACAAATGGAAGCGACTTCTTACCAATATTACTTAGATCTCCATTTTGCAACTCTTCCTTCAACAATTCCATCTCCTCCATCTCCTCTGCAGTGAATGCACGTTGTGGCACATCTTCCTCTTCACTGTCTTCTCCAGCATCGAAAGCTACACTGCCATCCGCATTCAATGCCGGTCTCGGAGGTTTCGCTTGTTTCGATGCTACAGGACTACCACCACCTGATCCTCCAGGAGCTAAAGACAAAGTTTTTGCCTTTTTAGAGACTTTCGTACTGCAATCAGTAACTGTTCTTAACATACTCTGTGTATATTCTCCTAAGAGGGTCTCCATTTCAGACACGTCTAAGCCTAAGCTCGTCATACTTACCGCAAAAGAGTCGACTTGTTCAATCACATCCTTACGAACGGCTTTCGAACGAACATCTAATGCTTGGGCGAGAGCTTTGACGGCGACATCATTCCCAGTGGGCTTAGCTGGAAGGGTCCCTTGGGAATCCATGTTGTCATACACACTACTCACAATACGTTCGATTTCATCTCTCTGTAATGAAACCCCGATTACTTTGCGGCGACCAGCTCCTTCAGACTCAGCTCGTTCTTGTGCAGCTTGTTCCTGTGCAATAGCGGCAGCAGCTATAGCAGCCTCTTGAGCAGCTGCTTGAGCAACTTCATTATTCTGTGATATTTGTGACTGCATTTTCGATTGCATATCCAGCATCTCTTGTTCTGCTTTTAGCTTCATACCTGCCAAGGTACTTTGCTCTTTCTCACGTATTGCCTTTAATTGAGCTGCATGTGTCTTTAATGAGGCTAACGCACTCTCTTGGGACTCCAATCTTTTCATCATTGTCTTCTCTTTGACATTGAATTGCGATTGAATATCTTTGATGAAATCAACCATCTTCAATAGATTCCTTTCTACACCGCTTTGACCGCCTATTATATAATATCAGAAAATAGAAATATACAGATGCAGGCACCACAAAATTACAATAAGATACAGTGGAGAAGGAGATAGAAAATGGTGGATATAGTGGGTGCATAGCATAAATCGAGAACAAAAGACATAGCTGTGTTAGTATATTGAGTATATGTATGATGATGGCAGGAGTGGCAGGAGGCAGGTGGTACCAACGGAGAGACAATCCAGACAGCAAGATGAATTCTGATAAGGGACATACCATCCAATTGACTCTTATATTCCTTAATCTGTGCTTCATATTCTCGTATAGAGTCATCATGCTTATTCTGCAAAAGACTCAATTCCTTATTCACTTCACGAACAGACTCTTCCAGACGAGCCTTCACTTCATCGAATTCTGTCAGATCTCTTTTCATCTCTTTCACTTCCTTCTCTAAAGAGGAAATTTTCAAAACATTATCTGTTTGACTCCTCTCAGCTTCATAAGCGCGTGTTTTCAATTTGGCAAATTGCGACTGTGCCTCTTTGTTCTCTTCGACAGCTAGCTTACGAGCTTCTTCTGCTTCTTCTAATTGTCGTAACACTTCATCATATTCAGCCTAGCGAGATGATGGGGAGATATGATAATAGGGTATAGAGAAACATTAGAAGGGACAATAAGAACAAGGAGTATACGAATAAAAAGAGCACGAAGCGGATGTTGTGTTAGTATCATTATCATCAGTCTGGTAGATGAAAGACGTAAGTAATAACATAAACGGTGCTTACTTTGGTGATCAGATTGCTAATCATATTCGGGTCTCTTTCATATTGATCCAACAGCCGTTTTTTGCTCTCAGCTACAGTCAATTTAATCTGTAACAAATCTTTTGTACGCTGAATCTTTGCCACATCATCCATGAACTTTCCTTTATCTGCAAGTAATTGAATGCTCAACGCTTCTGATTTGGCTGTGGCAATCTCTAATGCTGTACTCAGAGAATGCACTTTCTTCTGTAGTCCTGGAATAAGGGCTTCTTCGATGGCTTTGGGGTCATCTCCATCTACTACGACATCACTATCACCAGTATCATAGCTGGAAGTCATCGATAACATCAAGTTATTATATTCTTTATGTCCACTAGCAAACAAATTACTCAGTCTACGCGTTGCTTGACTCACTTTGGAGCGCTGTTCTTTGATACTGCGTGTCACTTCTTCAGGAACTGCAATCTCTTCTTCCTCAACTCCGGTATCATCATCATCTACTTCACCATCTTCTCGTGTACTTCCCCCTTGTGAATGAACTACTCTCATCGTAGGAGCCTTGTCACCTTCATTGATGTCTTCATCGATTTCGTTCATGCTGTCCTTCATATTCACAAAACTACCTACAAGATCTTTCAATCTTTCAATTGTGGATTTGGAATTGGCATCAAAGGATGCCAAGTAGTCTTCCATCTTGTCACTCGAGCTCATGTCTTGCATTACAGTGCCACTATTGGCAATCTGCAAGTCACCAATGGCTGTCATGATCCTATCGGCGGTAGAACTTAAGTATTCGCGCTCATTGCGCATCTTGGAAAGCGCGTTCTCATAATACTCGTCTTCCTTTTGCTTGCGAGCCAAGGCACGAGCAGCCGCAGCTTCTTCGGCTTCAGCGCGCTGCCGCTCCTCAGAAAGGCGATTCATAACCAGTTCGTCGCTAGCTATCGACTGAGGTACTCCTAGGAGGTTACTGATACAAGAACTTTCACAAAGGTTAACAGGGTCTCTCAGAAAGACAAACTTTTTCAGAACTTTACGGGTTCGGGAGTGATGGAGGGAGAGAGGTCGGGAAGGCAGTAAAGTAGACTTTGCCTTCAAGGTTTGGCAAAGAGTTCAGCCAATTAACCAATGGTATTGAAGCAATAGGAGTACCGGGTTTGCTCCATATATGTTGGTGTTTGGCCTACACCAGCATCAATGTCATCGATGATTCGCTGTCTATCACTTTCTACCGTGGCTTCTGCCTTCTCCACGTCGACGCTCAATAGAGAACTCATAGCATGTTCTTAGGAGCAGGTAAGAATTGGGATTAGTAGTCACTACATACACAAAATATTTTTACACAAGGCATACCGTTATAACTCCAAACTTACACGGAGTCTGATTAAACCACAACCTAACACCTGCTCTATCACACGATCGACCCTGCCTGTCTCCCCTAACGCATTCACAGCATCACAATTTGTGCTTCTCCAAGAAACATTACCTTCTGCACTTCTCTTCTGTCCATTACCAACCTACCCTTGATAGGCCGTGAACACCCCTTAGAGACTCAAATGTTCTTCTTATTCAATGCTGGCGGCAAAGATATGTTCTCATCGGCCATAGTGGTGCTTAATTTGTACAACGCGCTTGTTATCGTTTCCACCGGAATGTCAATTCTGCGATTTCCAAAAGGATTGAATAGCATGTAGCCTAGATCATACATGGCTACATACGAGACATTCCAGCAAAACAAGACTGTGCATTTAGGATAATGTATAGTGAGATAATGGAAGGAAGGAGAATAGGATGGGAAGTGAAGAGTATGAGTATATGAATAGAAAGAGGCAGAGAAGGAGGTTGTGTTAGTATAATCATCACAGTTACAACAGTGCCGATACATAGAGTAATCACAGCAAGAAGAAGAAGAAGAAGAAGAAGGATACACACCTAGCATATCTACCCAGAATTTGGGTTGATTGGGCAATTCATCATACCCGAAATTGTGCAACCAGATAGACCACTCCACACCTTTCCAGGTACTCATGATGACGACATTGATCTTCACAAGCACACCGCATAAAGCGGTATAGGAGAAGGGCTGATCTCTATCTACATTAGACATGAGATCATTGGCTATGGCACGTGATGCCGTTATTTCTAAAATCATAGGGGATAGATTATAATATAGATGAATAGTCAAGACGGATTATGTGGTCAAGGTTAGGGTTAGTGCCGCACAAATGAGCGAGAGACGAAGCAAAAGAAAAGGATAGGAGTGGTGCTTTGGGTGGGAGATCTCACCTAAAATAATATGAGTGGCTAGCATGTCATCCAACTCTTTCTTCTGTTTCAATGCGTTGATTAATTTGTTCATCCAATAGAAGCAGCTTGTATGTCTATCACCCTTCACCATGGCTTCCCACTCTCCTTTATGCAAAATGCCTTTCTTTATAAGATATTCACGCCCTTCATCACTATCCATATGTCCACGTGCTTTAAGGATGG
>JACLAD010005143.1_pt1 | contig 10656 bp, 9 predicted proteins | sample 8027901 | NCBI WGS metagenome assembly JACLAD01 (sample SAMN15725071, study PRJNA655200) | protist metagenome | isolation source: fluorescence activated cell sorting (FACS) single amplified genomes of... | place: Spain: Blaines Bay Microbial Observatory, Mediterranean Sea | collected 2016-07-05
TGTAGTATCCTTCATAATTGTGACCATATCACCCATTTGGAACAAGGGAGGGCCATATTCGTATTCGTATGCAGCTAAACATCTTGTTCTTCCTGTAGCAGCCTCACCTTCCCTCCCTTGTACTTGTATTCTGTGTTCTACCTCTCTTTATCTTTATTGCCCTAACGATCGTTTACGTTGGTTTACGCATCTTTTAGCTCCACGTGCGCTTTCTTTTCTTTCACCATGAAAAAGCTCCTATCTCTGCGCCTATCGCTATTGGCTATTGGTGTCATTCCGTTTGTTACCCTGTGCACGAACGGATGAATGAATAATTTTGCGTACTGTGCACGGGTATACAATTGTCAATTATAAAAAAGTTAGAATAAGAGAAATTGTACTGACGCCATCCTTTGATCAGGTTGGCTTCTAGTGGCTGCCAATGGACCTGTTCAGTGGGTACTCGATTGCCTAGTTTTATATCGCGAAGAGGTGGCGCGCCGTTGATTTGCCTTTCGCTCTGCTTTGAGCTTCTAAGGGTTACGAAATAAAGAGAAGCAGGGAGTTCGCGATGGCTGCCACTTAATTAGCGTCAGGGGTGAAGAATGAGCCAGTCTGGAGATCTCTACCACCCCGCGCAGCAGATGAAAAAGCGTACCGAAAATACTATGTAGGCCTAATTACCTTATGCAAGTGTTTGGCGAAAGTTAGTTTTGGCGATGCGGAGGTGAAGTTTTGGAAATTAGGCAAAAAAATCTCGTGAAAATCCCTACACTGTACTGGACTACTTCATATTATCAAACATGAACAAACCATCCATTCCCATTCCAATCGTTACCCACCCTGATTTTGTTTATATCCCTATCACCAATTATGTGTATGAATTAAACACATTCGACGATGGCAACCAGAAATACAAACGTTGTGAAAATAAATATCTTAAAATTGGACACTATAAAAAACATCCTGAAAAAATCGCGTTACTTAATATCGATATGAAAACAGTCATTTTATCAATTTCTGATTGGAAAGTTTCGTTAACAAAATATACATTCGAATCGTCAAACAACTAATATTCCATCAAAAATATATTAAAAAATATCAATATTCATTGTATGATATTTTTCTCATCCAATCACACCGACTTTAGAACTGTTAGATTGTTTGATACTGAAATCACCAGTGGCAAGAGCACGATTGATCCCATTTTCAATTGTGGTTATAATAATCTTGTATATGTTTGTCATATTTACAATATTTTCATGATCTTCAGTGGATTGCCAAGAACCATTTATAGACAATTTCATAATTAGTTTTATCATCTCTTTTACCAATTTATTGAAGTAATTGCGAAACAAATTATTTGGCAATGTTCCGGTCAATTCAATACGCTTATTCAAATAAGAATCACGATTGTCTCGTGAAGTTTTCCCCAAATATGCTTTCATTAATTTACTAGCCATATGCCCAATCAAGAATACAAATTCACGTCATCGATGTATTTGGTGGAAGGAAATGCTTTCATCGTTTTTTCTAGCGTCGGTCTTCGAATCATCATAAATCCCTAGTACCTAGTACTAGTACAGTACCTACTACTTCTAAGTAGGTGCTAGTAGTAGTAGTAGTAGTAGTAGTACCTAGAAGTAGTAGTAGTAAAGTAGTAGTAGAAGTATGTAGAAGTAGGTAGCTAGCTAAAAAATGAGCTATGTATGAGCTATGAGGGTTTAGTTAGTTTAAAAAATTTAAAAGCTAATTTAGTCTTCCTAATGGCAAGTTTAAGACTTCTGCTAATTCTATCCGACGGCATTGGAAAGAATTTCAAAATGGACCTGGGTAAATCTATTTTCGGCACGGTATCGAGGATGCTATGAGATGTTGTTTAACGCTTTGGATAGGGACCTCCTTCCTATGAAAGATGCCAGCCGCAAGAGCTGCTGAAATATTGGTGGCGTTGAAAATCTCTGAAAAGTGTTCGACAGCACCAGCTCCACTGGATGCAATGACAGGTATGGTTACTGAATCTGAAACAGCTGTGATCAAAGCCTTGTCGTAACCGTTGCCTTGTCCATCAAAATCAATACAATTCAACATGATCTCACCCGCCCCCAATACCTCTGAAATCCTCGCAACAGTGATTGCATCTACATTCCTTGTTTCTCTGCCTCCTTTAACTGTTGCTTGCCACCAACAGTGCGTCTCACCGTTCGGTCCAAAACCTCCTTTATCATCCTCCTGAAGTTCTACAACTGTCACTCCATTCGGTGCATCGGAAGGACTGCTAACATAAACACGCTTTGGATCAATGGAAACTACTACAGCTTGTGCACCATAATGATTCGATATTTGCTCGATAGAGCTTTTTCCTGTCTTCGCATTAGTTGACAAAAATTCCTCAACGGAGAGGACTGCGTCACCGCCAATTGATACCTTGTCAGCTCCTGCACGAAAGTATCTCGCTGCAACATCCAAAGCCGACCATGTGTTTCCTTCCGGATCTTTGTATTCTCTAATACCACCTCCTACTGTTAACGGAACAAAGCACTTTTCACTTGATTTTTCTAGTACCTGTAACATTGGCAAATCTTCAATAACACCATTTCGAAAGCTCGTGATGTTTAAAAATACTACTTCATCAGCACCATCAGAGTAGTAGGTCTCACATAGACCAACAGGTTTACCCAAATTTCTCACATTACCTCTACCATTGTTTTCATTGCCATCATTTGCTTCCCTCACATCGTATTGGTCACCTTTAGTGACTATTAGATCACCTTGATCATTACTCCGTACATCTAAGCATGCTATTACACGTCTGACTAATGTTGTGGCAGGAAAATGTAGTAATGCATCCAAATTGGCTGGTGCCACTGCATTAGGATCAAATACCGCACCACTTTTTTCTAGGAATGATCTTAAAATTGTTAGTCCTACAGAGCCACTTTTCTCTGGATGAAATTGTGTGGCAAACACATTACCTTTTTGTATAGTGCTGATGTATCGAGTGTTCCCATAATCCGTCACACCTAAAACCCACTCCAAATTAGCTTCTGTTGGCAATGCACAAAAGGAATGAACAAAGTAAACTGTATCGTCGGATTTTATTTCACTCAAGAAGGATGCTGATTTTACTTTTGAAAACCCGTTCCATCCAATTTGTGGTACCTTCAACCCAGACGAGGTATCAAATTTAGTGATCATACCAGGGATAATTCCTAAACCTGGTACACATGGTGTTTCTTCACTGCCTTCAAACAATGATTGCATACCTAGACATATTCCAAAGAATGGTCTGTCCGCCCTAATGTATGTTTTTAACGCCTCTGACCATCCTTTCTCTTGCAGACTATTCATGGCCTGTCCGTAGGATCCCACACCAGGGAAAAGGATTACTTTTGCGGCCAATATTTCTTCAGTGGTGTGGATATCTTCCACTTCGTAGCCTAACGCACGTATAGCATTGCGCAATGACCGAACATTGCCTGCTCCATAGTCCAGCAGACTTACCTTGTATGAGCTCATCTCCCCCTTTGCGTGAGTACAGAAAGCGCTGGATCAGTGAAGAAAAGGAAAGAGAGGCAACAATCGCGGACTGCAAACCCTACTACTTCCTTCTGGACCCTGATGGTCAACCTGACTCAAACAGCAAGCACAGTGTGGAATAGATAGTAAGATCAAGGTACGCAGCTAGCGGGATTGCATCATCATCATCATCATCATCATCATCATCATCATCGTCACGCGTGCGTGCGCGCGTAGTGGAGGCAGGTATGGTCGGTAAAAAGGAGAAAAAAAACACAAAAAAACACCTACCTCTACCTAAAAAAAGCTCCTCTCTCTCTCTCTGCTGCTGTGTGTTGGCTGCGTCCGCTCCTGCTGCTGCTCTGCTGCTGCTATAAAAGTAATAAGCACAGCAGCAGACAGCAGCAGAGAGGGAAGAGCATTTCACTAAATTTGCATTATTTCATTAGGAGGATCTACAACCGGAGGGGTGAAGATGAGAAGGTTCACATCACTTGTACAAGGCAACAAGGGGAGAGGTATCTGCAATCGTCTTGTCTTCTATGGAAAGAGGCGAGAATTTTATCGCAATTTGAGTTCTACCGCAAGCAAACAAGAGGATACTTCTTCGACTCCTCTATTTTATGAGGTTAGTAGCATCAACTTAGACGAAAAGGTGGAGGTAATTGGTGAGGTACCAGATCCGACAGTGCACCTGAAAAGTGCACGCCCTGGGGACATTATTCGTATTCCATATGAGTTAACTATCAGTCATTCTTTCAGAGACTTCTGGCATGGATCATTTTACTCTCACGATCGCATCAATACTTCAACTCCATTTTCACGAGAATTGGGATTACAGGATCAGACTGTACCCTTCACAATGATGTTATTCCTAGCAACATCTATGACCCATGCTTATGATGCTGCGAAGGTTGCAACTGGCTTTAAAAATGCCAAGTATCATTGGCCGGCATTTGCTGGGGATACCTTCACCAAGCAGTTCAAGGTCAAGTCAGTTCGAACAACCAGTGATGGTCAGAAAACTGAATTTGGATTAGAATGTACCCTTTTCAATCAAAGGGATAAGCCAATATTTTCAGTAGAGAAATCAATTATATTCCCGTTCATTGTACCTCACTCGGATGTCTCAATCCCGCAGTCGTCGTTCGGACAGGACGATAGTCTGCTACATCATCTAGTAGACCAAGCAGAGAAAATACAACAACTGGGGTCACAAACATTAACATCATTGAAACCTGGACAATTACTTTTACATGGTATGCAGCGACCGTTGGCACTTGGACAATGCATGCAGCTATCTACTATCGCTAGGATCAATCATGATAGACACTTCAACACTAGAAAGCACAAGCTTCCAGACGATATGACAATACCAGCTGGATTGCAATTAGCAACAACTTTATCAATGGCTAGTCGTGATTTACATGAAGTAATTCATGAAGAATTAACTGAATGCATATTTCCCCACTTTCTTAAGCCGGGTGAAGTGATGGGAGCGATATCGTTTGTATTGAAAGTTGAAGAACACATCAGTGGTGACATTGAATGCGTGACACTGAGAACCGTTGGAATAAAAAATGTCGACATTGTTAATGATCTCAAAAATATGCCTTTACCCACAGAAATGTTTACTAAATATCCTCTGAATGCTAGATGGGAGAGGAGCCTTGAGTCAATACTATCCGATAAGTGTCCAATATTGAGCAAAAATATAGTGTGTATAGCAGATAGAAAACTATATCGTCCAGCCCCTAAAGCCGTACCCTTTTTATTGTGATATATCGAAGTATGTATTTTTTTATTTATAAAATTTTATTTTCGGTGTCAAAAGAAGCTTCTTTCAGTTTAGATATTGTTGTGAAGAGATACTGACACCGTACATTCTTTTTTATCCTTGAATGATAAATTTATGTGTTATTTTCAATTATGAATACTCAAAATTTTACATTTTAGGGGATATTTTAAAGGAGAACGCTTGTTAGAGATGATCATTTTGTATTATGATATGTTACCACACTTTACTGTTTCTTTGTTGTGTTGCAGTACAAACAGTCGTGGTAAGAGCTACGCACTTCAGGAGAATGCAGTTATGCTACCTACCTCACGCAAACACAGGCAGGGTGTGCAAAAAGAACCCAACGGCAATATTTCGCGAAATATTAAGTTGGGCGTCAACTCAGAATGGTCTTTGAAGCGAATGGTTTTGTGTTTGATTTTTTTACGGATTTAATTCTTGGTACTGGTGCCTATCTTCTTGTAACAACTAGTAATAGTAATAGTAATAGATAACACTGAGCTAGCTACTTAAGCGTCCTACAACTTCATCATTGCCTATCTAGTACTAGTAAGGTATAATTTCGCGTGTAGTCTGTAGTATGTAGTATTACGTAGTATATACATGCATACATACATACATGGTGTACTTCTACTTCTAGCTTCTAGCTTCTACTTCTAGTTGAAGTAGTTGCTACTTCTTAATCATCATTAAACCATTACCTACAACATATCGTATTTGTCCTCAAGCAAAAATGTACCCCCTATCAACTTGTAGCTTGTAGCTTGTAGGAGGTAGAAGTAGAAGTAGTAGTAGTAGTAGGTAGGTAGGCAGAAGTAGAAGTAGAAGTATATGAAAGATGAAAGTACTTAAGTATCAACGTGCTAGTACGTCGTACCTCTACCTTCTACTTATATCTTATGAAGTATGTCCGTAGTAACATATCACTTCCAGTATTTTACTACCTAGAAGTAGTAGGAATTACTTCTAGCTTCTTCTTCTAGCTTCTAGAAGTATTTAGTGGTAGTCATCAAGTCATTACCGTGATGGAGTGGGACTTTCTGCCCATGACCTCTCATGACTGATGAGTTACAAGAAGGAACGATTCATCGTTCAATACTCGTCACCTTCGATAGAAATGATATTCTCCAGACTTTCACTGATTTCAAGACGCTCTTCATATGGTAAACCAACTTTCTCCCACTGGCCAGCTCGACAGCTACTTGCTTTGGTGCATTCATTCCAATTTTTCAAGACCTTTTTCAGATGCTCAGACATGAGTGGACTTCGACCACAAGTAACGATAGTACAAGTGTCTAATGGTCTCACAGTCTTTTGTATTTCGTTGGTTGTAATAGTCTCAGAAAAGAAATCTGGGTAACTTACTGGTATGGAAACTGGAGTTAAAATACTAGAAGAATTAAATCGCGCAATGGCTTGGTCTAGATGAAGTGGTTGCTGTCCAAACTGTGCTTCCAATTGTGCTTGTAATTCCAAACATTTGTGTCTAAATAGATCAATTTCAAGCCCACGTGAGAAAAACCCTTTACTATATACATTTAACTTTTCTTCTCCACGTGGAGTTCCACTGGCCCATGGGCCACACGCAGCGGACGACAATGAAGAGGCAAAAGAAGTCAAGGTACCCCTCGGAACATCATGTTGGTTGACGCTGTATTGAGTAAATTTGTCTGCAGGGAAAAAAAGTTCAGCCTCGACAAATTTATATTTCCCATTCTGTGTCACTCCCCCGAGTATTGATGTTAGATCTGTACTGCTATATCCCACTCGAACTTTTTTTATGTAATTCGAAGACATCACTGTGTCTATTGCTGCTGCCACAATTGCAGATGTATGATAAAAACTGCCATCAGAATTTATTTTACAGGGTGCGATATTAGCAGAGCTGGAAGTATCTATAGGAATAATGACGTTTCCAAACGGCTGCACTTTGGAATAAAACAAGGGTATATTGCATGATTTAAGAGACAGTGCCCCGTATTGGGGACCCAGCAGAGGATCTACACTTTTGCGACCAATCTTCCCTTTACCCTGTAATGGATCAGTAAAAGCCCATACAGGCATAAATACTTTTGGGACTTCGTCCCTAATCTCTTCTAGAAAAGAGGCAGCGAAGCCACCGAAGCCATCATCGATGTCAGCCATCACATTTACACAAGAGACCCGATCACATTCCTCCAGCAAATATCTGAAAGCATCTATATAATCCTCTCGTACCTTCTTATCGATGATTTCATATGAGATACCAGAAAAGAAAGTATCAAAAGGTTCCAGCTCGCCAGAAGTAAAAGCAGGTAATTCCATCAACGAGTCGTCTCGTAGCTTTGCCTGCAAAAAGTTCGTCCATGACGTGACGTCAGTTGATTCAATCGCATATTCATCCTCCCCTCCACCTTCATCTTCTTCATCCCTAATTTCTGCTATCTCTCCTGTGCCAAGGGGGTTACTACCAATCCTGTTAGCGTGTAGATAATCAAAGAAGTTGTTTCTTTCGATGGGTTTGGATTGTACTACTTTCATCTCCCCGCTCCAATGATTGGTTGTGGAACTTGCGCCACCAAATATACCATGTAAACGTTCATCAATAGGCTTTGTCGCATTCTCCATGGCTTCTGGATGAAGATAGCCTGCGCGGCCCTTCAGATCGAACATCATAACCCTCGGGTAATTCACACTATGACCCCGCTCCACCCTCGAGCGATACAACTTCTCATAATAGAAGCGCTCTTGAGAATACGGACTTTCGGATGTTTCTAAGGACTTCCTTCCAAACAGTTCGTCGAGAAAATTCCAGTAATGAGCACCCACGAAGTTGCTGTAGTTGCCAAATTGCAGGGTAATGTGCTCGCCTCCATGTTGCACAGAACTCGAGGCACCATAAGAGGAGGAAGAGGGTGAGTGAGACGCTGAAGACGTTTCCATTGATAGGAGGTTATGTTCCTTGGGAGAAGTTTTTGAGAATGCCTAACTTTCTATGAACACCACATCAATCGACCCTTCTCTGATGGATGTGGACGATGCAGATGCAGAAGGTAAATTGTTGGGTCTGCTGATAGTACATAGTACATAACATACTAGCATTGTATCACTCATTTCTTCACATAGAAGTGTAGGAAGTAGTTACTGAGTTTGAGGAGGATCATATATGAAATATTGAGAATAAGAGCAACGAAAAAAACTAGGAAAAAAATTCAAAACCTGTGTTGCTTGATGAAGAGAAGAATGATGATGATGAATTCATGCTTTTCAAGTCCTGCACACATTTAAATAAATTGGTGATCTCCCCAAATGGCTTCACCTCAGACGATAACTGCTGTAGGTATAGTACCTATTTTCCCCATCTAATCGTGAACTCACATTATTCCCTTGTTTGCCATAGATTCCTCAGGTATGAAGAACTTCGTGATTATTGTGGCAGCCGCCGCCTCAAACATGGGTATTGGCCGCCTGGGAGAACTTCCATGGCGTCTTCCTGGGGATATGGCCCTCTTCAAGAAGCTTACTACCGTGTCAAGATTCGCAGATAAGAAAAATGCTGTCATTATGGGGAGGAAAACGTGGCAATCACTTCCTAAGAAGTTCAGGCCTCTGCCACAAAGAGTTAACGTTGTGCTCAGTAAAAATCCTGCTGTACGAGAAGAACTGGAGATATCACCAGATGTCATTGTAGCTTCTTCCTTAGAAGAGGCTATGGAGTCATTGTCTACACCAGAAATGGCTTCTGTGGTTGATCAAATTTTCGTCATCGGTGGCGAGACCATCTACAGAGAGGCTATCGCATCCACTCGTTGTTCAAGAATCAGGTTAACCTCCGTAGAAGCAAATATTGCTGATTGTGATACCTTCTTTCCCATCATTTCAGCCTCTGAATATCGTATGATTTCGAGGTCGGCCCCGATGAATGAGGGGGGTATCACCTATCGTTTCACTGAACTTGAGAGAATTGATGAGAATTGTCGGTTTGACCAAGATCCAGTGGGCAAGGTAAGTGCCAACGAAGAGGAAATGCAATATATCCATCTCATTGAGAGAATCATCAAGAAAGGTGCAGTAAGAGGTGATCGAACTGGTACAGGTACTGTGTCTCAATTTGGAGCTCAGATGAGATTTAGTCTACGAGACAATGTCTTCCCTTTACTTACAACAAAAAAAGTATTCTGGAGGGGAGTGGCAGAAGAATTACTGTGGTTTGTGAAAGGTTGTACCAATGGTAAAGAGTTATCGGAAAAAGGTATCAAAATTTGGGACGGTAATGGATCACGTGAATTTCTTGATGAGCGCGGCCTCGGTCATAGGGAAGTGGGTGACCTGGGACCTGTATATGGCTTTCAATGGAGACACTTTGGGGCTAATTACGAAGATTTCAATACAGATTATACCGGCAAGGGTGTAGATCAGCTTGCACAGTGTATTGATAAGATCAAAAATAGTCCTGAAGACCGTCGCATTGTGTTGACTGCATGGAATCCCGCTGATCTTGATAAAATGGCATTGCCTCCTTGCCACATGTTCTGCCAATTTTATGTCGCAGACGGGGAATTAAGTTGCCAGATGTACCAGCGCTCGGCTGATATGGGTCTTGGTGTTCCTTTCAATATTGCTTCTTACTCTCTTCTGACAAGAATGGTCGCCCAAGTGTGTGGGCTCAAGACTGGAGAGTTCGTTCACACTATCGGTGATGCACATGTGTATGCAAATCATGTAGAAGCTCTTCAAGAACAAATCATTAGAGAACCTAGACCATTTCCAAAGCTACTTATTAATCCCGATGTGACCAGTATAGATGGATTCAACTTCTCCGACTTCACGATCGAAGGTTATGACCCATTGCCCGCCATTAAGATGAAGATGGCAGTGTAATGTCAGGAGTAGCACATGCAGTTCAAGTCTGATTGGATATAATATCACTAGTAGAACTTCTAGTTTTGTGAAGTGTAGTAGTAGTAACTACTACGGAAGTAGTTATTGATCTGGCTGGCTACAACTACAAACTAGGAGTACAAACTACAAACTGGTACAAATACAAACTAGAAGCTAGAAGCTAGAAGTACAAATACAAATACAAACTGAAGTACAAATACCTATGACCTACTTCTATGACTATGATCAATAGTCAATAGCGAATGATAAGTCAATAATAATGTTAATGATTACGATTACCAATACTGACTTAGCTACTACTTCTACTTAATAATTAATAATTTAATAACTCTTTTAACTTTTAACTCTTAACTAGAAGCTAGAAGCTAGAAGCTACAGTCTAGAAGTAGACTAGAAGCTAGAAGCTAGAAGCTAGAAGTACTTCTAATTCTAACTTCTAACTACAACTACGAAGTAACTGCTAATAATAATAATAATTA
>JACLAD010004546.1_pt1 | contig 10654 bp, 7 predicted proteins | sample 8027901 | NCBI WGS metagenome assembly JACLAD01 (sample SAMN15725071, study PRJNA655200) | protist metagenome | isolation source: fluorescence activated cell sorting (FACS) single amplified genomes of... | place: Spain: Blaines Bay Microbial Observatory, Mediterranean Sea | collected 2016-07-05
ACAGACGTATACGTGTACATATGTACATATATGTATAGATACATACATACTCGTTCATATATTTATCAATTTCTTTTGCGTGTATGTATGTGTGTGTTTGTGTACATATGTGCTTTTCAACATCGCAGTGTCCGATAAAGATTTTATCATCGAAGTTGGACCAAGGATGGCCTTTCGCACTGCATGGTAATTTCTTGGCTATAGAACGGACAAGTGTAAATAAATGTACATTAATGATTTCTTATTTGTATGTTTGCTCTCAGGTCTTCGAATTGCAGCAGTATATGTGAAGCATGTGGAATTCTATCAGTCACTCGAGTTGAAAGGTTGATATCCACGCACATGCTACGCACACACATGTCACACATACATGTGTCACATATACACATGCCACACATACACATGTCATACATACACATGTCACACATACATATGTCACACATACACATGTCACACATACACATTGGTCCTACTACGCTTAACAGATGGCTTGGATTTCTGAGTATCAGACCCGCAGAGGTTCTTCTGACAGTGCAGTCATTGATGCACCTGTAGACAGCTCCTCAGATGGAGTAGCCAAACAAGGCTTGGAGTCTGTGCTGGAGTCTGGTGCCTTAGCTGCCTTCGAGAAGACAGGCAGCGCATGGAACTACACCAAGATCATGATGGTTGGCGAGGGCAGGTCTGGCAAGTCTACTTTCTCAATTAGGATCATTGGCGATCCGTTCGTTGAAACCGACAGCACCATAGGGATTGACCAGCTCACTTGTGTTGTGAATCAGGTGGCGGCGAATGGGACAGGTGGGTCGTGGGCAAAGTCGACCGGCAGGGTGAAGGAGTATGAGCATGCGATAGCTCGACGTATCAAGCAAGCTAGGGAGAACACACTCCAGAGGGAAGAGAAGTCTATTCTCGACAGTGCCTCACTTCTCGATCGTCGACCTATAGATGTCATTGACAACGATGCTGCGTTTCAAGCCATGTCTCTATCAGGAGCTCACATTGGTCATACCACTACTTCCTTTCCTGCTCGTGCTCCTCCTTCTACTCCTGCTACTGCTACTGCTACTCCTGCTGGTGTTGGTGGTGTTGGTGGTGGAGCCATCACTGGAAGTGCTGAAACGGTTTTTCTGAAAGTCGAAAAAAGATCTCCAGATGAGGAAATGATTGCCAGATGTCTTGCGAATGAAATCGAGTCCTCCTCTTCCCTCCACATTAGTATCTTCGACTATGGAGGCCAGGATGTCTTCACGACCATTCATCACCTCTTCCTCACAGCTAATGGAGTGTATGCGTTGTGCTTCAACATGATGTGGCTTGTCGCTGAAGATGAGTCAGAGAGAGAACGATCTCTGAAGTATTTGAAATTTTGGATCGACAGTATTTACATGCACACCTTCAACGTAAAGACTGAGCAGTGCGCACCTTTCATTCTCATTGGTACTCACAAGGATAAGGTTCCCCATCCGGAGCAGCACCATGAGGTTGATTTCATTCTCAACGGATTCTTCAAGAGTTCCAAGGCATGGTACAGCAAACTTGAAAACACAGAGGGAGTCGGAAAGGACGGAGCTCGAGCGACTTTGTGTTTTTTCGCTGTCGACAACACGCGTGGAAGAGATGACCCTGTACTCATGCAAGCGATGGCATGCATGGAACGAGCCATGCATGAGGCTGAGTATACACATGTGAAGGTGCCTCTTGAGTGGTTATCGTTGATAGATGCACTGAGAGAAACCAAGAAGTCTTTCTTTGAATTGAGTACCTTCACAGAGATTGCGATGAAGAATGGGGTGAAGGAAGCTCACACTCCCTTGATTTTACGCTTCTTGCATGAGATGGGGATGTGCATGTATGTGGATGAGGAGTCTTTGAAAGATCTTGTGATCATGGATGCCATAGAGTACTTGGTCACCCCAGCTGCTATGATCATATGCAACCACCACGGAAGCGCAACCGACAAAACCAGACACAAGTTACCCCCTGACATCATGACTGAGATGTCGAAGAGTTCCGTTCAGCCTCGGTGGATGGATTTGGTAAACAACGGCATCCTTGCGAAGTCGTTGCTGCCCCTGTTGTGGAAGGACAGACTCTCAGAGGTGAACCGCCTATTATCACTGACCACTCAATTTGGCCTGATCGTACCCCTGTTCCAAGATGAAACCGTCCCAGATGTGCAATATGTGGTTCCATCTCTGTTGCCAATGTGTACCGACCCTGAGATCACTGAGGGTAATTGGGGGGATGGGAGTGAGGCTACCTCATGCTACTTCTTCTTCACCCTATCAAAGGCACTCGAGTCCAAGTCGGAGCTCACTTGCTCGACGTTAATGGAGGAGGGGTTTTGTCCTTCTGGGTTGTACGAGAGGCTGGTGGGGAAGATCATTATGTGGAATCAAAGTACGTCCAGAGATGGCTTGTTTGATCGAAACGCTGTGGCGCTCTTCAAGGAGGTGTCCATCCTGTCCTTTGGTTCTCGTTGTTTCCGCGTAACGGCATCCTCTAGCTCGAGACGTCTCAACTGCTTCAGAGTGGATGTACAAGGTGCAAATCCATTGGTGATCGTGCAAAAGCTTTCTGAACTGACCACGCAAGTGATCAACGAGAGCATGAAAGGACTGTCTATGATGCTCCTTCTTCCCAAGCTGGATCACTCACGGCCTTCTGTGGAGTGCATTCAACAACTGGAGCAAGTGGACTCCTCCTCCACTCTGCTCCCCTTAACGGCAATAAAGAAAGCCGTTGAGTCGAGCCATGCACTCATGCACCAGGCGAAGAATATACTCAGTTTGGATGATTTACGAACCTTCTATGGAGAATGGCTGCAAGTGTTCGGCGCAAGGGACCGCTACGACATGTTCATATCCTACCGTTGGAGTGAGTATGACAAGCCACTGGCAAGGCAACTCTTCGACGCCATGTCCAACTACACCCTTGGTAGCAGACCCATCGACATCTTCCTGGATGTCTTCAGGCTCAAGGAAGGAAGGCAATTCGACAAAGAGTTTGCGAAAGCGTTGATAAGCAGCACCATTGTGATGCCTCTCCTGAGTATGGACGCCATCTTGAACATGAAACGGCACAACAAGAGTTCCGTTGACAACTTACTACTGGAGTGGATGCTTGCGTATGAGTGTGTTGAGGCGAATAAACGAGATCCGCAACTCTGTCGCGTACAGTCGGTATTCCCCATATTTATTGGGAATCGTCACAAGGTCAACGACGCAAACTTTGTACAAGTCGATCCGTTTAACTTCAATTTCCATCTAGACTTGCCCGATGTTGTTCCGGAGGCCACAATTGCACGTGTTAAGGAGATGTTAGTAGCCAATGGAATTACTTCCTTCACCGACAGCTTTGAGAGGTGTACAGTGCGTAGTTTTATGGGGCAGTTTAAAACCTTCTTGGGGGTACAGGGTCACCAGCACAACTACCATCGATTGGTGAGTACGGTGGCAAGCGAGGTGCACAAGCAACTGCAGCAGGCAGGTAGCCCATCGTCACCACACAGTGCGCCTGATCCTGGTGTGGTAGTGTCAAGTCCTGGAGGTGTTGGTGCTGCTAGTGCTACTGGTGGAGGCCATGCCATTGAAGGTAAGAAGTCGGCTGATACATCCTTTGAGGAATGGATGATGAGTTTGGACCTTGAAAAATACGTTGAGCACTTTATAATCAATGATCTGAATCATATGAGTATCTTGTCAGATTACATTGAAGAGTCAAGGGAGGAAATCATCAAAGACTTTGAATTAGAGAGTTCTGGTATGAAGAAGCCGCATATAAGGAGATTTTGCGACGGAATCACAAAGCTGGGACCACGATGATATTACGTTGATGAGCCGAAGGAGGAGTAAGACCTTGTAGCTACTGCAAGGAGGAACGGAGTTGTTTTTTACAATGGAGTGTATTTGCAAGCATTCAAAAAGCAAAAGTGTGTATAGCTCGGGAAAAAAAGTTTGTATGCTTCGTTTCATAAAAAATGTGTGTTTTAAAATGTGTGTTTGCAAACATACTATTTGTTTTTTCGAATGCTTTCAAAAAATTTCCACTGTGATGTGTGTACAATGTACAATGTGTTTTGCTGTATTACGTGAAAATGGATCATCATTCAAACACCCCAGTCAACATCCTGCCTAGCCTGTCTACCTAGGGTGAGGATGCATTGTCGAAGCGAAGACTGCGGATACTCCGCGTGAAGTGCCCAATTAGAAGTAGGTAGCAAAACAATGAGGTCATGAGTGTTAAATGAGGAGGTGTATAGATGTAGGTATAGGCTATCTATAGCACTATGTAATGTTGATAAAATTTTGATTGACCTATGTGGTGTCCAGCGGACAGAAACGTATGGATTTGAGCAACATGTAATTTCCCACCACGACGTAGCAGTAGCACATTTACATTTCGTACAGTTACAGTACTACCTGTATTACGTATTACGTAGGTCTAGACCCTAGTGGTACCTAAGTAGAAGTAGAAGTAATTGTAATTGAACCAATAAAATCTGAAAAATCAAACGGACAAAAACAAAAACGGAGTTAAGTATTCTTTTCTTTTTTTAATTAATAATATAATAATAAAAGAATAAGAATAAATTTTAATTTTAATAAACCAAAGACAAAGACAAAGCAAGACATCCTCCAAGTGGACGAGTGTTGTGAATTGTGGCTTGTGGCTGAGCATTTTCACGAAATTTCATAGTAATAGTCATAGTAATAGTAGTAGTAGTAGCTAACTATATGGTAACTATTTCCTCTGATGGCACTAAAACTAAAAGTAACCTACATGTGAAATAATGTGCGTAACCCCAACTAAACTAATTTAACTAAGATCACGTTCCAAACTTCTTCAACGCCAACTTTGAAGGTAAGAAATCAAGAATTCTAACCCATGGATTCTCCACAACAACCTACGCAAGCAACAAGAATAAATAATAAAATCGTGAACACTTACACCTTTTTATCAAAAAATACAATACAAGATAACATAAAATGACAATTCGAATGCAGTATAAATTTGAGGTGCTTGCTAGGAACCAAAGCCACGGAAAAGCGGATCGGATGCGGTTGATAACACAAATCCAAGTGCATAGTCGGCTTTAAAACACCAGTCACTATTTGGGGTTAACTTAGTCAGAGAGAGTACTTCACAACTCAAACAACCTAATGGGCCCCAGTTCTTGAAACATCAAACATGCAAACTCAATATAATACAGCAAAAAGCATAATACAGAACAATACATTGTAATACATACCAACTCTGATTCACTCGATAATGACAAATGTACAATACTCCGGTATTGAGTAAAAACAGTGAAATTTTCGCTATTTCCGTTGCTAGCATCTTTCTTTAATTTCTTTTGGATGCTTTTGATTTTCTTCTTCAGGTTCTTTCTAATGGTGCTACTACTACGACCATTGCTGCTGCTGTTTTTAACTTCGCTGAGAATTCGTTCCTCTAATTCAGCAATGATTGCAGCACCATTCTTGATCACACCAAAGCCACTACCATCTCCATCACCATCACCATTACCATCGCCATCTCCATCACCACCAACCATCTCAGGTTTCTTTGCACCCAGGGCACTAATCATTCTGGGCTCCGAAGGAATATCCAGATCTAAATCAATATATATACAAAAGCCTTGTCCATGAAGAAAGAATCTACTTTGATGGTTAGGATCGAAGGCAGCATTTTCAATAGGTCCTGCTAACTTTTTGATGGTATCAGGTATTTTACTAACATACTTTTCAGACCAAGATTTCATTTGATGCTGCTGTGCGTCAAATAGTACGAATGTATTATCTGCTAAGATAATAAGAAGAATATTATGAGGAGAAAATGCTGCATATGTAACAGGACAAGGAAATATTGGCAAAACCCACTCGATACGGAAGCCATCTATCTCATAAACATACACACGTCTGCCTGCAGAGCACACACATAGCCACTGGCCATCGGCACTGAACGACATACTCTTTACTGCATACTCAAGCGAGGTTACACCACCAGACGAGCGGTCAGACGAGCTCAAATTATCGTCCACGACTGAGTAATGGTCAAAGTTGTGCACACACTTCAAAATAGGTAATCCACTAGATTGAGAGATAATAGCCCCAAGAATTATTTTACCGTCATATGAGGCTGCAGCAAATAATTCACTATTTGGGCTAAACACAAATGAGTGACATCCACATGATTCCAACTCGTCCATATCATTTTCATGGGGCCTGTCTTCATCTCCTTTGCCATCGCTAGTAGTTTCACTACGAATATTGCTTTCACCATTCCTATTTCTATCTTTGATACTGTACAATTTACGAAATAAAGGCAATTCATCGTCGCCTCCGTCAATATCAACATGCCAAATGCGTACACCAGAGGATGAAGTTACCATTAACAGTCTTCCATCAGGTGAAAGGCCTGCTTGTTTAATATGAGCAGGACCCTTGATGGAGAGTCGCCCGAGTAGTTCCGCCCGATCTGCATCTCTATCATTGTCATCAATGCTTTCAACGCCCTTATCGCCATTCTTCTTTTCGACCAACACTTTCCTCTTCTTGCTCTTTTTTGAGTTTGAATCCCTTTTACAAGCTTCTAATTCTGCAAACGTGCCTGTCGGTCGCAATTTCCATAAATCTACATGAGTACGGTGGACAACTGTCATCATCCTTGAGGATATTGAGGAGCTTACGATCCCCGCGGCCGGCACAGGCAAAATCCATGAGGGGCGTGACTTTTCAAATTCATTGACTGGATAACTGCATAATTTCGCGTCAAGTCCACCGGAGATCAAGGTGGGTCCATTCCATGTATTGATCATAACTAATGAGAGAACATCGTGCGAATGTGGACGATGTGCGGTACTGTACACCCATTTGCTTGGTGTTGGAAGAGATGCAGGTGTCAGTGCAGGAGGTGATAATGAAGATAATGATTGCGAGGGAGGGTTTGCCTGCGCATCACTATTTGAATGTGGGCGTAACCGACGTATACAAATCACTTTTGAATCGGTACCCGATGCAAAAATCATGTCCTCTTCACTACTAGCGCAAATGCACTTGATATCCGCTGCGTGCTGCTTGAAAGTGAAAGCCAGAACTCCCGTGGTCCCATCCCACAATTGCAAATGTCCGCGATTATCTCCGGATACAATAGTTGAGTCAGAGAGAACAGTCAAACAAAATATGTAGGTATTGAGACCCCTGGTGACATCTCCAGTAAAACGGTTCAATGCAGCACCCGTATTCTCATCAACACATCGAATAGTACCATCAGCACAGCCAAAATAAACATGAGGAAGAATTGGATGATACGCTAGAGAAAGGATCCGCGATCCAGATGAGGGCAAAGACTGCTTATAGCCAATTTGAGCATCAGCATAATCAAACAATCTACAGCCATCTTCGCATCCGATCACCAAATTGGTGGAACGTGGACACATAGCCATGCACCAAGGTGTTCCGCCGTAAGAGTCTATTAACTTTCCGTGAGAAGCTGAACTTAAATTAACTTCAAATATAAACCCACGCAGCGAAATACCAAAGAGGCGTCCCCTGGAATGGGATATGCTACTCCAACTAAGTTGTTGTAACTGAAAATTCTCATGTCCAGCAATGCGTAACTTGACGAAAAATTTATTGTTTGCATCGCAAATTTCGATACTACCATCCTCTCTGCCGACAGCAAGATTGGATGAAAAAGGATCAGCTGCCAAAGATTGGATTGAGGATGGAGTCCAGTCTGAAAATCTCCATCTATGTACAGTATACTGGTGTCTTGAGGAAGAGGAAGAGGAAGAGGAAGAGGAAGAGGAAGATGAAGATGAATTGTTATCGTTGTTGCCATTTCCATCGTTATAATCAACCCCTTCATCTACAACTTTGCCTCCACGTCCAAGTTTTGGATTATCATTACCTTTTTCGTTTGACGTCTTATGACCGCCCTTATTGTCGTCACAATCCGTACTGGTAGATACAGCAGATTTTCTTTTGCCCTTCGGTGGCATTGTGATAACCTTCGCCCTATAAAACTATAGATATGCACCAAGGGAGGGGGAAGGGGCGAAGGACAATATAAATGTGAGAGCGAAGGTAATCTAGATAATAAGCGACACCCTCCTTCCCTTCTTTCGAAATAATGACCTACGTTACCACGTAGACTACAGGGCTTACACACATTTCAGCTCCCTCCAACCACATCCACCTGTTGCAGTGTCGAGCCATGGAGAAGATTGGATGGATGGAGGCGAGAGACTATTATATATTAATTATCTTATAATAATTAAGAGTGCGTTCGGTGAATTTTTTTGGGGGAAAATCCACTGGATTTATATGGTATGCTTTTGATATGCTTAGCATTTTTTATGTGGCCCTAGTTCTTGAAAGTTCGCATATACATATACAGCGTAGCATAGCGCAGGGTGCGGTGTCCGACCCCGAGGAGTGTGACACAAACTTTACAGTCGAAAGAGGCAGAGGAAAAGGGAAAGGGTTACGAGTGCCTATCTCATTGTGCATTTTATCGTACAACCGCTACATTAGCCTTTGCTGGCTCACTCATTGAGACCGAACAGATTGGCAAGTTAACTAGTAAGTATTGAACAAGTACAGACGATCTTGTCTTGATAGCAAAGGAATCAATAGAGAGCTGTAGACCATCTATCGGAGGAACCATCTATCCATAGTATCAGAATTAGCAGCAGCATTGACCAAGCAACATCGATTTCTGTCCCGTGAACGCAAGCACGGACTTATATGAGCAATCCCTATTATCGAGGAAATAGCAGTATGGCTCACAATAGACAATTTGGTACACGAGAACAACGTGTTGAGGAGGGGAATAGGTAATATATTGATGGTGATTATACGAGAAGTAAAATTATTTCCCACTTATCATGGATCTCTCATTTGATGCACTCATCTTGCTCAAGACAAGCACGTTCTTTCTTAATATGTTTTCGTCAATGTAATAATGAACATTTCCTCGCAAATTTTTCCCTAGGACCCTCATGGAGCAGGAAAATGATGCGAAGTGGGCGGAGCTGGGGGATCAGGTCTCCTTGTTGAAATCTCTCAGCATGGATATTAAAAGCGAAGTGAACAGTCAAAATAGTCTACTTGATAACATGGGAACAGGATTCGGACAAGCGTCTGAACTGTTTGGCAAAACTTTGCTAAAGATGGGTGAGATGATCAATGCTCCAGGTGGATCGCACATGTATTACTTGATAGGGTTCGTTGTCTTTTTCTTTCTGGTTCTCTATTTCACTATGGGTAGAAAGTGAGAAGGCAAAGCACTATTGTATATCGCTAAAATACCAGTAGATAGTTTCGAATGGATTTCGTAAGTTGAGAGATAAGTCGTGGATCGAGACAAGGATCATGAGTTCACATCCATATCATTTGTGTATTGCAATGTTTTTACTCAATGATGGTAATCAGCAATCAGCATCATTCCTTCTCATTATCAGATATCAGTCTCAGTGTAAGTATAGCGCTGCCTCCTGTATACTTCAAATTGATAATGATCAACAACCCTCGCTCAACATTAGTTAGGCTAGGTTAGTATTTAGTCATGGCACTATCACTATCACTCTATGTAGTAGGTATCTACACTTACTTTCAAAATTTTGCTTAAAACTTTAATTAACTTTTTTAAAACTTTAACTTTAAAACTTTTTTAACTTTTTTACTTTTAACTTTTGACTTTTAAAATGGGGCCGGGATTTTATCTTTTTATATCTTTATCAAACCAAAATTTTCCAAACAAATGTAAAATGTAACACCAATATATCGCTGAATTGACCATACCACCAAACACGTGCATGAGGTAAATCTATAATCATAATTATAATAATGATCTAGTGAATTGGGTTTCTCTCGCTGTATGTGGTTCAGACGAGATGTCTCCACATCGAGTCACTTCGCTGGAAGTGGAAGCCTGGACAAATCAAAATATACAAAGCAACAAATATAAGGTGTCCCCCTATATTACTTATACTGATAATGCTAATACTGATAATACTATTATAATTGAATATTTGAATAACTAAATAATCGCTACCAAAGACATTTGTTGAAAAAAACATAATGATATATCAAAGTACTCATCCAAATCTAAAGTGTAACCTTAGATTTGGATAGTATCTTGACGCATTATGGAATCAGCAACATTTTCAAAAACCTCCGCAAGGTCATTCTGGTGTACAGGAGTTCCTCTTGGAATCTGATGTAATAATAAGTTTTAACTTAGATTTGTTTGAATATTTTGTTATCTGACTATGGATCTTCAATAATTGTCTTTGTTTTATACGATCTGTTAATAAAAATTAATTACTAATATATCATGGAATAAGCTTTAGATAGTCATGTTTAAAAATGTTGGATATTGGATAGGGTGAGACCATCTACCGTCTATTCCCTATATTTCCAATATGTATGCATTCAGTATGTGTTGCAGCCTGTCGTGTGTGTGCAGACCAAAATATTCTTTTGGCAACCAAATTTGGTCACTTTCCACCAAAAAAAGTACCTTTTGCACCAAAAAAATACCTTCTGCACCAAAAACATACTAACTCTTTGCACCAAAAATGCAAATTTGGTGCAGATGTGCAGAGATTTTGTTCTACTTATGGTTATGAATTTGGTGCAAT
>JACLAD010013190.1_pt1 | contig 10650 bp, 4 predicted proteins | sample 8027901 | NCBI WGS metagenome assembly JACLAD01 (sample SAMN15725071, study PRJNA655200) | protist metagenome | isolation source: fluorescence activated cell sorting (FACS) single amplified genomes of... | place: Spain: Blaines Bay Microbial Observatory, Mediterranean Sea | collected 2016-07-05
ATTGATTCAGTGTCATTTTTTTTTTTTTTTAAAAAATATTGTCTATTTTGTGAGCGTAGGCATATCGATGGAAATAATTCATCATTAGCGTGTTTGCGCAAAACTCATTTCATTTTTGTGTTGATAACGTTCTTTGATAGGTCTCATATGAAAATCTTGTTGATTAATGACACTAACATTACATAATAAAATTTTCATGTCAAAGCCATTTGAGCACTCTTTTAGTTCGTACTGAAATCTCTATGGGCCTCCGAAGATCCTCCCCTGAGGCGGTAAGATTTCCGCAAGGTTTTTCATCCGCATGGTTCACAACCTTCCACTTATCCTAGAAGGGATTGGTACATCCACACTTTGACTTTATCGCGATGGTCATACGGGCATGCAATCTCCTCTTCGACATATCTTCTTTTATTTGTATGCTCGTTAACCATTTCCTTCTAATTTTATGCTCATTCAAATATATTTTTTTTTGTAACCTGGTTTTATGCTAGGTACTTGGTTACGTTCTCACGTTCACAGCAGAAAAAGATGAAAACTCCTGATTCGAAATGAGGATCTCCACCGAAGTATCTCTACCTCATCCAAATGTTCATTTTGACGGGTTCTGATATCCTGTCGGGAGGAGTGGCATATGCACGAATCGTTGCTGGAAAGATAGAATGATTTCAACAGGCGATCTCGATAGGTGGATTGAGAAGTTGTACGAATATGATGCACTCAGCGCTAATGAAGTGAAACAACTAACGGAAAAAGCGAAGGAAGTCTTGATGGAAGAATCAACGGTGCAGCCAGTACGCTGCCCTGTTACTGTTTGTGGAGACGTGCATGGGCAATTGCACGACTTGATTGAGTTATTCAAAATAGGCGGAAAAAATCCCGATACGAACTATCTTTTCATGGGTGATTACGTAGATCGTGGTTACTACTCAATAGAGACTGTCAGTGTCCTCGTCTGTTTGAAGGTCCGCTATCCTAGTAGGATGCATATTCTCCGGGGTAATCATGAGAGTAGGCAAATCACTCAAGTTTATGGGTTTTACGATGAATGCGTTCGGAAGTATGGCAGTGGAGACGTTTGGAAAATGTTTACTGACCTTTTCGACTTCTTGCCTCTGACTGCTGTAATTGAGGACAACATATTTTGTCTACACGGAGGACTTTCCCCTTCAATTGATACTTTGGATCATATCCGACAGTTGGACAGAGTCCAGGAAGTTCCGCATGAGGGTCCGATGTGCGATTTACTATGGTCTGACCCTGATGATAGAAGGGGATGGGGAATGTCTCCACGGTATTCCATGCTTCTTGTGCATCGTATTTCCATATTCGGGATAATTTAACGTTGATGTATTGATATAATTATTGAAGGGGAGCTGGATACACTTTTGGTGCTGATATCTCTGAGATGTTCAATCACAAAAACGGGCTAAATTTAATATCCAGGGCGCATCAACTGGTTATGGACGTGCGTGAGAGCAAGCTGCTTCATCCATTCACTATCTAGCAATACTTCTAAATTTTATCTGTGTCGTTTTATGTAGGGATACAATTGGTCACATATAATGAATGTTGTAACAATCTTCAGCGCTCCGAACTATTGTTACAGATGTGGAAATCAGGCAGCAATCATGGAAGTAGACGACACGTTGGGAAAAACTTTCTTGCAATTTGACCCTGCTCCAAGAAGAGGAGAACCACAGGCACATTCTTGTTTATTGCTTTTCTATATTCAGTATATGTGTAGTATGTATGGATGTATTGAATGATATCTTCTGTGTCTGTATTATTTTCCTTGCATAGGTAACTCGGAAGGCTATTCCAGATTACTTCCTGTAATCTATGCTGTGTTATGATGACAATCTCCACTATCATTCACAATTATTTGTATGCGATTGTTATTGTTATTCCAAGCGGTTTGACCACCCTGCATTACGCTATTACATGTGCTGAAAAAATGATCCGTTATTATATCAACAATATATCTACTTCCTGGAGGCAATGAGTGCAGCGCTAGGGAATGGTACCATGGGGTAAAGCCAAGCAAAAAAAAGCTTCATTCTGATCGAGACAAGCCTAATTGATGATATACCTACTTTCAACACTTCCTTTCCTTATCTTCACCTTAATTACAACCCTAACTACCATTAACTAGGCACTACGACTTATCGGACGTAACTGCGTAAATAAGAATCACAAGCCTTTCATGTGTTTTTGGTGTGTAGATTACGTTCTAGCTAGGGAAAAGTAGTCGTCGCTACTTGTACCAGACGCTATTATAACGGCGATCCAAGGTTTCCTCAACAAGATTCGAAATAAGGATATTTTCATCATATTTGATTAATAATGAAGGTAAATCAAATAGATATGCAATGAAATTTTGAACATATGCTCTTCAAGTACCTTTGAATGAATGAAGATGTAAATCGATTAGTAACTTGAAGGAGGAAAAGAAGAAGAGGAGAAGCGAAAGTAAATGAAGTCATTGAGCGTGTTCTACCTAAACAAGACAATACGGTTTGAATACGCTAAAAACCAACTTTATCCACCTCACCAATCTTGAGTAATGACTTCCCACCATTTCCCTCCTTCTGGGGACATCATCATAATCCATTCCAAGAAAGAGTCTGATTTTCCAAAAAAAAAATTTTAGGGACGAGACTAGTTATTTACCTACAACAAGACCGGTTTCCTGAATAATCTATACTGTGTCTCAGTCCCCTGCATCCTCCAAAATGAGAATAGGAAGGGTAGCAGAAGGAGCTACTGTTCTGAGAGTGTGAATTACAGAGTATTCTGTACCTCTTTCTTGTCTTTGATTTTCCATGCAATTGTAGAGCCTCCCATTTTTGTTCCATCGTAAGATGCCCCGAGATGCAACTAGTCACGCCAATCGAAAACGTTAGCCTGTTCGAATAGAAAATGTGACCCACTTGCCTTCAACATGTCTTCCTTTTGTTCATTCGATTAATTTTTCCCTCTTCTTTCTTACATTTATCTTATCACTCCATAGGTATCTTAGTGTCATCAAGTCCGACCCAACAAGTGGTTTTTGTGAGTTTCCACCGCCAGGGGATACAAAAAGACAATTACTTAATCATCTAATCGAAACTGAGGCAATCATATCGGAATCAGAGGATACAGAAAAAGTCATTATTCAGAACACTGAAGGATTCGTACAGCAGCTAGACGGAAGAGAGTACTGGATGCCCGACCAACTATGTAAGGTCTGTTACGCTTGCGAAGATGCTTTCACCATGTACCGTCGCAGACATCATTGTAGAATATGTGGCCAGGTATTCTGTGATCGATGCTCTTCGTACTATGTTGATGGGCTTTGGATCAACTTGCAAGGGCCTGTGAGAGCATGTAAATTCTGCAGCGAGCAAGTATCAACTCGAGTCGAGAAAGAATCAGATAGGAGTCGTAAATCAGGTTGGGCGAATCAAGGTCAACCTCTTTTGGAAGAAGTGAAAAGATCGATAGCACAACAGCCTATTGTAGATTACCAAGGTATTCATGGCACTATGAAGGAAAATATTCAAGTTAAGGAGCAATATACTGATCAATTGCAGCGACGAGCATCTACGCACATTGAAAAAATCGTAGAGCGTATGTTAGCAGCCTTAGATTATAACATTGACGGTTGTCTCTGGAAGGAAAAAATTTTGTGTCTCGTGAAGAAGGTAGTCTCCACAGTTGAGCCCAATGTGAGACTCGGTGACAGCATGGATATTAGGGAGTACGTAAAAATTAAAGTAATACCAGGTGGATCCATGGAAGAAAGTGTTTATGTGGATGGTGTAGTGTTTCGGAAGAGAGTATGCCATAAAAAACTAATGAAGGTGGGCTCAATTATGAATCCGAGAATATTGTTACTTGGCGGAGGAATAGAATTTCAAAGATCAGAGTGCAAATTTTCGTCGTTAGAAACTTTAATTGAGCAAGAGGAAAAGTACATAGAAATTCTTGTTGAAAAAATATCCTCTTTGAAACCAGATGTGCTTATTGTAGGCAAATCTATATCAGGAAAAGCACAGGAATTGCTTTTCAACCAGAACATGGTCGCTTTGCAAAATGTGAAGGCAAGACAGTTGGAAAGAATTTCTCGTATGCTTGACGCCACCATACTTCCGACAACTGATCACATTTTTCAGCAGAAAAGTGATGAATGCATCGGTTCTTGTCAAAAATTTTCAATCAAATCGATACAGAACGATCCTGAGCGCATCAAAAGGTCGGAAAATTATGCAGGAATTTTGGGGGACAGAGCATACAAGGGATCATCGTATATTTTTCTTGGCGGATGTCCACCAATACTTGGTTGCTCAGTCATATTACGCGGTGAGTGTAGAGTAATATTGTCTCAAATCAAACGTATATTGAAATTTTGTATTATTGTTGCTTATCATCTAAAGTTGGAGGTGGCTTACTATAATGATAGATATGCAATAATACCAGGAGACTTATATGGAGAAAAAGATAATTGTGATACTGTCGAGTGGAGCGATACAGATTTCTTTCACGAGAGGACCCGAGAATTTATGTTACGTTCTCGGAAGAGCATTGAAGAAAGGTGTCTATTATCTACCTCTCTCGATGTAGATATTTGTTTACCATACATAAATCCTATCCACGGTATCCGGCTCGCTGATACCAGAGAATGTCCTAAACAGTCTTCTCTGGCAACTGAATATCAGAGAATATCATGTACAGCTATCATCATGGGAGATAGAACTCAAAAATCCAAAGCTGAATTGATCTCTATGAATTTTTACGGTGAAGCAGATACTGCGCTGGGCAGATTTCTGGTTGATCGTTGCTTTCGATTAAAATATAAGGAGAGAGTTAATCTTGTTGGTAATACTCTCGCTTTTGTCCATCGCGCAGGTCGTATTGACTTTGAGATAAGTCTGAAAGAAGGTGAACACAGCAATGAAGTACTAAGTGAGGGTGAAAGATCAATTGTTGACCCGATAAAATTGCCTATTTATACATCATCATACTGTAGCATGTGTGATAACTGGGTAACTCCGTACGAATGTTTGTCAGAGGAGAGCTGGAAGATGTCTTTGGGGAAATTTCTTGAAATGACATTTTATAATCGTTCTGCAATATGTAGAACAGGCGATTGTACACACTCTATCAGAGACTATCATGTGCTATCATTCTTCTGTCACAGCCACGAAGGAAGGTTTGAAGCTAAGATGAAGTTTCAGCACTTGTTTCCCTTCTCACTGCGAATTCGCAAAATCTTACCGTTTGACGCCGTGTTTCATCATCAAGAAACTATTAAATACTTGAAAGATTTCACGATGAAAGGCTGTACGACATTGTATGACTTCAAAAGGATTTTAAGCATTGTGGAAACAGAAGTATCTGATGCTCTACAGGGAGATGAAAGATTCGAGTTGGCCATCCAAGATATGCAATGCATACATCGGGAGATAAATGACTTCAAAATAGAAATTGAATCTTCGCTTGATTCGGCCTTATCATTACATCCTTCTCCATTACCAGAGGATGAAAATTTCCGCATTTTTCAGCACAAAAAGTGTGGTGAAGACTTACCGAAGGAGCTACATACGGATAGAAATTACCCTCTGGAATTGAGATATCCGACGATTATTAGTGCTTTGTTTATATCGAAGGCACAGGAGTGGAATCGTGTAATCGATTCATGGCACCAGTACATTGTGTCCCTATCCCCAATCGAAATGTCTGGTTCAACATTTGCCTCTCAAGATCTGAGAACCTGTAGTAGTTCAAATATAAACGGTGAAATGAACAACTTGAATATGGAATCATCTGAACGAGCTGGTAGCAAAATTTCTAGACAAGGTGTCTCTAGTGAATATGAAAATCCCACACTGATTCGTGAAAGTAAATGCACCACAATCACTCGGGACAAAGATAATACTGTCTTGCCCATTACAGAACGTGATCATGCGACAAATGATAAAGATAACGATGATATATTTGCTGATGAAATGATGCATAAAATCTATGTAGGAGAAATGTGCTATAATGTGTCTCCAAATGAAAAAAATCGGAAGGTATTTACCCCAAGTATCCTACCTGCAGAGTTGGAATACGCGCTTGGTGCGGCAACGGAAACCCCGGAATTTCTGTCTGGAAAATCGCTCATCGAATCTAGGTCTAAATCGGGCGAGAGAGATAGGCAAAAATCAATATTTGGAGGTAAAAAATTGTATCAGGCTTTCGCTAGGTTCAAATTTAGCTCCAATTATAAACAAGAAGAAAGGACTGTGAGGTTCAGTGTTCCACTAGATAATCTAGTACATGGCAGATTCTCTCTGAAACCTGGGAAAGATGGAGAGGTTATAGTTGTCAATGAAGATGATATTGCTTCCATAATTAGCTACTCTTTAGCCTCCGAAGAATATTCTCAGAAGTTTTTCGAGGAGAAAGTTGATAATGATATCGATCAACTCGATCCTGGTCCTAACTATAATAAAGCTGAAAATGAAGAACAAACTGGTGAAAGAGTCTTCCTAGAAAGCGACTATTCCATGTATGATACTAAAATGGTAGATAAAGACATTTATGTGGGGTTATCAACAAGTATTCCTGGTGTCGCAACAGTCATCAAGGACTCTGTGAAGTTTACAAAATTAATGGGCAGTGGAGACACGCAAATACAATATCAAGATAGGGAGCTACATTACCTGCATCAAATGAAGTCGGCGAAAAAAATCCATATAAAACATCGATTTGAAGACAAGGATGAACATGGTAATGTATCATGTAAATTTATCTGTCATACTTTCTGGGCTGCCCAGTTCCATGCAGTAAGGGGAATTTTTTTGAACGATGATACGGACGAGGGATTCATTCGATCATTGGCACTTTCTACATCGTGGAATGCCCAAGGAGGTAAGTCAGGAGCTGCATTTTCGAAGTCTGCTGATGGACGCTTTGTGGTAAAATGTATTAGTCGCACTGAACTACAAATGTTCCTAGAAATTGCATCAGACTATTTCAACTATCTAGCTGAAACTCATATCTATAATAAATGCACTATTCTATGTAAGATATATGGGATTTATCAAGTGGGTTATCACAACAAATTATCTGGCAAGAAAGTTATGGAACAGGTTGTCGTTATGGAAAACGTATTTCATAATAGAAACATAACAAGATTATTTGATTTGAAAGGTAGCAGTCGTGCTAGGTATACACCTACTGAAGATAAGGATGACTTCGACATCTCCATTTTTAAACGACATCAGGCCAAGATAGCGGGAGCGCCGTCATGCATGAAGGTACCGGCCCTTTCAGGTGGTATTGTGCTTATGGACGACAATTTGATGGAACTGACGAAAGGTCTACCTTTTCCTATGAAGTTTCTTGCGAACGAATATCTTCAAAGAGCGATTGAAAATGACACCGAATTTTTGTCGAGTGTCAATATAGTAGACTACTCCATATTGGTGGGCATCGATGAAGACAATCTTGAAGTATCTGTTGGTATTATAGATTACATGAGACAATACGATATCATTAAGAGAGTCGAAAGAATGGGAAAATCTGTGGGTATGATAGCAGGTCAGGCAGAACCTACTATTATTCAGCCAAGTCAGTATAAAAAGAGATTCATGATTGCCATGGAAAGGAACTTCATGGGAGTCCCCGACAAATATGATTTTTGATTTGTTAGATATGTGTAGAAAGGGACTCTACTAATTTTCTGATTCTAAGTTTTCATGGAAATATTTATAGATATTTTATGGTATAAAAGTGTGGGGTCGCGGGTCGTCCTGGGGAGAGGCTGAACGCGACAGTCGGCCACGTTAACTACAGACAACTGTAGAGTGCTTCTTTGCTTAGCAGCCGAGGTACCTGCCTGAGCCGGAAAACTGCAGGAAGTACTCCACAAATCTAGGGTTGGAAAAACGGTTGAGGATGTCGTTGTTCTTCCCCGTGAGGCGACCCAGACCACTGAAAACACTTCCATTAGTATTTTGATAACGTCTAGTTTTATGTTCGCTATTTATGTGCGTGGATATTAGTTGTTCGCGAAGATAGAAGGATGTGGCAACTTGACCAACTTGTGCAAAGCCATGTATCATGTACATTTGGTCAATTTCAACTTGTATAGGCCCACTTTAAGCTAGAATTGACTAGATCAAATCAATTTCCATACCATGGACACCTCATATCAACTTTGGTATACATTTTTATGTGTGCTCTTCATTGCAAGAAAGGGATTTTAAAAAAATGTCGTTTTATGCGGTACTTCGTAATGAAATGGAGTGGGAAGTTGGCAGAAATGAAGTGGTAAATAAGTGAAAATACATGTTTATCTGAATAATATGACTAATTTTTTGGTCTTTCTGTGTTTCTGTAAAGAATTGGATAGAAATTAGTTGATAACTGGCGTTTTGGTGGGCGCTTGGAAATGAGAAAGAAAGGTCGTTGGTTTTAACTCATGAATGGTGAAGAAAGTGGACCAATTGCAGAAATTATGCCTACTCTGATCGTCTTTGATCTATTATTCCGTTTCTGTAACGCACTAGCAGATGGGCGCTGCCGCCCATGTTCTATCCTCTGGCCCTCCCATCGGTAGCGTCCATGAATGAGCAAATCACGGAAGTCCTAGAAGTGGATGTTATGAGTTAGAAATGGGTTAAATGACGGTCATATCTATTTCCCTGTGTTGACAAGAGTAAAAACGTTATCGCTGGCTCCACTTCAGTCCACCTGACGCGCGACTGTGGGCTTTTTTTAATTTTGATTTTAATTAGTAGATCACTAATTGGGGAGAAGAATTTGAAAAATTCCAACGGCCGAATCGAAGGCGCTGGGCTTCGTTTTCTCTTTTTGGCATGCACAATAGTTTTATATATATAAGCTCTCGATAATATGCCCCGTACGCCGTCACAGCCTTCGGATGGAAGTCAGAACATCGACAGACGTGCCTGTGTACTTAGTAGAAAATAGTAGAAATGTGCATTTTTAGCAAATGCGCGATAACCGGCGACTGTACACGAGAGGGGCGATTGAATATCCAATCATTCGGCGTAAAACTGATCAAACATCGACTGACTATGTCTACTAAGCACATCTAAGCAGAAATTATGGCTCAAATATAAAGTCACACGACGATGTTTCTGGATTTGTCGAGTTATATCGACGTCATCGGTGATCTCGAATGTAGTTCTAGGCATGTCAAATTCCAATTTTCCAATTTTTTTTTGTCTCCTCCCCACCACTCGCTTTTAGCGATGGAAAAAAAAAAGTACCCAACTGCATACGCTAATTGACTTCCATAGTAACTTTGGTCAAGCATTGCACTAGCTTGCTGCAACCCATGCCCCCCCTGCTTTTAACCTTATCACATAATTCATTGGTTGTCGAATTGCGCAAAGTAGATTGGAAGTCATATCTAATCTGCTTTTTCAGATAAGGGCTCCTCAACGCAAGATATTTCCTTATCGCCGAAGCAACGGAACGTCCATTCAATCAAAGTTTTCACAGTTGCAAATTTGCTGAATGGGACTCGTTTGCGCAATTCGGTAAAGATATGAGTGATGGAAGGTAATAAGAGACACATGTTCGTTTTAGTCTCCTTTCATAAGATATGATTGACCAAAAATTTCTTTTACTCAGGGACGAAGCTAGGTGGATGGCAACGTGGACCAAAGAGAACCTCTCGAAGAAGAAGAAAAGAGTATACGAGGAAGAGAATCTTGTCAAGAGAGGCGAAGCGAAATGAAGATAGCATCGGAGACGAAATATGGGAGAGGCTACATTCGAAAGAATGTAGTTGGCGAATTGAAAGGAATGCATGGAATTATACAAATTCTGAAATATTCTTTGATGGAAATGTTTGGCTTCCTTCCCAAAGCAAAGGGTACGGCATATTTTCGTTGTTGACACGGAAAATGAGGTCAATTAGATTTAGTCGCAACCATTGTTTGGTTTTACTTATCAAAATATCCTGAATCCATTGATAAAATGCGGTTGGAATGGCGCTGAAGGATGGGATGGTAGACCTCATCCTGATACACCACAACGCGATAAGATATAGTTTAAGCGTTCGCAGGAATTTTTTTCTCTAAATTTGGAGTCTAGTAAGGAATTGGGGGTGATTTTTAGGGTGAGGGCTAGGGTTAGGGCTAGGGTTAGGGTCGATTTTAGCTATGTAATATGTAATCGAGCGCGCGTTTTCAACGTAAAAATCTAACATATCGGCGGCGTTGTCGCGCGTTACAATAGATATTTGTATTGATATGTATCATTTGAACGCTACGAATACATTCATATCTTTAAGTTTTTGTGTCGGGATCGTTGTCTTCAAGACAAATGGAAATTACCGGCGCGTCATCCAAATTAGCGCCTCCGGGCGCTCTAATTGACCAAGTGGATTTGAGGACATTCCTCGTCATGGACGCCTCTAACGATATTCCAAGCGAATACATAAATAGATGTACATCATAGAAGGGCTTCACAAGCAAATGTACCGGAGAAATCGATCTCAACACCAAGATATTCTATTTTGTACTCCCCTTCAATTAGTGAGCCAGCCGAGTTTACTAATAAACAGAAATTTCCAACGGTCAAATCTTCCGATGCGCGAATTATTTTCCAACGTTTTTCTGTCCAGCAGTCAAACATGTATAAGGGATG
>JACLAD010005510.1_pt1 | contig 10649 bp, 11 predicted proteins | sample 8027901 | NCBI WGS metagenome assembly JACLAD01 (sample SAMN15725071, study PRJNA655200) | protist metagenome | isolation source: fluorescence activated cell sorting (FACS) single amplified genomes of... | place: Spain: Blaines Bay Microbial Observatory, Mediterranean Sea | collected 2016-07-05
CGGCAAGCGCGCATTCCCCCGCGAGCGTCCGGCAGGGCAGGGGAGGGCGCAGCCCGCGATCCGCTCGCCCGCAAGGCCCCGGAAAGACCCGCCCGGCTTCGTTCCGTCAGGACGCATTCGCCCGATTGGACGAGAGTGGGGTCACGAACCCACCCGTATTGGCATCGGCGGAAACACGTTCAGAACTCTCCAAGGCAATTGTATCTGTCGCATTTAATCGTAAGTTATGATGAAAATACCATTGTGATACAGCGAGTTGCGGAATGGCCGTCGAGGACCCCGAGAGAGCTAGATCTGCGGTTTCGACCTTCATGCGGGCCGCGGTCCTGGCCGCGCGGCTCGAGGCCACGGCGCGGGCCGAGCCGAAGATCGGCAACCTCTGGCGATCGGAGATCGCGCTCGCCGAAGCCGTGGCGAGCACCGGCCTCGAGGGCATTCGGATCTCGGAGGGCGACCTGCTGCCGCGCGTCGCGCTGAATGGAAGCCAGGATGCCGACCCGACCGGATCGGAGCTCGCGCTGAGCCTGATCCGCGTGCTGAAGGCGCCGGGCGACTCGCTGCAGGATCCGGTCGCCACCGTGCGGCGCTTCGAGATGGCCGCCGGGACGGGCATGGGGCCGGGCGTCGATCCCGATGACGAGCCGGAGGGGCATCGTCTTAGCGACGCGGAGATCGAGAGCGTCTTCGCCGGGCTCCCGCCCGGCGAGATGCCGATCCTCGGCGCGGCACGCGCGGCGGCCGCCTTCGCGGCGCTCTCGGAGCGCGCGAACCCGGTCATCGAGCGGCTGATCTTCATGTCCGTCGAGAGCAGCCTGCGCGGCCGCGCCGCGCGCTGGACGGGCCCCGAGGACGTGCTGCGGGGGCTGTCGGGCCGGGTCGACGCGGACTGGGTCTCGCCGCCGGCGCTCGCGCTCAGCCACCAGCAGTTCCTGCCGTGGTCGCCGGGCAGCGAAAAGGGGCTCATGGATCTCGGCCACGGGCTCGCGCGCGTCTTCGAGGCGGAGGTCGGCCGCTTCGCGCTGTCGCGTGATTGGCTGCGCCGCGGTCGGGAGGCAGCGCAAGGCAGGGGCGGGCGATCGCGCCTAGGCGACGTCGTGCAAGCCTTCGCCCACGCGCCCGTCCTGTCCTCGGCGCTGCTTGCGGACCAGATCGGGGTGACAGTGAAGACGGCGCTCGCGGCCCTTGACGAATTGACCTCGCTCGGGCTTTTGCAGGAGATCACCCGCCGCCGGACGGCCCGGATCTGGGCGGTGCCTGGCATGGGCGGGCGGCTCGCGGCGCGGCCGCCGCGCCAAGCTGGTGCGCAGGAGCGGGGTGCTGCGGCGCCGGCCGAGATCCGGGCGTACAGGCGGCGACGCAGCCTCGAGGAGCGGGAGGCCGATCACGAGGCGATGGAGCGGGCCTTCGCGGATCTCGATGCCGTGCTGGGTCGGGCTGGCGCGCTGCTCGACACGCATCGGCGACGCTGACCGCGTCGCAATCAGCGCCTCGCCAGCTGCTGCTCCATGCTACGATCGGCTCCTGATCGAGGCCCGCAATAGGATGGCCGACCACCACCCTGTCGGGCTGGAAGGAGTGACAGCCATGGCCATGATGGTGGACCAAGACCAAGTCGTCGGCGCCTACTTCCTCGAGCCGGGTCGGGCCGAGCTGCGGGTCTCGGGCGAGACGCGAACCTGGTTTCTTGCCACGGGCGGAACGGCGGGCGGAGCTTTCGCCCTGATCGACGAGACGGCGCAGCGTGGCGAGACTGTGCCCCTGCATCGTCATGCGGGCGACATTGAGTCCCTCTATGTCCTCGAGGGAGAGCTGTCTGTCTTTCTCGAGCGCCCGCCGTGTCGAACGGCTGCTGCGGGAGCCTTCGCGCATTTCGCGCCAGGTGCGATCCACGGCTTCCGGGTAGAGAGCGAGACCGCCCGCTATCTGCTCCTGACCACGCCTCGGCATGGCGAGTTCTACAAGGCCATCTCGCGGGCGTCCGAGGATGCCGACACTCCGATCGACGAGGAAACGATCATGACGGCCTGCCGGGACTACGATGTCGAGTTCATCGGCCCCTTTCCCGAGCGGGCTTCATCCTGAGCGTCCAGCACGGGTGTGGCCGATGACGCTGCGTTCGGGCCGATTTCCTTGATCCTGATCAAGGGGGGCGGGGTTGGCCGTGCTACGGTCTGGATGTGCGAGTGGACCCGGTTAGCGAGTGGAGGTCGAACGACGATCTGCTGCACCGGTCTGTTCGACAGGCGGCCGGCCCTGGCAACGATGGACTGCACTGGGCCGGCCGTTACCGAAAGCCCGGTGTCTCATTCGCCCTTCCATGGCCCGCCGGTCATCGACTTCGAATGCGTCCTCAGGAAGTCGCAAGTGCCGCGGTCAAGAAGCTGCGCACGACTGGTCTCGTAATGAAGCGCAGCCACCTGGTCGTGCAGCCGCCGCGCCTCAACCTCGGTGAATCGCCGGTCGGAGCGGTGAAAGGTTGCCATGGACCGGCGGGCATTTCCCGCAACCGAGGCACGAAGGTCGGCTGGGATCGACACGACGAGGCCGTATCGCAGGCCGAAGGTCTGGGCCTCCGCATAGATCGGGTAGTTCTCCCGTTCATACAGGCAAGGGCATCTGGACCTTCAAGGGCGAACTGCTTCCGCGCGTTGTGCTGAATGGAAACCAGGACGCCGACCCGACCGGTTCGGAACTGGCGCTGAACCTCATTTGCATCCTGAGGGCGTCGGACGAGCCGGTCGCGACCGTGCGGCACCGGAATGCGCGGCACTGGAATGGGGCCGGGCCTTACTGACCTGCTTCCGTGAAACCGGATCGCCGGATCTGGGAAAAGTCTCGTAAACTGCCGGGCAGGCAACGCGCCGGTCCTTTCCTCGACGCTGCTTGCGGACACGATCGGGATCACCGTGAAAACGGCGCTGGCAATTCTGGGTGAAATGACGTCGCTGGGGCTTTCGCAAGGGATCACCCGCCGCAAGACGGCGTGGATCTGGGCGGGGCCGGGCATGGATGGACGCCTCGTGGATCGGCCGCTACGATGCGCCGGAGGCCAGGCGCGAGCGGAGAGCGAGGCGGATCACCAGGCGATGGATCACGCCGTCGCAGACCTCGAGACTGAGCGGGAGCGAACCGAGCTTATCCTTGGCGGAAGAGGGTCGGGCCGGTAGCAATCCGAGGTTGGTCCGCGCTTGATCCTGACCTGAGCCTGCCGATGCGAATGTCTCAACGGTCGAGACGTTCGAGCGAAGTGGGCGCGGGTGAAGGTCGGACGCCGATCTGCCGCGCTTGACCATCTGACGCGCGACCGGCCCGGGGTGCGAGGGAAAGTGTCGAGCCGGTTCGTCCCGTTACTGCGCCCTTGCCTGCGCATGGCCCGCTGAGCCACGGAGAGGGGTGCTGGAGGCGCGACTCCGGCTTTCCGCACCCTCTCGCTATGTGCGCATCCTTGCCCGCTCCTGGTCTCTCTTTTCGGCCCTGACGGCGATCGCAGGCGAGCGACTTCCCGTCGATGGTGATCTCCTTCAGGAGCTTATGGCATTCCGACCGCCATTCGCCTCGTACTGCGTCGTGGGATACAGTCAGGATCTTCCGAGCCCAACCAGGTTCGAGACCGAACTCCACCGGCACCGGCGCCGCACAATACTCGGCGAGCATCTCCATGCCGTCCACCTGAACGATCGCTCGAATGGCCTGCACGGTCTCGTTCGCGACGACGTGCAGCAGGCTCCGGCGGCCTTGGTCGTCAGCCAGCTCGCAGAAGTCACAGCCCGGGCGGGACCTCTCCTAGAAGCGCGGCCGCAACGGTAAGGCCGGTTCGGCTTTGGAGGGCATCGCGGGAGATCACGGTAGGCAGGCTCGGGACGATGCGCGAAATCGGCTGGACGTTGCGTGCGACCGCGGTTCGCGAGATCGCCCGGCAGGGCAAGACCCTCAGCCGCGCGCTGATCGGGGCCGCGGTGCAGAACGCGATGCTGGTCGGGGGCTTCCTGGTCTTGGCGCGGCTGACCAGGTTACGCGGCGACCTGCTGACCGGGGTCTTCCTGCTCAACCTCCACGCAAACGCGATGTCCGCGCCGCTGCCGCTGCTCGCGGCAAGCTGGGCCTCGGGTCTCGGGATCGGGCTGGTGCTCATGTGGATCAAGACGCGCGCCAAGGTTTGCCTCAATGGCGGCGATAGGCTGGATGCGGGGGCCATGGTCACCTCGGGCGCGATGTTCGTCGCCAACGCCCTGCCCGGCGCCTTCCTCGCATGGGTCACCTGGAACCCGATCTTTCACGCCGTCGACCAAGCCCGGGGCCTCGCCTTCGCCAACTACGTGGCGCGCCACAGCGAGGCCTGGCCCGCCTATGCCTTCGCCGCCCTCGCCATCCTGGCCGGGCTGGTCGCCAACCGGGCGAAGCGAGGGCCCGGAACCGGAGTGTAACTGCCAAAACCGATGGTAACGGCTTCAGTTACGGCTTTTTCATAACGATATCATGGGATTAACCCAAAGCGCAACGATGTAACGGCTCTCCGGGGAATATATATATATATACCTCTCTATTACTCTCTCTCCTCCTCTCTCTTCTTCTATATATATATATATATCTATTTTTACTGTTACATATAGATAAATATATAAGAAAGATCATAGGAATCAGTGGGTTGGATCGTAACTCAGAGCGCTACAAAAGCGTAACCGGAGCGTAACAAGTTACAGTGCCCCAGCTTTAACAGTTCGTAAGCGGCGTCTGCGCCCCACCGGAGTTCAGCTTGGCAGCTTGAAGTTCCAAGGCAGGAGCTCGTCGATCCGGCTCGCAGGATGGCCTGCCGCGATCGCCTCGAGCGTCACTTTGAGATAGGCGAAGGGTTCAACTCCGTTGATCTTTGCTGTGGCAATGAGCGAAGCGATGCGGCCCCAGGTGCGGCCACCCTCATCGTGTCCGGCGAAGAGTGCATTTTTCCGCGTCAGAGCAATCGGCCTGACGAGGTTCTCCACGGCATTGGAGTCGATCTCGACGCGACCGTCCTGCAGGAAGGTCTGCAGTCCGCCCCACTGCCGGTGGATGTAGGCGAGTTTCTCTCCGAGGCGGGACTTGGCGGAGACCCGGCGGCGCTGGAGCTGCAACCATTCGCCGAACTCGGCCACCAGCGGCGCGGTGCGTGTTTGTCTCGCCGAGAGGCGCTGTCCCGGTCCCATGCCGCGGATCTCGGTCTCGATACGGTAGAACTCGGCGATCCGGCGCAGCCCCTCGGCGGCAATCTCCGATCCATCTCGGTCAAAGACTTCCTTCAGCTTTCGGCGCGCATGGGCCCAACAGTGCGCAACCGTGATCGGCGCGCCGCCCGTGCGCGAGGCACGTGTCAGCCGATCGTAGCCGGCATAGCCGTCCAGCTGCAGGATGCCGTCGAAGCCCTGCAGGATCTGCTCCGCGTTCACGCCGGCGCGGCTCGGGTGGTAAGTGAAGACCACGCCGGGCGGGTCATCGCCGCCCCAGCCCCGATCGTCTCGGGCCAGAGCCCAGAGGAAGCCGGTCTTCGTTCGACCCCGCCCGGGCTCCAGAACCGGCGCCCTCGTCTCATCCATGAAGAGCTTGCCCGACCCCTTCAAGTTCTCGACAAGCCGGTCGACCACCGGAGCAAGATGGAAGGCCGCGGTGCCGACCCAATCGGCGAGCGTGCTGCGCTGCAGATCGATCCCGGAGCGGGCGAGGATCTGGCTTTGACGATACAGGGGAAGATGGTCGGCGAACTTGGCGACGAGCACATGTGCGATGGCTCCCTCGGTCGGCAGCCCGCCCTCGATCAGGTGGGCAGGAGCTGGAGCCTGGGTGATCCCTTCGGCACAGGCACGGCAGGCATACTTGGGCCTGATCGTCACGATGACACGGAGCTGGGCCGGCACGATGTCCAGCCGCTCGCTGCGGTCCTCGCCGATCCGGTGCATGGTGCCGCAGCCGCATGGACAGTTCAGGCTGGCCGGTTCGACCACCTGCTCGATCCGCGGAAGGCCTTCGGGCAGATTGCCTCGGTTGCGCCGGGCGGCCTTGGACCGCCGCGAACCGGACGAGGCCGGGACCTCTTCGTCCTGCTGCGCCTCGGCCTCGGCGATGGCTGTTTCCAAGTCCTCGAAGGCCAGCTGCCGCTCGTCCCCGCTCAGCTTCTCGGACTTCTTGCCATGCACGACCTGATTCAGCTCGGCGATGAGATGCTCGAGGCGCTTGTTGGCTTCCCTGAGTGCATCGCGCTCGCGCAGCACGGCCAGAACAGCTTCACGCTGGTCTTCCGGAATGGCCGACAGGTCGAGGGATGGGGCGCTGGACATGGCGGGATCATACCCTGCTCTCGCCCTCGGCAGGCAGGATTTCCCGCCCCTGAGTCATTCTGCCACAGCCGGGCGGCGCACCTCCAGAGACCGCACCCGACGCCAGTCCAGCCCGGCGAACAGTGCCTCGAACTGGGCGCGGTTCAGGGTCATCGCGCCATCCCGGATCGCGGGCCAGGTGAAGGAACTCTCCTCCAGCCGCTTGTAGGTCATGACGAGACCGCTGCCGTCCCAGAACAAAATCTTCATCCGGTCCGCGCGCTTCGCCCGGAAGACAAAGACCGTCCCGGTGAACGGATCCTCGGCCAAGGCCGACTGCACCAGGGCGGCCAGGCCATCATGTCCCTTGCGGAAGTCTACCGGCTTCGTCGCCACCAGGATGCGGACGCCCTGAGACGGCATCAGCATGTCCGTGCTTCCAGAGCATGCACGATCGCGGCGATCCGATCTGACGGCGTGTCGGGCGACAGCTCGATCTGCATCGCCCCCCTGACGATCCGGATCATCTGCTCGGGTGTCGCGTCCGGCCGCTCGTTCGTCTCGGCCGGATCGCAAATGATCAGCGGTGCGAAGACCGTCTCGCCGATCTCCGCGGCGGGAAGAACCAGATGTCCCTGCTTTGCGAGACGCCGCCAGGCTGAGAGCTGGTTCGGACGGATGCCATACCGTCCGGCGACCGCATGCACTGTCGCCCCCGGCTCCAGGGTCTCCGCCACAGCCCGGGCCTTCGCATCGTCCGGCCAACGTCGGTGACCCGACGCGTAGATCTCGACGCCCAGAGATTTGAGAAACGAATTTGTCGCGCACATTGCGAAACGCACTCCCCATCATGAGATGGGTATCACCTCGCAGCGCCAGATCTCATCTACAACGTGGGACGCAGACGCCGCTTACAACAGTTCCATGTTAGTCAGCTGATATTTCTGTGTTTTTATGGAATCTTGCGCAGATCGCCATGTCCGGGCACGGCCTCGCTCCGGGCACGCCACTCCCCCTTCTGCGGGGTGATCTGGTCCGGCAGACCCGCCGCCATCGCCACCGATCGCGGGGTCGCACGTCTCCTCGGAGGGCTCGGCGGGGGCGCGTTTGTAACGGTTCGGATGGTCTGATCAGGCGCGCCGAGGCCTCAGCATGCGCAGCCGCCCCCCTCCGGCGCCGTGGGGGGCGGGCCATCTGTGACGCGGATCCGGTGTCGGTCAGGCCGTGGTCAGGCGATGACCGGCTTGTTATCCGGGTCCTCTTCCGGCAGTCCGAAGATCTCCGCTTGGTAGGGGCGCACGCGCTGGTCATGCAGCACATGGGCCGGGTGGATCCTCTCCGCCAGCGGCAGCCCGGCGAGGTCGGGCGCGCGACTGAGGCCGCCATAGAGCTGCCCGGCCGCAGACAGGCCGCTCGAAGCTGGTGCCACTCAAATGCGGATCGCCGCTCAGGCGGCGGCGCTGGGGGGGGCAATATACGTATGGGGCTCGAAGTCTTGCTCTGGATCGGGCCGAAAGTTTTGGCGGAATCCGATACGCAGTAGGTGAGTAAGACTCGAGATCTGCTGGAGAGCCTGTCACTGGAGCCAGCAACGCCTTAGGGGGCACTCGAAATCTTGCAGCTCGAGGGAGCTGACCAAGTCGATTTTTAGATCGACCCGGTCAGATATTCGATCCCGAGCGGTCCTCCGGCTTAGCGGAGAGCCACGGGTGATTTGCTGCGAGATCGAACCTTTCAGGCTTCGATCACGGTGGCGGGCTGGCGGCATTGACCAAACTTGGGAAGGGCAAGGTGGAAAGGCCGTTTCCCTCGGCTGAGTCGACAATGGGCGAAGCTTTGAGCCTCGCCCATTGTCACGATCGAATGCCGACCGTCAGTTTCCAGTCGTCGTGTCCTCTGCCCCGGTTGCGGCGGTGTCATCAGGTATCTCGGACGCCATCGCATCCGTTTCCGTGCTCTCACCGGAGTCTGTCGCATCGGTCTCCGATGTGGCATCGCGCGTGGCGCCGGCCTCCATCGTCCCCTCGCCTTCGAAGGCTTCGCGCAGGTTGGCGACGGCCATGTCCACCGCCTCTTGCGCCTGCGGCACGGCAGTGCCCATGCCGAAGAACTCGTGGGTGACGCCGTCATAGGTCATCTGCTCGACATCAACGCCCGCTTCGGCAAGATGCTCGGCCATGATCTCGCCTTCGCTCTGAAGCGGGTCGATCTCGGCGTTGACGATGGTGACCGGTGGCAGGCCTTGCAGGTCGTCGCGCGCGATCAGGTCGATGCGCGGATTGGAGGCGCTTGCGAGGGATCATCGAAGACCTTGTCGAAGAACCACTCCATGCCATCGCGCGACAGTGGCATGGCATCCGCATAGGCCTCGTAGGAGGGCAGCTGCATGTCGTCGCTGGCGATCGGGTAGACCGAGAGCACGTGATCGGGCTGAATCAGCGCGGCATCGCGGACATGGAGCGCCACGTTCAGCGCAAGGTTGCCGCCCGCGCTCTCGCCCGCGATGGCGAGCCGCTCGGCATCGGCGTTGAATTCGCCCGAATTCTCGATGATTCACTCATAGGCCGCGTTGACGTCCTCGTGCTGCGTCGGGAAGGTCGCGCCCGGGGCCTGCCGATAGGTAGCCGAGACCACCACCGCGTTCGCGCCGGCGGCCAAGGTGCGGGCCGAGGCGTCGTAGACGTCGATCCCCGCCATCACCCAGCCGCCGCCATGATAGTAGACGGTCAGCGGGGACGGCCCCTCTTCCTCGGCGGGGGTGTAGACGCGCGCATCGATCTCGCTGCCATCGGCGCCGGGATAGGTGATGTCGCGCGTTGCAACGCCAGCCAGATCCCCGGGCATCTCGATGCCCCGCTCCTCCATCAGCGCCATGACGGCATCGGCGGGAGTGGGCTGGCTGCGCGCGGCCTCGACCGACAGTTCCGACATCGCCTGGGCGCCCAGTTCGGCGAGCTTGTCGAGCACCGCTTGCATGTCCTCGTCGGGCATGGCCGGCGGATCGGCCCCGGCACCGGCATCGGCGGTGACGTCGGCGTCCAATTCTGTTCCGGATACGGTTGCCGTGGCCGTGTCGGTTGCGCCGGTTGTCTCGGCCAAGGCGGCCTCACCCGGCGCGGCGTCCTGCGTCAGCAGCGCGGTGGGAGAAACGGACAGAGCCGCCGCGAGCGGGAGAGATCCTCTCGCAGACTTGGCAAACGCTTCACCAGCTGCGCGTCACAGGAACGGTTCAGTTCCCTGCCGTTCACGTTACAGTTGGGCAATTCCCAGGCCGCTCTCCGCGTTTCCCTGCTCGCGGCTCGATAGGCGGGGGGAAAGGGAGGCCTTCAGGGTCCGAACCGCTCATATCGAGACCCCCCGGACCGGGCAGGCGGGTGGCGGAACGCGAGCACCCGGACATGACGCGTTCCGCATGGCGGATGATCTCCACCTTCGATCCAGAGGCGCGGGCCGCGCGCCCCCCGGCCCTGATTGTCAGATGCCCAGAACCAGCCCGCCCAGCAGGTAGAACAGCACGGTGATCAGCAGCACGCCCAGCACGTTCAGCACCACACCGCCTCTGACCATCTGGCCTATGGTCACGTTGCCGGTGCCGAAGACGATCGCGTTGGGCGGTGTGCCCACGGGCAGCATGAAGGCGCAGGTCGCCGCGAAGGCGGCGGGGATCAGCAGGCTCAGGGGCGCCACGCCGATCCCGAGCGCCACGCCGCCGAGAACGGGAATGAAGGTCGCAGCCGTCGCGGTGTTCGAGGTGATCTCGGTGAGGAAAAGCACGATCAGGACGACCGACCCCATCAGCAGGATCATGGGCAGGTTGCCAAGGCCGCTGACCTGGGCTCCGAACCAGTCATCCAGGCCCGATGCGGCCACGGAGCTTGCAAGGCTCAGGCCCCCGCCGAACAGCAGCAGGACGCCCCAGGGCAATCCTTCCTCAGCATCGTTCCAGTCGAGCACCATTTCGTTCCTGCCGCGGCCGGGCAGCAGGAACAGCGTGATCCCCGCGGCGATGGCGATGGCCGTGTCGTTCAGGCTTCCGAGAAAGGCGAGGCCCGGCAGACCCTCCAGAAGACCGGGGACGATCCACAGGAAGGCCGCGCCGCCGAAGACACCGGCGACCATCTTCTCGCCTTGGCTCATCCGTCCAAGCTCGTTCAGCTGGCTCTGGATCATCTCGCGTCCGCCCGGGATCGCGTCGAGCTTGAAGCGGTAGAGCACGTTCACCATCAGCCCCCATCCGAGAAGGATGAAGATCGCGGCCAGCGGCACGCCCAAGAGCATCCATTCCAGGAAGCCGATCTCGCGGCCCAGCTCGTCGGCTGCATAGCCCGCCACGATGGCGTTCGGCGGCGACCCCAGAAGCGTGCC
>JACLAD010003504.1_pt1 | contig 10647 bp, 1 predicted proteins | sample 8027901 | NCBI WGS metagenome assembly JACLAD01 (sample SAMN15725071, study PRJNA655200) | protist metagenome | isolation source: fluorescence activated cell sorting (FACS) single amplified genomes of... | place: Spain: Blaines Bay Microbial Observatory, Mediterranean Sea | collected 2016-07-05
TATCGGCCAGTGATACTGTGACCGGGCTAAGCGTCTCGAACGAACGCTCATGCGCTGTGACCCGCGACGGTGCCGTCTATTGGTGGGGACAAGCATCGGCTCGGCGACGTCGGCGAGTGATTGCAGAACAAGCTTCCCGCTTGTCGGCAGTGCAGCGCCCAAGCTTGACCGTAGGTAGCCTCGTCGTGCGCCGCGATGTGCCCATATATCGCGCTGGCACACTTGTATGCAACCCTAGCGGGGGCGAAAACTGTCGACCGACATTAGCACTCCTTGCTTCGCCCTTGTGGGACATGGAACCATCAACATGTGCTTGTGTACAGCCGCTTGATCGTTGTACTGGACGACCAACCGGCCCCAAGAGGGATTGGTTCGAGGTACACAAACTTATCTTTCTCGATAATGGGCCATCAAGACCGGTTGGCCGCGTTATCAAGGCCGACGGCGCTACTGTTGCGGTGCTTTTTCCAGAGGACGACGCGAAAACAAATATCGTCGGTAGTGCTGGAAGTAGTGCGCTCGCGTCTGATGGACAAGCAACTCTACCAACACGTGGTGAGGCTGCTGCTGATTTTGCTGCGGCATTTGCCCGTGCACGTCTGTTACCTGAGAGTGAGCTCGCACTCGCAAGCGATGCCCCCTTGGAGCCGCCATTGGTACACTGTGGTAGACGTGCGCCCCAATTACTGCGCATGTCACGTAGAGCAGTGGCAGCATGCTGGCACGAGGGGGATTTGAAGGTGCTGATGAGCGGTGCCGAGACCGATCGCAGTGCTGATGGCACCAGTGTTCCGTTGGTGCGCATTCATCACCACTTCTTCACAGACCATGCCCTAGATTCCGGTAGGGATTACCCCGTTCGTGCGGATCCAGGCTTTTTCACCAACAGCGATCCTATCACGGCTACCACAGCGACCACCACCACCACCACTGGCGACATCGAGCATCCACCACAACCAGAGCAGCAGCAGTATCAAGAGAAGCAGCAACCATCAAAATTATTTGGTGGTCCTTCTGGCTCAATGTTTCTCGTGTGTGGGCCTAGCGGCATTGAGCTACCACTATCCGCAAGCGATGTCGAGGCTATCCCAAAGGTTGAATATACGCCACTTCCCGCTATTGCGTCCGCTCATGCTGTGGTGCATCGTGTGGACAATAGAGGGGGGGCATCTGGAGAGAGGGCGGTACGAATGGGCTCCAAGCATGGTGCGCCTTCGTCGTTTACGTTGTGGCAGGAACAAAAAAAGTACGTTGTCACGGCCTGGCTGATCGAGCCGCACATACTCATGCCGCTGATTGCATCGAGCGATTTGTCCGGTATTGCCCGTTTACTCGGTGTATCTGGTGCCGGTCAAGAAAGCGCTAACTTGTCAACAACTGCTACGGTTTCCAACCCTACTTGTACTGATATTGGAACCCCCACTGTTGGGGCTGCTGATGATACACCACATGTCAGCGCAGCAGCAGCTACGGCGGCCGAAATACTACCACTGCCATCATCAGCAGAACGGGAACCTACCACAACTACAAGACCTGCCAAGCGTCTGACACGCAGTAGTGTCAAGGGAAAAGAGTCGGAACCGACCCCAGTCCCTGCGGCGGCAAAGCCAAGCGCTCGCAAGAGCAAACGAGCCAAAATGAGCAAAGCGAGTGACGTCGCCCAGGCCGCCACGAGCACTACAAGCTCAAAATCGAGTGCAATGACGACGACGACCCGTGCTGTTGATGATGTTAGCCAGGGCTTTGAAGAAGAGGCTCACCAAACTCAGGCTGACAAATTAGACTCGCTTCTGGATGAGAAAGCAAGTGGAGACAACAATATTTTGCACTTTGCCATTGAGCTCATTGCTAAGAAGCGCAAAAAAACTGGTAGCAGCTGCAAGCGCAACGGCAGTGAAGGTGGTGGTAGTGAGTCCCGTGGCCGTAGTAGTGTCCTCAACGACGACCACGGTAGCAGTGGGGCCTGCTCTGCCGCCGCCGCCGTCGCCGCCGCCGAGGAGAATTGCAAAGAAGACATTCGCTTTCGCACTCTTGAGGCAATTGTTGGCAGCAAAACCCTTACCAGCGCGTCCAGATTCATTGATGGCTCAAAAAACAATTTATATTGGCTCTTGCTTGCACGAAATGCCCGTGGGCAGACACCCTTAGCTCTAGCAGTTGAGCATGGTCTGTACTCTGTGGCATCCATGCTCCTGCAGTCGCTATCAAATCTATTGCACCGTGTTGTTGTTGTGTCTCCGTCGGCTGACAGCAAGGCAAGCGTATGCTCGTTGCTGTCAGCTGTGATCAATACCATCAATCCGCTTACCGGACGCTCGGTTCTGCACGATCTGTATGCCTTTCCGAGCTGTATTCTCACCCGCACCGGGCCGCGACAGGTAATGCAAGAGGTATTTAGTTGTCGCACGTGCAAAGTGGAAAACCCCTATTGCGTCTGTGCCACGTGTGCAAGATGCTGTCACAGGGGCCACGATGTGCAGTTCGAAGGCATGACCACTGCCTCCTGCGACTGTTGCGAGCTCAGCAAATGCACTGCGCGCAAGCCCGTAGGTTCTTCCGCCACGCGCCGCTCAATGCTTACGCTTGTACTTTCCTTGACTGGCCACTCGGCTGGTACAAATGTCAACGCCGATGGCGCCACGCTGCTTGAGGAAATTGTTCTCCAGAACGCCGAGCTTCAGATTGTTGATCCTGATTCGACGAACACTCTGGCTGTTCAAGAGCGAATAGAGCGCTGTGATTATGCGGTCAAAGAGCTGGTCCAAAACTGGCCGATTCTTCGTGCCACTTTGCTGGGCAGTCATGAGCACTCGTCTGATTCATCTTGGGATTCTGGCGGCGCGTCAAGGGGCGTATTGCCACCTGCTTTGAACAGAGGCGATGATGAGTCGCGGTTCACCCGAAACCAGGACAGTGTCGCACGGCTGGATCGCTTTTTATTTGCGTTTCTAGACGGCCACGCGCCTCTGGTACAACTACTTGCTACAACGGTCGCCAAAGCTGTCGAAGCTGACGCCCGCCAACTTTCTGTGGCCAGCCGCCTTGTTCGTGCAACCGTCCGCATATTAGCCCTGATCTCATCTCAGCCGCACCTGCATAATGTCAGCGAGCAGCCATCCCAGTCACGGAGCGCACCAGAATCTGCAAGGAGGGGAATAGCCAGGGAAAGTTCGTTGCCTGATATGCCTGCGATGCCATCATATCCTCTCGCACCCGCACCTCCTCGACAACGAAGACGGGCGCCGCAGCAGCAGCAGCAGAAGCAGAACCAGAAGCAGAACCAGCGCTATAATCGCCACAAACAGGCCCAGTATTCTCGCGTGGCGCACGCATGCAGCAAGCTGTTTTTGCCACTCCTTGCACTTGCTATTCAAGAGCTTGCCGAGGCCGTCGACTCTATCATTGCCCCCGTGCGCTTAGGTGCCATAGATGCTCGGACTTGGATTGCGGGCAGTGATGACCCTAGTACATCGTGGTCGGGAGCTGTTCGTCAGAATGCGGAGCGTAGCAGCAGCAGCAGCGACGTCAGCGGTCACAATAGCACATCGGCCATGTTGGTAGTCACTAACCCTTGCCGAATGCGCTTGCGGGCTGGAGCTTCTCTATTTCCACGGATAAAGCCGGCACGCTCACGTTCTAATCGCATGACTACCGCTCGCGCTTCCACCCATGCGCAGAATGCCACCATATCTGATGCAGGTGCGCCTGCTGCTGCTGCTGCTGGCACTACGCAAAACTCTGGCGGTACTGGTACACTGAATGACAATATCGCGAGCACAGGTCTCTTTGAAAATTATTCTCATTCATCACCTGAATCTGACATGAGCAGTGCAAGCGATGCAGAAGAAAGATCCCCAGTTCCGGCACACGACAACGCTAGTGGTGAAAACAGTCGTGGCATTGGCCTCAGCCATGGTGCTGGGCAAGGGCGCGTTGGTGGCGTTGACAATACTGTCGTGCGTGATGACCTTGCCCGTCTATTTGGGCGCTTGGTCAAGGTTATGGTCAACCTTGTTGCTAAGAGTAGACGTGCTAGTCGGGATTCTTTGTCTGCTCCGTCTCGCGCGCCCTTTTTGAAAACAGCCCTAAACGACTACAATGGTGGCCTTATGCAGCAAGCGCGTACAGTCATGGAGGCTCAGCTTTCGCGTACGTGGACCTGGTTTTGCACCAACATGGACGCATTAGAGGCACAGCTTGCTGCCAATGCTCATTTTCGCTCAGCTGAGAGCAGCAAGCTCTTTGACCATGGACACTTTCGGCTTGATGACAGTAGCACTGGCGCCGATGTTGGTAGGGTCGCTCGTGCCCGAAGAATAAGAAGAGAATATGGCGGCGGCGGCGGCGAAACTTTTGGCCCTATTTCTCCTACCTGGGCATCTAGAATTTCCGAAAGTATGCGTTCTCCTTCCTCCTACGCGAATTCTCCTGCCGATGTACCTTCTCAGTCCCCCGCCTTCGGATACCAACGACTCGAGGCCCCAACTGGCGGGCGTGAGCCGGGGTTCCAGCAATATGTTCTTTCACTAATGCGTGCGCACTCGGGCGAGCACGGGGATACTATGGTACACGTAGATGCGTCCGCGTACCGACATTCTGCCTACATTTTCGACGCATATGCTCACTACATGAAGGATTGCCGTGCGGCTCAAGATGCCTCACTCGCAAGCGAGCATGCGGCTGGCATTGATGGCGGCGGCGGCGGCGGTGGCGGCCCGCGTCGCTTTTTCTTACGCACAGATTCCGTGTCAGTGAGCGGGAGTGGTGCCGGTGCGAGTACAGCGGATTTCACAACTCCACTGCGAGTTGCCCTGCCACTTGCAGAGCGGCCTGATCGCCTGAGCCCTGCTGCCCCACGTGCATCTCTCTTTGGAAACGGAAATGGAGGCAGTCTGAGCAGCAGCAGCAGCAGCGGCGCTAGTAGTAGTGGTGCTACTATGGCTGCTGGACGCACTACTGTTGCTGCAGCAGCAGCAGCGAGAGCATCGTCTCTGTCCCCCGAGTATCTCCGCGGTCGAAGCCGCCGTTCATCTCAAACGGGGCTCCAGTCTCATGACGACACTTCAGTGCTGCTTGCTGAAGCACGAAATGACGAGGTTCTGGCCATGCGCACGCCATCGCGACATCTTGGGCTGAGCAACCGTCTCTCGGACGGCTATTTTGACCTCCTGCCTGATTATACTAGCGATATTAGTAGTAGTAGAACCACCATCCCTGGCCACGCTAGTGCGACTTCGACTTTGTCACCCTTTGCCGCTGTCTCGTCTTCTTCTACTGCTGCGCAATCGCCCTTTGTCGCCGCGGCCCTGCGCGCTGCATCGATTTCAGATAAGTATAGGATTGGAGGAGGTAGTAGAAATAGCCCTAGCAGTTCACTGGGAACATCGTCGTGGGCAGCAACAACGCCCATGCCCCTGAATGACGCCATCATGTCGCCAAATATGAGCATGCTGACCGTACCTTCCACACCCATGCTGCCTGAGATGACGCTTGATGATGCGGTATCGCGTTGGCACACGGCACTGCAGGCTTTTGTTCGTCATTTTCTCGACAGTGTTGGCGCCGAGCGCGCATCGTTTCTTGCAACTCTTGTTGGCTTTGACGTCAAGCGTGAGCGCTTTGAGCGGCAGATGGGGCGGCTTATTAGCGCCAAGGGAGGCGCTCACACGCGGGAGCTAAAAATGGAAGTACCACGTAACAATCTGCGCATGCTCCTGGTGGCACATCGAGATTTGACCGAGCACTTTCGCCAATTTAGCAGTAGCAGTCGCTCTACTAGGTCACATGTGCCAATGCCGCTCTCGCTTCGATTTGAAGATGAGCTTGGTGTTGGTTCCGGCGTGGCTCGTGCTCTCTTGACCACATTAGCGCAAGGCATTACTCAGGAACAAGTGCCGTTACCCGTGCCACCCATGTGGAGCAGCAGCGACAAAAAGCTGGTGGCTCACTTGGATACTAAACGCCGCAGCTGGTTCAGTTCTAGCAATAGCCATGACAAAACAATTATCTTAAGACAGCGCGTAGAACATCGTCTCTATGCGCTTTTGCGACCGGCTGATGATGGGGCGGCCCTGCTAAAGCCACTAGGTGTGGAAACGGGAAGTACACTGCCGCCGGAAGATGAAGAGAGAGAAGCGGATCGTGTGCTTGATGCGATATTGGAAACGTTAAAAAAACCATCAAAATTGGGAAAGTTAAGTGATGAGGTTGAGAAAATAGAGCGAAGGCGGCGAGGCAACGACGGCACGACTGCAGCTTCTTCCGCCTTGCTTCCGCCAACTAAACGAGCCAAAATGGGTGATTCCACCACCACCAACCCTGCGGCAACTGGTATGAACCTGGTCGTGAGTCTGGTAATCTACTTGAGCAGGCATCTGTTCAGCGCCATTGAGCAAGCAAACTCTGAGCACTCTTCAGATGAGCAGCTTGATTTGGCAATTTGCCAGCACCTTCCCGGTGTTCTTCAAGCCGATCCGCAGCTCCGAGAACTCTACGACAGGGCCAGGGCGGTAGCGGGCTGGATGGGTATAGAGACGCGCACCACTCAGCCGCCCCTGTTTTTCCAGCCAGGCAAGCGCGGGTTTTACGCGCCGCGCGTGTGGCGTGATCCCGACCGTGACGGTGTACGCCCGCTGCCTCAAACGCATGGTTGGACATATCGCTGCACCTGGTATCGACATGTGGGGCGGCTTATTGGCATGAGTTTGGTACACGGTTTCCTCCTTCCTATTTCGCTTTCGCGTCACGTGCTAAAGTACATTCTTGGTCGCGAGGTTGCGTGGCATGACGCAGCATTTTTTGACCCAGAACTGTACGAGAGCTTGCGTAAGCTGATTTTGGCGGCCAACTCCCTGCCACCCAGCACAACAGGTAATTCTGAGGAAGAAGACATATTTGGACTCTCCTTCAACATTTCTCTGAGGCCCGAGCTAGGCGGAGGCGAGGTTGAGCTTGTGCCTGGCGGTGCCAACGTTACCGTCAGCCGCACCAACGTACAACGCTACGTTGAGCTGCACGCGTACTATTCCATGGTGGAGGCTGCACGTGAGGAGCTTGAGGCCCTTAAATCTGGCGTTTTCGACGTGCTGCCCGCCAACGCCCTAAAAGGCCTCACTGCCGAGGATTTCCGACTACTTCTCTGTGGCGTACAGAGAGTGGATGTTGGCTTGCTGCGTTCTGTAACGACATTTGTGGATGAGACAGGCGAAAGGAGTACAGGGACACCCACCACCGATTTCCTCCTCGATGGCAAGAACAGTCGCGCTAGCGCAGGCGGTCTGGCCAAGACAACGCGTTGGTTCTGGCAGGTGGTGAAGGGAATGACAGACGCACAGCGCCACGATCTCATTTACTTTTGGACCTCATCGGCAGGCTTGCCCGCTGACATTACCAGTCTTTCACCGCAACCGCGCATTGTAGTTCGTCCAAGTTGTTCAAAGACGTTACCAAGCGCCAACACATGCACCTCGCGTCTTAGCATCCCAGTTTACCCCAGCCGTCGCGTTCTCCGCACTAAGCTCTTACAGGCCATTACAACACGTGAATTCGGCTTTGTGTAAAGAAGGCACGAAAGAAGGCGCGATGTGGCAAGCAGATACATAGAGATACGCATGAGTGGCAAGAGCATAAAATAGACGCAAAGAAGGACGGAATGGGCGGCAGAAGCGAGCGACAAGGTGACATACATTTGAAAATTAGAAGAGGTAAGAGCCCCCCCTGAATACAGGTATATAACCACTCATGTGTGTACATATACCACCACCACCACCACCACCGTGCAAGGTAATAATAAACTGATTATAACGATGAATTTATTTTTTGTTTTGTTTTAGCCTCGGGGCTACTTACTTGCCAACGCAAGCTGAAGCCAAGTCGAGACCGTGCCCGGCAAGCTGGGCAACTTCTGCGGCAGTAAGCCCCGAAGCATTGCGGCAATGGGTATTGACACCAACAGTCGACACCAAATACCGCACCATTTCAAAGTGGCCTTTTGATGCCGCCTTATGCAGTGGTGTCTGTCCATCATTTTGTGCTTGGGAAAAGATTTCTTTTCTTGCCAGTCTTTGCTCTCTTGATAGCCTCTGCTCACCAATACCTCCAAACTGCCCCCCCGGGCGGCTCTCCTGCTGCACTGATGAATCCGAATGTACAAAGGCGGCCATATTCTGCCACGCCATGTCATTATTCTGTACCTTCGTGTACTGTATCCGACTCACCCACTCGGCGGCCTGCACGTGACCGCCCATGGCTGCCCAATGCGCCACAGTACAGCCCCAGCTGTTGGCAGCGGCCACATCAGCGCCCGCGTCTCTAAGAGTGGTCGCGGCTGCAACATGCCCGCCAAAGAGCGCAAGATGTAAAGGAGTTGTTCCATCAGCAGCGGGCACGTCTTGATTGACACCTACCTTGGCTGACAGCAAGTACTTGATGACTTGCACACGACCATTACGTGCTGCCCAGTGCAGGGCTGTTTTTCCGTCTCGCTTTCGTGCAGCGTGGGCAGCCAAAGGATCCATCCCGACTGTCTCTAATAGGTATTTAACGCACAACAAGTGGCCGTTACCTGCAGCCCAGTGCAACGCGTTGCTACCATGGCGATCACGCGCAGAAGAGATATCAATACCGGAATTTGAGAGCTGCGCAAGCGTCTCCACATCCCCTGCGCGCGCAGCATAAAGCACGGGCGAGTCATCCACAGACGACGCACGCGCGGCATTGCCGCTAGTGTCTTTGGCTACTGCCAACGATTTTCCTTTTCTCGTCGTGGTCCTTGCCTCCAAGGTCGAGGTTAAGGCTGCGGTGGCGGCTGAATCTGCTGCGCATAATGGAGATTTCACTATACTTGTTGAGTCTGTAGTTGATGACATGGCTTCAGCACCGGCATACGAAGCAGCACTGGCAGCAGGTTCTTCTTCCATTGATGCAGCAGCCCTTGTGATTGAAGCACTAGAGCAAGGATGTGTTGAGATAGCAGCAGCAGCAGCAGCAGCCAATGATTCAGCAGCTGCCAGTGCAAGAGTTTGGCGAGCTGTCTCATGATCAAGATCATGACTTGCATTTAAATGCATTCTCAAGCCGCGTGTAGGATTGTAGAGCTTTTGTGCACGTGGCCCACACAAGGGACAGCGAACTTTAGGCCCTCCTCTGCATAGATTAGGTCCTTGGCTACCACGGTCACACACATTATCGTCGCTGCTGGCTCTACTAGTGTGCGTGCTAGGGGGAGATGATGTTTGAAGGGCATCATAGAAACGGAGACCGCCCAACCCATTGCCCGTACTGCTATTATTATTACCGCCACCATGTTGACGACTATCGGTAGCCAGATCATTTCGGGGCCGTTTAACTTGCTGGATTGGCAAGGAGTCAGGGGTAAATGCCGCCGCAGACATTGTGGCAAGCTGCTGCTGCTGCTGCTGTTGCTGCATTTGCGTGTCCACGCGCTGCTGTTGTCCTCCTTTTTGCTGTCCATGTTTCTTCTTCTTTTCAGCAGCCCGTGCTCTACGTTCAGCCTTGCGCTTAGCTTTGCGCGACACACCCCGTACCTGCCCAGTGTCAGGCACGAAACCAGTGGTAGATAACATAGTACCATTAGGTAGCGTTGTTGTTCCAGAGCCCTGACTCGAGATGGCGCTCGCCGGTATTGCCGGTAACGTAGTCATAGTTGCACTCGAGTTTCCAACAGCATTGGCGCCAGATATACCTTCGCTCATTTTCTTGGCAAGTTGTGCAGCTTCTGCATCCGCCCGTCGTCTGCGGACCTCGTCTTGTCGAGCTGTAGCTACCTCAGCAAATAGAGCGGGAGTGTATTTCGCGGGGCATACCTCCGAACTACACGCGCAACTCAGACTTGGCAGCTTGCATCGTCCGCGAATAAAGGCCGTTTCAATGTGTTTTTCATGATCTAGTCGGGTCACTATTTTATCAGCCGGAGCAGTGCAGCCCGGAAGACGATATGCAAGTATTCTCGACATAATGCCTGCATGCAATACCAAATAAAAATTCTACCTCAACGTGTCTCAAACATCCTTTAGGACAGGCATCACAAAAAAAAGAAAATTACGCAGCAGACAGCTTATAATTAATTAATTACTCGCTGTCAGCCATCTAAAATATCAATCCTTTTGTTCATTACTTCTCAACAATCACTAGTCATGTTAGCTGCGTAGATACATTAAAGAGTGTCATAGCTACATTACCTCCTGTAAATGCACTCGTGTTGTGTGGTCCGATATAGCAAACGTTGTCTCGCATAGTCGTTATAGCGCGCGCGCACATACACACACTCACACTACAATAACCATGAATATAAGTCGTGCTCATTTGTTGTCCGTACGGAACTCTGTACATAAACTTCAGTACGTCCGTACGGATTTTCGGTACGGATGACCCTAAGAGCGTGTAGTAATTGCAACTTTTCTCAGATGTCTTTTCTTTGTTTTGATTTTTACAGAGCAGCAAAATACCGAAACTCTCTCTCTCTGTCTGACATCCATAAATACATCTGACCCCATGTTGTGATTTACTACAAAGACAATTGGAACAAGCGCTAGAATTCTGTAAAATTCTGTCATTTTGTTTGTGTCAACTGGTACAACAATACCATGTTATACAGGTTTTCATATAGTTGTGTATTGTGGAGAATTA
>JACLAD010013960.1_pt1 | contig 10643 bp, 13 predicted proteins | sample 8027901 | NCBI WGS metagenome assembly JACLAD01 (sample SAMN15725071, study PRJNA655200) | protist metagenome | isolation source: fluorescence activated cell sorting (FACS) single amplified genomes of... | place: Spain: Blaines Bay Microbial Observatory, Mediterranean Sea | collected 2016-07-05
CCAGGCTTTTTTGATAACATGTATAATGCAGCAGAGAACTTTTCCCAGTCTTGGAAAAAGTACTGCCGATTTGTTTTGTTATCAAATATGCTTGGGAATACCGTAAAGCCTACCACCGTTCTCCCCATTTACGCATGCTATGCATAGTACCTAGCATAAACATTCCAACCGATACCATTATGCAACCCGCACCGAAAATTAATAACGGTGCGTAGTAATTAATCAATGTCATCAAAGCGTCCATGATTTCCTTCGTGGTTAGGTGCTTCCCATCCTTCGGGTTTAATTAGATCAGGTAAACCGAATGGATTCGGCCGTTCTTTTTTAATGCCAACCTTTTTGTTTAGATTTGCGTTTAACACTTGATTCCATGCTTCAAACGGATTGACACCAAACAAGTCAAGTGTACCGATTGCAAATACACAAATATCGATAAGCGCATCTACAGTTTCCTCTCCATTAACCGTTTTACCGTGAACTGCGTCATGCAACTCGTCTACTTCTTCTTGAATACACTCGCACCGAAACTTCAAGAAGTTACGTAGCATATCGCTATCCATATTTTTTATTACTTCATGCACGCCATACCTTGAATGCATATTGTTCATATCTTCTGCCCATATATAACTCATACTATCTCCTGTTAAATGTGTATATTATATCAAAATTACTTCTTTTTGTAAACAAAATAAACCACTGTCATTATGATTGCCGATATGCCACTAAATGTATAGTTGAACAATAACCAGAAGTCAAAGCCAAACTTAAGCAACGCGTAACCTGTTGCAGAAGCATATCCTACAATTGATATTATGAACAGTGGCAGACTCACGTCTTCCACGCTTTTAGTTTTATATGACTTGATTATCTGCGGCCAGTAACACGACACAAAACAAAAGTTATATATTAGTCCCAACAAGTTTTCTATCATACAAAAAAGTCCTCTAGGTTTGCTACAGGCTCTGCCTGCCATTTAATTGATTTTAGAATTATGTCAAGCGGATCGAGAAACGTCTTCTGGAACTGCAAGTCATAGTCAATGTATTTATTCAGCCCAAGTTCGTCCGGGAGTTTGTCATCCGGGAACGAGATGACGTTCTGCTGCATTTCGTTTCGTTTGTTGAGGTAGATGAACTTAATCTTGTCGCCGTTCTGAATAAGGCGATACCGTTTGTCGAGCTGCTTTTTCTTGACGTAGTAGTTATAGAGTAACGCGCCGCGTGAGTGAATCGGGGTACCTTTCGAGAAAATGTGATTCCGATCTGCATAGGATGTAATATCACTGACACCCCGGGGAAACGCAACCTTGTCTGCAGACAGAGATTTGAAATAATCTTTGAACTCTGCAATCGCATCTTGTGTCTTGCGCTCGTCACCCGATATAATAATCTTGAACATCTGTTTCATTGCATCACGGCATACTTCGGGAGTGGACGACTTGACCGCCTCGATGCCCATGACTTTGATCTTAGGCTCGGCATACTGTACGCCCTCGTTGTTGTGTACATTTAGGATGTAACGTTTCTTTGCAGTCCAGATACCACGATCAGCAATAGCCTCACGTTTCATAACCATCCGGTTCGTGTACGCGTCAGTATCTTTTGCAAACTGCTCGAATGACTTTTCAAGGATAGGCTCGATAGCTTCTTTGGCGAATCGATCAAGGAACTGAACAGGATCTTCTTTGCAGTACTTATCGACAAGATCGCCAACGCCAACATACAGCGAGTCAGTGTCCATTGCGATCACACGGTCTTTGCCGTCTTGCATTGCTTTGTTAAGGAAACCGTTTACTGCTTTTTCGGCATGTTGAATCACGGCCTGCCCGGTCGTAGTAACACCTTCGGCGACTAGCAAGTCAAAGTAACGAAAGTAGCGATTGCCCATGGCACCGTAAAGGGAGTTGAGAAGAATCTTTGTCGCCATCTGCTTGTTTTCCAGGATGGTCGCTTTACGTACGAGCGAGTCAGATTTACCTTCGTCCTCAATTTGCTGTTTGACTTTTAGCATCTCTTGCTTGGTCGAAACACGAGTAACATACAGCTTCTCGACTAGCTCGGGAATGATGCCAACTTTGTCTTTCCGGAAGGTTGCGCCGTTTGCAGCCTTTGCGCCGATAGCATTTGGCATACGAATAAGAGTCTCGGGAGACATGTTGTACTGAATAATAATGTTCGGATAGAGCGAGTTAAGGTCGAACGACATAACCCAGTCATGCATACCGACATGCGGATCCTTTACATAACCACCGACAAACGCAGCTTTCTTGTGATCTTTTGGTTGAGGCACGGCAATCTTCTTGCTCATCAGCTCGCGATAGATAATGCAATCCCATATTGCAGTCGTGCCGAGCGTATCGTTATAGTTTACGCCAGCCATATAAGCCATCGTCATAACCAGATCGATAAGACCAAGCTTCTCGTCAATCCGATGCACGAGCTCAACGTCCTTGATGTTGTAGTCAATAAACCGTTGATGGTCGTTCTCGTATGTTTCCATAAACGTACCAACATCAGAGTAGTCAAGCTTTTCATCACCGAGAACGACATGCGAGATATGGTTTAGCGAATAAGATTCTTGGTTGCCATACGTATAGGCAAACTTCTTAAACAAATCCATATAGTCAAGGCTTTGGATACCTGTAATATCAAACGTAACTTGCTCGCGCCCTTTGATCTTGACTGACCGTGAGTCGATCATTTTCCATGGCGAAAGTCTGCGAGTTTCATCCTCGCCAAGTACACGTGCAAGCCGGTTAACAAGATATGGAATATCAAAGAATCGTGAGTTCCAACCGGTAATAATGTCCGGCATGTGATAAGGTTGTTCCCACCAATCAACGAATGCAGAAAGCATAGTGTGCTCGTTATCAAACTGGAAGTATTCGATCTCGAGGTCAAGCTCAGACCGCTCGGGGTCGTAATCCTTGAGGCCAAATACAGTGTACTTATTGTTCCGACTCGACTTTAGAGTAATCGCAAGAAGTTCTTGCTTTGCTTCATCGGGCGAGGGAAAGCCATCGCCAACTGCTGTCTCGATGTCGAACGTAACGACGTTGATGAGACTCGTGTCGGCCTGAATCGTATCCGGATACATGTCGCGGATGCAGGCATGAACGTGCCGGGTGTTGCCGTAGATATTATAGTTATCGATCTGCCCGTAACTTTCGATAAAGTCTTTTGCTTCACGCATTGAGCCAAGTTGAATCGGGTCGACAGGAGTTCCGTCTAGACCTCGCCACTCGGAGTTAGGTTTCTGGGACTGCACAAACATTGTAGGCTTGTACTTGATCTTGCGGATATCGGGCTTACCTCCTGTATCGTACCCGCGGTAAAGAATATTGTTTCCGTATCGGCTAACTGAGGTGTAAAAGCTTTTGTAATTTTGCATGTATGTATACTATCACGATTCTTTCATAATGTAAATAAAAAACGAGGAAAAAGGAAGGAGCGACCTCCCTTAATCCTCTGAATATGTAACGGGATTTACTCTTTACCCGTATTGCCGGAGCTGCATCGCCTTGCAGCTAACCTTATAGTAGTTACATCCAACAAACTCGGTTTACTCTGTATGGTTCTCTCCACTTGGCCGTCCCCATCGAGCTCCGATACCTTACCCACCTATAAGCAGGGGTTATTCGGTCATACTTATTCTAAATTGTTAAAGATCATTGTTTAAATTATGGGTATATTATACCAAACATTAACCATTAAGTAAACTCTTTTTATTAACTTTTTTACTGTTAATTTCAACTTTACGAGGTTTCTTTTCATCCGGTACAACACGATCAACAAAGACTTTAAGTAGTCCATCAGTAAACTCAGCATCTCGTACAACCATATATTCGCCAAGAGTAAATGTCTTTTTGAATGAACGAGTTGCAATACCATGATGAATGTATTGAGCATCTTCATTTTTCTTTCCACCGCTGATAGTCAGCTGATCATCTTCAACCGTAACTTCAATGTCGTCTTGGCCAAGGCCAGCCAATGCCATTTCAACGGCATAAGAATCATCGCTTAGTTTGCACACATTGTGCGGTGGGTAGTTGTCATGTGAGTGTTCGAGCGTTCTTTCGATACGATCAAACATTGAGTCGAACCCAAAGAACCTTGGGTCGTTAAGTACGCTAGTAGTCCAGCTTGTAGTCATTTTTGCCTCCTATTGTTAAGCAAGGGTTATTTGTTATACGAAGACCTCACCATGAGCATCTTCAAAGTTATTTATATGCGTATATTATTCTAAAATTTTATTTGAGCAGTTGCCCACTTTGGAGTTTCGTATATTATATCAAGAACATTACATTGATGAAACTCTTCTAATGTTCTATTTTTTTTAGGTTTTCTTAAAGTAAACAATAATACAGTATTATCATCTGAATGTTTTAAAATTAAATCTTTGTATTCAGATAAAGGATAATGATGCCCGCACGACAAATAAGAACTAATTAAGTCAAACTTTATATTATTGGGAATACGTATATTATTACAATTGATTAAATGATAATTTTTTATTTGTTGTTCTTTAAAAAAATTGTTCAATTCAAAAAACGAAGAATAAAATTTCATATTATCAGATGAAGAATCCCAACCAGTTTCTCTAGTTTTAGCATCAGTGTTGTTATCAAAATCGCCATCTATAAGATATAATTCGCTATTATAGTGTTGCTGAAACTTTCTTGACTCAAATGCAAGACCACAACCTATGTCTAAAATTTTATTAAACGGTCTATTAAAAAAAGAATTAATTTTTTCAAAATGATTTTCCTTCATCGACGAATATTCATTTTCTAACCAATAATTATTAATCCAGTTGTTTACTGTTTTCATAGTAGTAGTATTTATATTAAGAATATGATCTTCCTTTAGAATTTCCGATAGAATATTTAGATTCCAATACCCACTCGTGTTTTTCTTTATGAGATATAATCTTGATTTGTTTCAACGGCGCATGATCATTCATTGTACTACGATCTACAATATCGAGTAAACCCCAATCGGATAGTAGTGATGTGATCGTATTTCTTCGGCCGATGTCGTTTGTCGTTAAGTTGTGCGGTTTTCCATCTAACGCAAACAACTCTTTGAAATGGGTGATAAAGTAGTGACCTTGTTTATGAAGAATATGGCAGCTTTGATATAGTGTGTTTTCATCCCGCCTAGAAGCTACACCGATCCTCGTTAAGGTTTCCTTTATCTTTAGAAAATCATCTGGTTCATTCAACGATACTTCTAACATATCACTTGGTGACCATTCTATAAGTTCATCATTCATGCTATTATTTATACTACTTGCCGCCCTTAGATAGCTGTTTTTCTAAGTGATTTATCTGCTCTTCGTCAAATAGATCTACACACTGCTTAGCGACCGACGTGCTGTATCCAAAGTATTCTTTAATAATATTGATTTTACGATCGTCTTCTGACTTTAACCACTTACTAAATCGTTTACGTTTTTTCACAGTACCTTTCAAGAAGTCATACTGTAGCTTGTCGTCAATATGACAATTAACATTCATTTCGTTAGCTAGCAACACAGTATCTGAAAAATAACCTAAACCCCTATTGACGATGAACGGAACATAATCTTTTTCAGACTTTTCATCGACCATTAAGTTTTTCTTGGTCATGTTGATAGAATTTAAATAATCAAACGGGCTCATAGTTCAAACCATTCACGTGTTTGCACCGGAAAATAATCCCATGCCTTTTCAAACCAGTAGTGCACAAACGTCATCATTACTGATAAAAAGATTCCAAACATTGTTACATGCCAATCGCCAAACCAAAGTCTAGCTGCAAGTGTACACAATAGAATTGATAGCAGCCTCCAGACTATAACTTTCTTAGCCATCTATATACCTCGATGTATAGTGTCCGAAGTAATTCGTTACTACGTTACACATTACTGCAAGATAAATCGCGAATGATATATCGATAAATGTGCTTATAATAGAAGCAACTAATAGGCAAGTGATAACTCTTTTTTCAGTATTATGTTTCATTTAAACTTTAAACTTCCCATCATCTCTGTCATACATGCTACGATATTTAATTCTTTGTCAGCAACAAAGGCTGCTTTATGTTGATAGTCCGCAAGGATCAAAACAAGCTGCGGAATGCTTTGTGGTTCAAGGTATTCGTATGCTCCATCATATATCTTTCGGAAGATTGTACTAGAGTCAAGATCGGGGTTTGCTGCAACCCAACTTCGCATTTGCTTAAAGTTTTTATCCTTTAAGTGACTTATTAGCGCTGCGATATTCTGATCAGAAAGGCCCACAATGGACGCAGGGCTGAGCGTACCAGATACCGAAAAACGTTGACACTCATTAACCACGCGGCGCCAATCCGGTGCATGACGCATAATAAGTTCTGCGAGAATTTGCTCGTTGTATTCGATACCTTTTTCATCTAATATCACTTTCAATCTTTTGTGAAATTGTGCCGCAAGACCAGCTAAATGTTTCTTTGTGGTGTTAAACTCAATTACCGCACAACGTGATTGAAGAGGCTCAATGATCTTGTTTCGAAAGTTACAAGTAAAAATGAACCGGCAGTTCTTTGAAAACTCTTCAATAAATGCACGAAGCGCGGGTTGAGTAGATTGCGGATTTAGATAGTCTGCCTCATCAAGTATCACTACTTTATGAGAATCAGATCCACCTAAAGAAATCGAAGAAGCGAACTGACGTATGCGACTACGCAACACGTCAATGCCACTATCTTCGGACGAGTTGATCAAGATATAATCAAGATCTAATTCATTACAAAGGGCCTTTGCCACGGTAGTCTTTCCAAGACCTGATGTACCTGACAGCAACATGTTGTGCATTTCGCCAGTCTCTACAATCTTTTTGAATGTAGACTTAAGCTCGTCAGGTAGTATGCAATCATCTATGGTCTTTGGTCGATACTCTTCGCACCAAAGGAATTCACTATTACTCATTATATATTATCCCTCGTCATTCGGGAGTTCAGGTGGTTCAGGCGCTTCTACTTCTTCTGCTGCTGGGTTATGCGCGTCAACAAATGCTGCGAGTTTGTCACGCACTACGCCAATAGACTGAAGCTCAGGGCCCTGAAATGCACCACGCCGAGCGCATTCATCAATAATTTGTAAAACATTACTGATGTCTTGTACTGATAGTTCCATGGTATATACCTTCCTTATTTGGTGGGTTTACTAAAATTCTTTACGCTTGAGTAGACGCCTTGTGGCTTAAAGTATTTTTCATTCTCGCTGTAAGATTGTGCAGACATAACCTCAATCTGACCGCCGGTCTTATGGAAATATACCATGCGACCTTTGACTTTTTGGGTGTTGAGACGTCTTGCACATGCGACACAATTCTTAAGGCCAAGCTCAACCCGGCCTTTTTCGACAATGCCGCCGCACTTACACATTATATACTTATCAACCATCATACTTAGATGTCTTCTCCAACGCAATCCAATACTTAACGTCTTCACCTTCCCATTCCGAGATGAGCTTGGATGATAGACTCACTTCATAATCGCCAGGCAGCAATTTTAAATTATTTATCAGAAAGTCAAATGTAAATGTTGCTTTTCCTGAATAATCTTTTTCGATCTCAAACTTATTTGTTGTTGCGCCGTTTGAATCAACTACCGATAAACTAATACCTGAACCGTCAGATGCGATTCGCAATGTATCATTACCAAGAACAGATGCAGCCTTACGCAACTCGTTTAGCTCTTCGTGTGCAATATTAATTACAACCTCTGCATCAGGCATTGTCACATCTTTAGTAGGTGATGTAAGGATGTTTGGATCCGCAAGACCATATCGAATCTTTCTCTTACCTTCTGTCAGTTCGATATGTGAGCCTGCATGTACTTCAACATTGCCGTCAGGGATTAGCTTAAGAACAGATAAGAACTCATTCAAATCGTAGATACCATAATGTGTATCAGCAATATCGACTTTATTTTTTGATCGAGCAAGGATGTTCTTTGCTTCACTAATAGTTTTAAGGTAGCCGTCATCCGTAACGACAAGGTTTGAATTAATCGATGCGTAGTTTGAAAGCATCGAAATGGTATCTTGACTAATCTGCATGTAAACTTTCTCCGTTAATTATGTGTGTATTATACCAAATTTTCATATCGATGTAAACCTATTTGTTGATAAAAAACCACTCCCGAAGGAGTGGCACGTGGGACTAACACGATTTTGAGGGAAATTAATTAATCTCGTCATGGACCGCAATAATATCATCCAAATCCTCATTAGTATCAGAAGTTAACTCGCCTGCATCGATCTTAGTGTAGAGATCAATAAACGCGATAGTCGTCTCTTCGTCAAACCGAGAGATACACATGTTGATTGCAGTCAACCGATCTTCGAAGATCGAAAACGCTTTCGCGATGTGGCACAACCGCCGGGTTGAAACAACTTCGTCGACACCGTCAACCTCGAAGGTTTTGCGGATTATGCTTGACCACGTTGTTAGCTTGTCAGCAAACTCGTCATCCTCACACTCGTATTTGCTGAGGTGGTTTTTGACAATCTTCGTCTCAGTTGATTTTGTCGGCCAGGGCTGGTCGACTGCTGACACGAATCGTTCGAGAAAAGCTTCGTCAATGATGGTAGCTGCAGAGAAACGACCGTCTTCTGAACCACGACCCTTGGTGTTAGCTGTAGCAATCACGTTGAATCCGTACGCAGGTGAAACTACCTCGCCTGTCTTTTTGATCAGAACCGGCTTACCTTCGAGTACACCTTGCAAACACATGATCTTGTTAGATCCACGGTCAATCTCGTCGATGAGGAGAACTGCGCCTTCCTCCATTGCCTTGATTACCGGACCTTTACAGAAAACCGTTTCACCGTTGAGCAGGCGAAAGCCGCCGATCAAATCGTCTTCATCCGTCTCAGGAGTGATCTGAACACGCACGTAGTTTGACTTTGTTCGTGCACATGACTGCTCGACCATCATCGTTTTACCGTTACCAGACGGACCGGAGATGTAGACCGGGAAAAACTCTTTTGACTTGAGAATCGCGTCGATGTTTTTCGACTGACCCCACTTGACGTATTCCGGCACCACTGTCGGAATGAACACTTCGTCAGACTTGATCGAAGCAACACCAGTTGCGAGCTTCATCTCAGGCTCTGCTGCAGGAGTTGATACTCTTGGTTCGCTGAACGAATACCAATAACCACGTGCACCACGCGGTACTTTGTGCATCTTGCGCATTGCGCGATCGACATCGTTGACTGATACGCCAACGTTAGCACCAATCTTGATCAGATCAGCGCGTTTAAACTTGCCACCCGTGGGGGCGCTTTCCTTCAATGTTTCGTAATGATTCATAATTTAGTCCCTTTCAATCTCAATTACGTATTAATTATACCAAAGTCGTCCGGAAAAGTACACAATATTTTTCGTCCATAAGTACTTGGGTACGAACAACTTGTATTCCCATGCGTTAAATATTTTGTTTCCTCTGTAAGTCATACGGTACCAACAACTTAGGCAACGGCTTCAACAAACTTGTTGACGAAGATCCGCTGACCTTTGTTTCCTTTCGAATGTTTGATGAACTCCCGGCGTAACGCAGTTGCGTTTTCGCTGTAGTCAATGTTTTCTGTTTTCTCTGCAAATGATTCGTTATTGTCGAGTGTGTTATGAGACCGCTTGATAATGAATGATCGGTCATAACTGTTTTGGCCGTCAATAACAGCCGTTCCGTCTCTACGGAAAGCTTTTTTTTGAGAATCGTCAATACGATACTGGCGATTTGACGTCATATCTCTCATGGTTGTAAGGTAGAAGTGAACCACTGTCGATCCGGTCACTTCTTTGTAATTTTTTAAGAAGACTTCAGCCTCGTTTCCGTATGATGCTTTAAACTCTATCGGCTTTCCGCCAAACAGCCGGCCAACATATCGTGATCCATAATCAGTGTGTTTTACGTTTATAGTGTGACCTTCGCCGTCAGTTAGAAACATTGTCATGAGATGTTGCGGGCGATATTTTGCCTTGAATCTTTTTGCAATGTAATGAGCAACAACAGTTGTTTCTGAAAGCGGAGTGCTATACAACTGTTCGTATATCGATGGTATGCCGTAGTAGCTATCATGCATTGTTGAAGCTATCCACGTGTCTCGTATAGCTCTTTCAAATTTTTTACCTTTAAGGTCACTAGTAAGCAGCTGTACAATGTGTGTGCATGATAAGTCAATCATACCTTCGACTAAATCGTCAAACACACTATCGTCGTTGTAGTGTCTTCCGCCCGTAAAACCGTAAACCTCGAACGGAATGTTTGCGCTCTGACAAAACATTGCAAGGAGAATAGCTTGCCGGTAGATCGTACCAACATCGTTGTGCATCGAACCAGACATGTCAACAAAGAACAACATGCCGTGATTTTTCGCATCAGCTAAGTTAGTGATGCTTGAGAAAATATCTTCGCTGTACTTGTAAGAGTGAAGTTTATTGACGTCTAACCGACCGGTCTTAGCGGTTGTTGCGTGAGTGTACCGGTGCGCAGCTTTTTTCATCTCAAATTCACGTTTAAGAGCGGCAATGTATTTTTTGTTGGTACGTTTGAAATCAATCCATTTATCGGCACGCTCTTGAATATAGCTTTCAGGAAAATTATCTTCTCGTG
>JACLAD010000415.1_pt1 | contig 10636 bp, 4 predicted proteins | sample 8027901 | NCBI WGS metagenome assembly JACLAD01 (sample SAMN15725071, study PRJNA655200) | protist metagenome | isolation source: fluorescence activated cell sorting (FACS) single amplified genomes of... | place: Spain: Blaines Bay Microbial Observatory, Mediterranean Sea | collected 2016-07-05
TTACATCCCCCCTACAGTATATTAATACAATTGTATCCAATTTATTCTCAAGGAATTCTACAGACATGTCTTCGATCATACAAGAAGGTTGGTGGGACACAGGTGTCTTGGGCGGATCTGCTCGCAACAAGTGTATATCGGTGTGCATATGTGTTGTGTGTGTGTATATATGTGTATATATGTGTGTGTTTGTGTGTATATGTATGTGTGTTTGTGTGTGCATATGTGTGTGTATGTGTGTGTATGTCTATGTATATGTGTGTATATCTGTGTGTGTTTGTGTGTATATGTATGCGGGTTTGTGTGTGTATCTGTGTGCATATGTGTGTATATATGTGCGTATATATATGTGCGTATATATATGTGCGTATATATGTGTGCATATGTGTGTGCATATTCGTGTGTATATTTGTGTGTTTTTGTGCGTGTATTTGGTATGTGTTTATATTTGTGTGTGCATATGTGTGTGTATATGTGCGTTTAGATGTATGTATGTGTGTGTTTGTGTTTATTCGCAACAATTGAACTTATTACTACCACTCTGCAATTGTAAAAGGCAAGATATGGATGGAGGTCAACGGCAAAAAGAAGCCATACATTTGCCGCGTTCTGACCTCGGAGGGGGTCCTGTTCCATGGGTGTCTCGGACTGCGTTTGCAGTTGACGCGTGTTCCTGACTTGCTATCGAAAGTTTCCTCCAATCCGGACCTGGATATGCTGATCATGTCTGTTATCCGAGCTGCCATTTGTAAGTCCAGCTATTTTGCAATGTGTTGTGTGAATTTGACCCAATATTGACCAATCAGCGAGCGGAAAGCATAAGCGCTATTCTCAGATCCATCTGCAATGTTGCAACTGGCAGAGCTATTTGGCCTCGCACAGGTTACATGTTATTCAAAGACAACAATTTGGAATCATTCATCTAACATTTTTGTTCACTCGCGCAAGATACTTTACATCGCCAACTCAACACAAAATTGTTCTTTTCTCTTGGGGCAAACAACCCGCTGCTCACACTACTTGGATGGTATGCGTGTTCGAGAAAGCATCCGCTCTAGATTGTAATAATATTTTTTGGGTTCATTATCTTTGGTTTCTTACGATTTCATACCTTTTTTTTTGCGTGGCCTGTTGCAAGAATGCTTTTCAAGCTCAGATTATGCAAGAAGTTCATACATCAAATCGTAAGAATGATGGTTTGCCGATACAAGAGAGATCCAACAGCGATGGGTACCTGCCAGATCCACATTCTGTTGAACCACAACAGCCAGTTTCAATTCCAACGTCAACTAAAGTATCGTCAACTAAATTTCAAGAAAATTCAGAAGCAAGTCAGATTCCTAATGATGCCTTCAAGCTGATAGAAAAAGCACGGTTCGAATTATTCTTGTTATTTCAAATAAAAATCCGAAAAGTAATCTGATTCCATAACTTAACTGCACAATGCTTATCTCTGCGGTCTAAAGGCTAGAACAGAATGCTGGGCGACTTGCTGAATCTGCCAATCTGTAAGTTGAGGCTTAATTAAAATTATATTTTGTATTGATTAACGGTTAAAATTTTCATTTTTTTTCTTCAAAAAGGTCTCGTGCAGCCGCAGCTCAACTGCATTTGTTAGTTGGTAGATTGCCAGTCCCACAACAGAATCAAATTGAACAGCAGGTTTTTGGGCCAAATTTTCTTTCATTATCGCTATCAAAAATTAAAATAATCCTCATTACGTCATGTTAGTGTCTGCAACTAGTTTCAAGAGCTTCAGCAATTGATCAACAACTTCATTTTGAGGTGAGCCGTGACACTTTTGTTATTGAAATTATTGATGGATAATGATCCAAAAAGCAATTATTTGATACTATTCCAAGGCTTCTTTGAGTCGTCGACTTCGAGATCTCCAAGTAGTCTTCGATTCAATGGCAGGCACGGAACAAGCTATTCAGACACTCCCAAATAACTCAATAGCTAAAGCTCGAAACTTGGCAAGTAAAGTAGGAATCAATCAGGATAGTGTGCCATCCACTGTCAACGTGAGCTCGAAACTAAATGGAACAACTGGCGTGGGGGTGCCCCCAGGTTCCCTCCAAATGAGTGGAACCTCCCAAGTATCAAACCTGGCAAGTGTAATCATAAGGCTAGATAAAGCTGTGGAAAGGGCAGATGAAAGCCGAGATATCAACGCACTCGTCAAAGCTATTCACTTTGCGGTGAGATATGTCTATCAATATGAACCTACTCATTACTTCCTTACCAATACAAATGTGTCGGTTCCAACTTCTTTGGATATATGCAGGCATCACACGGATTGCATCGTCAACACCAAACGATGGTCGAAGCTTTTCAGGTTTGAATGACTGACCCTCTACGAGGGAAGCTTGACGATGAGATGCAGTTACTGCATGCACATGCACATGGTCAGTTCTAAACTAAGCAGTGAGTGAGTGAGTGTGTGTGTTTGTGATTGCTGTCAGGTGCTACGCGATTTGAAAGAGGAAAAGCGGGATTCGGAATCCAACGGCCAAATCGACAACGAAGGGATTATTGAAGACAGTGAGGACGATTTGTTTTGAATTCCTGAATGAACGTCTGGTATACTGCACTTGCAAACTTTTTTTTGTCGAAATATATATATATATGTATATCCTATCAACATTCTCCCTATCATAACTCCATGCATGCAGCATAGATGTATGTAATGTCAATTATTTGAAATTATTATAGATTCCCAATCAATCTTTGTATGATAGAGAGATACAAATGTATATAATATATAGTATTTTTTAATGCCAGACTTGCTGTTGGACTATTGAATTGAATACAACAATACGGTCGGAATTCCTAGTGCTGTAGTACATTTGGAATGAACTGTGTGTGTAAGTACACCGACTGTATCAAGCACAGTGCCAACCAACGTGATGAATTGAATTCAATAGTACTATTCAATACTGTATGTACGATATATGCATACACATACACGTAGTCAGCAAATGCATTCAATTCATTATCATATCAAATACGAAGTTTCAATTACAGTATATATGTAGGCACTTTTTTTTGTTTGTTTGCAGTTCAGGGTGTGGGTGGTTGTTGGGATTGGCACACTACGTAGTACATGATAGATAGTCTAATATGTTTTTGGTTCGTGTGTGTGTGTCTGTCTGTGCATGAGTGCATGAGTGCAGAGACAGACACACAAATTTTAGGACCAAACCAACAACAACAATTTCTTATTCAGCTAAAAGGGTTTCGTTCAGGCTCCAAAGTTGGTGAAGAACCTATTTCAAATCAAATCAAATCAAATCAAATCAAATCAAATTAAATCGAATCAAATCAAATCGAAGGAAGGAAGGACGTTATTCATGGCAGCATCTTTTTGGATCCGTTATTTTCGGACGAACGAACGAACGCACTAACTAACCCGCTCTGCTCCGTAGGGAATAGGCGGTGGCGGCTTCAACTGTAGCGTCTGAATCAACCGACACGCCCTGAAATCAAGAATCATGTTCGCATATATATATATGATCGGAAGAGTTGGTGGTCAATGAAAAAATAGATTGATTCTCAAATGGGATTACGAACGACAATGCTACTGGCAACAGTGATTGCAATGAGGCGCGGGATTCCTCGTTGATCGACGTGAGGATAGAAGGTTGAAGGTGTGAGAGGAATCTAGTGAAACACACACACAGTTACATGCATGAAATGAACCATATGTGTGTATGTACGTATGGCATGCAATCAAATTGTACGATAAGTAAGATCATGCACCGTAGTAATTCTCGCCCAGCACTTTGAAGTGTGGTTTTGTGATCACTTGAAGTGCATTGAGCTGGTTGTGTAGAATCTAATTCATATTTTCAGACAATTTTATGCAATTCGGGTGTACGCTATTACTACATGCCATATGCAATATATCCATTTTTATATATGTAACCATGACCTGATATAAGAGAAAACCAAGTCAATCTTGTGCCGTTCAGACTTATTTGACCAACTGAATCAAATATCAAGAGTAGCTGGTTCAAGACTGTGCATACTGTTGTTAAATCATGTGAGTTCGCAATTCGCTGTTGCATGGTTGGCGTGTATAATTTCGAAATATTTGTCAGCAGTTTCATCAGAGGGAATATTTCCTGTATAAATGTATATCTCGCTTGTAATGAGTGTATAGGCAGACAAAAACCAAATGATTGTATTGTAAACTCATTTCATTAAACTTGCTTGCAGTAAATGTCGCTGTCTTAGGGTGGACGAAAGGTTCAGGCTGTGAGAGACTTGATGTAATTTTTTGTAGATTGTTGTCACAATCTATTCCAAGTTAGTGAAGTGAGTTTACAAGTGAGTTTTAAAAAATATATATATATCAATCTCTGAGGTTCCAAATATGTGCAACACTATCACCACAACACGAAATCACCTTCCATTCCAGGCTTTCAAACACTGCCTTGACACTTTTTTTACTCGTGTCCGAAAGGATATGCACACACCAGCAGATCACGTGCTTTCGAAGGGCGTGCACTTGCCTACCATCCAAGTACCAAGAATGAACAAAAGCTTCAGTGCATTCAAGATTATTTCAAAGGATATAAAGTTCACATTTGAAAAGAAACTGATCCAGTAGCGACATACGATTTCTTCAATTCCATGTCAGAAAGAAGTTGCCCAATATTGTCAACGGTAGTGTCAAATTCTGGTTGGGAAAATACTTTGGATGTCGACAATAGCACCTCATGAAAGGCCTTTTTAGTTTGAGCGCTACATCCAAGTTTTACATTTTTGACACCGAAATAAATAAGTAAGGTAGGTTTCAAACGAACAAGGAGGATTGGCCAAACTTACAGCACTGCTGTTTTTGTACTGCATACAGCAATAACGACGCATTTTAGTAATGCAGGTACTAGACTGAGTGACTGCCTAACTATTCTTTTCGTTCCAGCTGAACAAACAAACAAACAAACAAACAAACAAGATATTATAATACACTAAACTTGATACTGTTCTAGACTCACGCAATATTGTACTTGAGTCCACACTATTCAAACTTTTGGTTGTGTCATTTCTAAATAAAGGGTGAGTTTCCGTTTGACAACAACATATTCACATCAAATTGCGCATATCATTGAAACTCACAAATCAACAAGATTTTTCATGGCAGTCACTATTTCTTGGAGTAGAACAGCACATTCGCCGCCCACTAATTCTGGTAGTTCTTCTAAAATTGTCTTGAAAAATTTTATTATTGCAGCAGCTCCCTCCTCATGCTCAATGTTGGTCCGTACACAAGAGCCACAACCACGGAAACAGTTCGCCAATGTCTGACCAACGACAATTTGTTCAGCTTTTTTTGATTGTCTCCAAAAATACTTTACATTGTATACGAGCTTCACTAGAGATTGTGATAGCGCCTCAATACACGATAAATTGCTGAGAGAATGGCCCGATCGTTTAAGTGGTACCAGTCCAGACCACAATGTCGTAGTGATTGTAGGTGAGTTTTTGTTTTGTTCAAGATGTTGCAACGCAGCTAATATGGTCATACGATATGCGAGTGATTTGGGCCAAGGAGCATGTCCACAAATTGGACATTGTCCTGAACCTTTGCAATCCTGCCGCTCCGCAAGACGTCGAATCGAACTCTGCAACCAGATGTTGGTCACAGTTGCAATGCCATTTTTATCTGTACGCTTGTTCAAAACAGACATAATACCACCACTCTGCAAGCGACAATTCAAAAGAGTATTTTTGTCTGACAATTCCTGTTATTAGTATTATTGTTTATGTCTTGTTCAGGTCCAACAAATTCTATATACAATACCTGCTGAAATAATGTTTCTACTACCAGTCGTCGTGAAGACATCGTCCCTGTTTTTTTGGATCCAACTTGGCGGAGGTTCCAGCAAAAAATCACATCCCAGAAATGCCTCCAGTGTATGCCGGTCGTCTGATAGTCCATCGCAAGTCGAAGGCTCGTCTGCAGGATTGTCAAAATTATTTGAGTTACACATCTCAGTTAAACACCAACTGTAACTTCAAAGGTTTGACTCTAGACATGGAACTGAACACAATCATACCTGGGCATGTACGATTAACGAAATGTGAATCATTTTCAGTATTTTTTGGTCTCGAGACTTCTGGCTATTCGATAATATTATCAACTTCGACAATGTTGGCTGCATCCACGTCTCTATTTGTTGAATACAAGTACAAAACATCACGTACAAGTTAATGCAGTTGCCGGCATGTGATGGTTTATATGAATGGCATCAATTGTTACGGTATGTAAGGTATGCACAAGTACCTTTCCAGGTATGAATCTCAGCTGCTAACTTTTTTCGTGCTTCAAGCGTTACCTACAGTTGAAAGAAGACACGTGAAACAAAAATAATTTCGTGATCATGTTTCTAGTTATTTGAACCAACCAATGTTTGTGTCATCCCTCCTGTTGTGAAGTAATGAGATGATTTTTTTTCTGTTGATATCTCTGCTTCTTTTACATTGTGACTTTTTTCGACGGATGCAAAAATGCTATCTAAATCTTCATTATCAAATTCAAAGTCATCAAAAGTTTTATCAGAGGTTTTCTGGTCCGATCCACAAGTTGTTTCTCGGACTCGTACTATCTCATTGAGCTGGTGTAAGTCAATTCCATCATTATCACTTGTCCAATCATGGGGTGGCGCCGCACTTGCAACATTGAACAAAGTAAGTGCGTGGACCATCAACTCTTTTTCGAGCGCATGCAAGTTTGTTGCTTCGGGAAGTGTTGTGCCACGATCAACAAGACGATTGACAAGCCAATTCACCAAGTGTTTCAAAAAACAGATTTCCACTCCCTTAAAAGTCTTTTTCGTGAAAACAGAGAGTGCAATCGATTCAATGTTTAGTGATGAACTTCGAACGTCGTGTAGAACGGACACTATATAATGGAGGAAACACCGAGCCTTACTCAATTTGAAAATCTTTTCTTTTTCTGTCAAAAAAATGCACACAGCAATCGCTTTAGATTCCATAGTCTGCAACACTAAGGACACAAATAAGTACTGCTATGCTATTCTACTGTCAGAAATTACCGGACATATTGGATAAGACATAAGAACAAGACAATGACAATGAAATTTCCACAAGTGCATCCACAACATCCACCACTATCTTTTCTGCAAGGACAAGATTTTCGGCATATTTCTGGCAGCAATAGTGACCTAGTAAATATAGTGCTTGACCGCAGATGACGTCCATTCGTTCATTTCGATTGTTATTTTTATGGATCTTCCTTAAGATACCACGAAGCTGCTTCAACGGTGCAATTCTTGCGATAGTCAACAAAATGCAAGTGTCTGCCAATATCTTCTCGTCAAAGTTATGTTCACCTGATTGACATGAACAGAAAATTAATTGCAGCTAGAAAAAAAAACTATATGAAACTATGCTAAGTATACTCAAAACAATTGTCATTCCAATGATTTATCAGTCGCGAATAAAACAGTTTGCCCAACCATCTATCGCCACCACGTCATTGTCAGCTCTGATGACGGAAGCCAATTTTTTGTTGATAAATACTAGCTTTTTGGCACTTGTCGTGATCTGCATAAGTTCGCAAAGGAAGATACAGTAGAGATCGTTGACCATCAGCTTATGAATTCCATCGCAATTATTCATAGTGAGTGAAGCATTGAAAAGTTGTTCCCAGAAATTGCACCTACAAAATGCTGGAGCATGACATTTGCAAGCAAAATCTTCAATACCAGGCTCTGAAAACCTATCCCATACAAAACTTTTTCGTGCAACACGTCGTGAACGCGTCGAATAATCCCTGTCTGGCCTTGAAAATGGCAAGTCATTGACTTGGCTTACTGCTATAGAAGTATCACATCGGCAAGGTTGTCGCTGTCGATTCCTTACTCCTTGAAATGTCCAAAGGGCTGCATCAACATCATTCCAAGCTGCATCCAATTCGGTCTTGAAGATCTGTTCTTCAAAACTTCGTCTTTCGGATCCGGAAGATTGCATTCTTTGGTCCCAAAGAGCATGCCATACTCGCACGAGTTGGGTACATCGTAACAGCAAGTCCCGAGAGTAATCGATACTTGAAATCTGTTTGGCAAATTGGAGTAATTTCCCCACCAATTGCCAATTTGTCAAGAAAGCAAACGAAATATCAGAGTCCTGATGGATACATGTAATATCATTTCCACTTTTGGCATTGATCCACCCATGCCCAGTACCGATAATAGGGTTGCTGGTAATCTGACGACGGAACGTATACAATGGTGCGACAGTCAACAATATATCCCACGTCAGCTCTCGAACCTCCAGTGCTTCAACAACTGCTTTATCATACATATGCTTTGCCGTCCGATGAGGTGCAAGTAAGACAAATCCGCTATTTGAAAATTTTTGCACGAGTTCGAGTAACTTGTCGCTCACAAACTTATTAAAAACAGCCCAAAAAGTCATTGATCCATCCTTACAACCAGCATTATCTAAAGTGTACATTAAATGCCGCCACAGCGTAGTCTGGGAAGCGTGTTTAGATTTGAATCCGCGAAGTAGAAGGTGTCGCCATTGTAAACGGAGTGCAAAAAGATATTTCAACAACCGTTGTGCATGTGAAACTACGCGTCTGAACGAAGGATTTCCTGGATATTCGATGCAGCCTGGCATAGCAATAAAAACACCCATTTCGGTCAATGTGTCAATCCATTGAAGCGATGCAATCAGCAGAACTTGAATTGCTTGAAGATACACTGTATTGTATTCAATTTCGCAAAATGTAATTGGATACAAAAGATTTTCTAAATAGGTTTCGTATTGTTCAAAAAGTGCATCTTTGAATCGCTGGAGTGTTTCGTGTCCTGGGCCAAAAAATGATACAATACGGCGCAAAAAGTCATCAAGATTATTCGAGAAAGTCACACAGTCGGCTGTAATATTGAACACGTTGTCCCCATTTGGATTTGTCATCGTCCTAGTTGGTCCGAGGCGAACGGAGAGAAGCGAAAAAACTTGACAAAGACATTCTCGCCATGGATCTTGCATGATCACAGTCGAGCACAGAACTCTCAATGCGAAAACGGGTCCATTGAACAATATGATGCCTTCACTATTGCCTCGTTGGTGTATACTAGCCCCTAAAACCGGAAGATCCATTGTGCAAAGTGGAAGTTTTATTGTAGCGACCGGATTTGCAATGATTTTTTTATGCAAACGATGACTATTTTTAGTTCCTAGAATTTCTATTTCTGGTTCATCTTGATCAGAATCTGACACAACAAACACTGGGATTTTTTGCTCTTCTGTATCTTCTGTTTCAACGTTCTCTATTCGCTTGGATTTCACGAGCACAGGTTGTGAGTATTTAGAAGTGAGTGAGTGAGATAGAGAGGACCTCGAATAAGGAGGTGTCAGTTTGAACAACCAATGATTCGATTCTTGGCCTCCGCTTGAAATATTTGAATTGGTGGTATGTGCTTTGGTATTCATTTTATCAAGTTTTCTTTTATCGTCTTTCGAAGCTGTGGCATCTACATTGCGAGGAATCGATAGCGCAGTCTCTTTATTGATGATTGTCTTTCTGGTCATTGAATTTTTGCCATCGATGGCAAGATTTTGTATTGAACGTAATGAAGTCTTTTGCCGTATTGTACGCATAAGATTTGCATCTGCAAGTTGCTCAGATAAACGACGCTTGTTGCTCAAAATTGAAGAAAGAAGCATTGAACGAGATTCATACTTGCTTACAATGTCAATATCTACGACGGCTGGAACCAATGTATCTATATGTTTTTCTACAGCATGTTCTCGCGATTCTACATATTCGGACATCGGTTTTAGTCTTGGACCAGAACTTTCTCTGGCAGTCGGAATGATGTGCCCTTCGTTTACTGCTTTTACTGAATGACTTGCGGCATCAGCCCTGGACAATGAAACGGACTTTGACCGTCCAGGAACATGGCCCATGACCCGTCTTTGCAAAACAAATAATGTTTCCATCTGTTCAGGGTCAGAGTCTGAGGATTCTGACGATTCAGTCTGAATATAGGCTTCATCCGACTCTGAAAAGCTTGATCGTTGTGAGTCAAAGCTTTCGCTTTCAGAAAACATGACTTGCTGAGGAAACTCATCAATAGGTGAACTTACTACTACTGTTGACGTTAATTGGTCGACAGCAGCCTCACCTGTGGGTACTTCTGTCTTTAAATCGTCGAGTTTTCTTTTGGTTTTTCTTTTTTTGTCACTTATTTGCCTTCTTTTTGACCTTAAACTTGGCCTCCGCTTGGCAAGCTGGTGGCGCCCCTGTCGAGCCTGACGAAACTTCTGCGGTCCAATGTGAAAACCTATATCATGGCTACTTAAATCTTTAATGGGAGCAGCACCTGCAGCTTTTGCTTCGATGGCAAGTTTGCAAAATAGTGAAACTGAACGACGTGCATGTTTTACATTCATGTGTCGACATTCAACGCAATCGGGGAACCTGCAAGTACATATCAGGTGAGAAGCAACCGCATCCGAACATTCCAGAGTCTCTTCAATTGCCATTGGCACTTGGACCCCTGGGCTCTGATGATTGTTGGATTTGCCTTCGTCTATTTTTTGTTTCACCAAATTCGAATCAGTCTCTGTCGGGTCGCCGCGAGATGAACAA
>JACLAD010012554.1_pt1 | contig 10629 bp, 8 predicted proteins | sample 8027901 | NCBI WGS metagenome assembly JACLAD01 (sample SAMN15725071, study PRJNA655200) | protist metagenome | isolation source: fluorescence activated cell sorting (FACS) single amplified genomes of... | place: Spain: Blaines Bay Microbial Observatory, Mediterranean Sea | collected 2016-07-05
AGAGGCAGAGGTGGCGCGCGGTGCATTTGGTGCACTATTGAGTTATCGTGCGAGGAGGAGAGAGCACTTGGAGGATGGCGACAATTCCGCCCAACTTGCTGGAGCCAGCTGTGATTGCTGAATTTCAAACGTCCGAGGAGACGGCGGAGGCTGCGAAGCATCTGAGCGGCCCTGGGTTAGCCTCTTTCACAAACGGGAGCACTTTTAAAGGCTGTTTGGCAGGTGGTGAGGTTGAAGGCGAAGGGGAGTTCACGTGGGCTAATGGAGATAGATTCGAGGGCACGTTTATCAACAACAAGCTCGATGGCCAGGGCAAGTTGGCGTGGGAAAGCGGAGCAAACTACGAAGGCTCCTTTAAAAATGGGTTACGGCATGGAAATGGGGTGTTTCGTTACCCATCTGCTGGTGTTGAGTACGTCGGGGAATTCGCCAACTCGAAGCGTCACGGGCAAGGCAAGTTGACAGACGGCAACCAGTGCGAATACGAAGGTGTTTGGGTCGATGGCCAAAAGTGTGGACAAGGGCGAATGCGATACGCAACAGGCGAAACATACCAAGGCGAATGGAAAAATGATCTGCCAAATGGTAAAGGTGTGATGTGCTGGACAGACAAGAATGAAAGATACGATGGGGAGTGGAAAGATGGCAAGCAGCACGGGCATGGCGAGTACTTTTGGGAAGAGCCCAGCAACGCGCACTCGAAATCAAACGACACATCTTCGCCAGAGACCGAATCGGCCGACCCCAGTGCTGTAGCAACTGTTAGGACATTGCTACCAGTTACTCAAGTGAAGAACAGATACGTCGGAGCCTGGGCGAACGGCAAGCGGCACGGCGTTGGTACTTTTATTTATGCAGACGGATCACGGTACCACGGCGATTGGGTTGAGGGCCAAAAACATGGTCACGGAGTTTACACGTATAGTGACGGACGTGTCTACCAAGGTGACTTTCAGTTTGACAAGATGACGGGGAAAGAGCCCGAACCGGTCAATTCGCACAACATCGCCTTTGGCTCCATAGGGGTCGAGCTCAACATCCAAGACCTGGTCCCGGGCATGGGACCTAAAGCTAGACGCGTGGTGCGCGAAGTAGAAAACGTGCTGTTACGGTGGAACCCGCAGCTTCGAAGCATATTTGTAAAAATCAGGGACAGCTTGTCCCATTTGACCCCGGAGAGGCAAGAGCAGGAAGAGACAAATCTGCGCGCAGGGCAAGAGCACACAATCACCATGTGGCAATTTTGGACCTTGTGCCGTGCTTGCGGTGTCACAGATGATTGTACTATTACTTTTGGAACTGTCAGTCGCACACTTGCGCAGGTCCGATGCGTTCACGGAGGCGGCATTCGAGAAGAGGCGAGCGAGAAAATTTATGACATTGCGCAAAAGATTCTTTTCCGTGAGTATATTGAGGCAATCGTGAGACTTGCCTTCCAAAAGTACGCCAGTGCTTTACCAGAAACTTCGCTAGCACTGCTGGTCACCAAAATGATCAATTCAAACATATTGCTTTTCGAAGAAGCTTCGCAGGAAGAACTGGAGCAAGTGGCATCGGTTATTCTTCAAGCCGACGCATTGTCGCAGGTTCCTGGAGCTATGGGCGCTTTCAAAGCATGCGTCAAATGGGACAAACAAATGAATGAGAGCGTTACACTTCGGGGCCTCTTCCGTACCCTCAAATTGGGAAAAGTCGTCGACGGGCAAGGAATAGAGATTTCTCTTCCACCCCCGTCTGCTCGATCCGCTGTGGGTGACGTTGAGCCAGAAGAAGGTGTAGATCAACAAGACACTGAGCCAGCCGAGAGCGGCGAACAAATGGAAGGAACGCCTTCCGACGACAAGGTAGAAAATGACGAGCAAAAGAGCCCGCGTGCCAACCTTGAAGAAAAAGTAGAGGCTGCTGAAGGAGAAGCGGAAGAAAATGAAGGCGAATCAACTTTGGAGGAACAAGCACTGACTGCCAAGCTCTATCTGTCCTCATTAGAAGCACACGGGGCTATTCTTTCTGCTCTCTTTCCGCCTGGCTTGGTCCCACAGCACCCGTTTCAATCGGCATTATGGGACATCGAAGTTGTTCCATGGGAGCTCCTCCACGTTTGTAAAAGTATTGCAGATTTCCTGATTCAACAGAACCCAGTCCTGCAGCGCTTGTCGCAGAACGAAGTTGTTGGAGTTATTCTCAAAGCCTTAGAAACACTACAATAGTAAACCAACACAATCTCTTGATAGTTTTTGTTTTCTTTAAAAAACAAAGATGATAACCGTAGCTCCTCTATAAAACGGAGGAGGCGGGCTGCCGGGCGTGAGTGTGCGTACTTTTTGATTAAGGTGTGAACCCGGGAGCAGCTAGGACCAAGTCATGAGAACTTTGTAAGCAACATGGGATGCTCCTTCTCCCCGTATGTCGCGGAAACTACGGGGGGACTTGGTTCGGCCAGGCTAAGGTTTATGAAGTCGGCGTGGTCCGAGATAGGGATCCCTAGAAATCGGTCTCCGTTCTCGGATGGGGTTGTTGTCGAATCCACAAAATCCCCGACTTCAAGACAACTCTGGATTTGGTTCAAACAGACCTACCATATGGCCATCTGGTGACCTTACTGAAGCCACACGGCCTTCCACAGGATATTTGATTGGTCCGTCTAGCCGTCCTCCTTGCATCAACACCTGCTGGACAACTGTATCCATGTCTTCAACGTCAAACTGCAGAATCGGGCTGTACCCCGTGGAGCACTCTGCCTCCTTATCCACACGTTGCAAAACGATTGTCCCTGCTCGAATCCCATTATCGACACCATCCTGCGGCGCCGTGCGGTCCACCAGCTGCGCAAATTCATCAGACGCGCTCACTACTCGCATGCCGATGCCTTGCTCGCCGAAAAACCTAGCGCTGGCACGGACATCCCGGGTCAACAGCAATAGTTTCCTCAACACCGCCATCGGCCCCCTCCTCTCTCGCTTTCCTCTCCGTTTCCCCTTCCCTCGCCGCCCCTCGCTTCGCCTCTTCGCCTTCAGAATTCTTGAAGTTCTTTAATCCCTATCTCTCAGTCTGTGTAAAATTATACAAGAAACTCAACCGAAACACAATGTGTTACCGTGAGAATCTGAAAAAAAAAAAGAAAAAAAAATCAAAATCAATCAGGGAGAGAGGGGAATGGAGGACGATCATGACGGCGAGCCCAGCGAAGGCAGGGCGCAAGTCGAGAGCGCTCCGGGAAGCATGTGGGCCGGGCTCTTCACGGATTTAATCATGGTCTGCGCGTGCGCCAACGTTGCAGACACTTTTGAGGAGGCGTTCAAAGACGGGAGGCAGGAGGGAGAGTTCTGGTCGAACGAGCAGGCGGCGGCGTTCAGGGTGTTTGTCGTGGTTTTTATGGTGCAGTTGAGTGGGTGGCAAATGCTAACGATGATATCGTGCAGGTTGGTGCGATTTGATGGCTCTGTACTGCGCAATTTGGGTAGTTTGGGATATTTCTTTGGAACCGCGACATTAGCAATGGAGTCTCGACCTTGCGCTTATTTTCTCTTTGGATGCTTGCTACAACGTGTCTGTATTATGGCGCTGTATTGTCTATCAAAAAATGATGCTCAAACCTCCGTTTCCAAGTTTGACATTGCTTTAACTTGCGTATCATTTTTGATTCTAACTGTTGGCTTGATGTCAACGCAGCTTTTCTCACCTCTCAAATCATCCGAGGTCACATTATGGTTACTGTTTGTCCATGAAAGCCTTGTGCGGTCCGCGATCTTGACATGGCCCCCAACCTGGATAGAAATAATCCGACTTTATGATTATGAGCAGTTGGCAGAGCGAAAAGGCTGCATGACAATGGTTGTTCTCGGCGAATCAGTCGTTAGTTCTTTGCTAAGTGCAAACAGCGTCGAAGGACATAGTTTGAACGGCAAATTTTATTGGAATATGGCACTGACTTTGCTCGTTACTTATACGTTGGCAGTGTTTTATTTTGTAGTCCAGCCCCCGTCGCACTCGATTAAAGCCGCTCCTTTGATATATGCTATGGCAAGTAACCTTGTCCACTACGGTTTCTTAGCGTCGTTGTTATGTATGGGCGTTGGAATCAAATTTGTGTCTGGTGCGATTCAGTCTTCGTCATCGCTTTTGTTTGGTGAGGCATTTCTACTGATACAGTCTTTTGCCATCGCAGTTCTTTGCATATCATTATTGAGGTGGTTTCGATACAAATACATCCACCGAACCTCGTTAACTACGAGCACAATGCACATGCGATTGGGACAAAAAGAAAAAAGGTGTATAAAAAGGACGGTCATCGCCTTTTATGCTTTGTTGCCGCTTGTGCCTTTGTTCATTTTCGGGTGTGTCACAGGCTTTGACAAGTCCAGCACGGTTGAACCCACTTTGGCCATGCTTATCTGCGCCACTAGTGTCCTCTTTTACCTGCTTGTCATTTCGACATACCACAAAATCCTCGTCAGGTTTCACCGGAGTCGCCAAGAAAATTTACTGCACGGCACACACGAAAGCATCGACCGCGCAGATGACACATCAACTTATTAATGCGCGCAATTTCTTTCTTCGCTCTCCTCTTTGTAAATAACTCTCCATAATTCATCGCCTCTAGCTGTTGTCCCCAGCCTAGCAATTGAACGCCAAGAAACAGATAAACCAACATCGACCATATATCATACGAGTGCGTGCGCTCAAAACCACTATGAGCATCGGGATGTCGACGAATACTGAAACGATTAGCTTGTATGCTGTGTGCCTGAATGTTGTGTATCATTATGATGCTGATGTTGTATTATTCTAAAAGCATACTACTCGTCAGATACGGTAAATGTTTTCTCTCGAATGTTTTGTGCAGCAAAAGCCCCACTAAGGAACCAACTACAATTAGCCCCACTAAGGAACCAACTACAATTAGCCCCACTAAGGAACCAACTACAAATAGCCCCACAAGTAACCCTACAAACAGGCCTACTACCATGCGTGAATGCCATCAATACAGTGCCTGGATATTCGTCCTCTATAAAATGTACAAGCGGGCTTGTACTAAGCCCATTCACGAATGCTATCATCAGAAAGCACAATAATCCTAAGACGGCTCGTGTAGTTCCGTCCATGTAAATCATGAAAGGCATCAGATCACACAATCATGAAAGGCATTCTCTGCTGAACACCAGCAAGTTCCTGAGTCGCTGAATCTCCAACGCTCGGACGATCGCGAAAGTAAGTCCGAGCGAGGAGGAGGTCGCGGAGAGCCGATTTGATCCTCGTTTGCGTTTGCTGGTCATCGATTGATTCATCATGAGCGCCGCCAGGTCGCACATCGCGCGAGGCGTGGGGCGCATGAGCGAGCGAGTACTGAAAAAGGGACGCGGCGCATGGGTGACCACGGTGGATGGTGAAAAGCTGCTGGATTTCACCAGCGGCATCGGCGTGGTGAACACTGGGCATTGTCACCCGAAAGTGGTGGAAGCCGCGCAGGCCCAGTGCGGGGAAATTGTACATGGGCAGGTCAACATTGCGTACCACGACAAGATGCTGGAATTGACGGAAACTTTGCTTCCAATCGTTCCTACTGGGCTCGACACGCTCTTTTATGCGTCAACGGGGGCAGAGGCAGTGGAAAATGCAATCAAAGTTGCTCGCGCAGCGACCAAAAAACAAGGAGTTGTTGTGTTCAAAGGGAGCTACCACGGAAGATCTATTGGCACAATGTCTATGACAACTAGCTCCCGAATCTATCGCCAAAAGTTCGGACCGTTCATGCCAGGGGTGTACGTCGTTCCGTTTCCGTACGAGCTGCATGGTGTGAATTCAGACATGGCCATGGCGGAAATGGAAGAGCTGTTCCTGCGACAGTGCCACGAGGACGACGTGGCGGCAGTGATCATTGAACCAGTACTCGGTGAAGGAGGCTATGTTCCAACTCCACCCGATTTTCTCCGCCGAGTGCAAACGTTTTGCAAAGAACGAGACATCTTGTTCATATGCGACGAAGTTCAGACAGGATTTGGTCGCACCGGGTCGCTCTTTGCGTGCGACTCGGCCCGAAACGGGCATGTCGTTCCAGACATTCTTACCATGGCAAAAGGAATTGCTTCAGGGTTTCCCCTCTCCGCGATCGCCACTCGCAAAGAAATCGCCGATCACTGTGAGCCAGGGATGCTCGGTGGAACTTATGCGGGCAACGCCGTTGCCTGCGCTGCCGCCGTTGCAACGCAAAAAGTGATTCAAGAAGAAGGTTTGGTTGAAAACTCGGCTGCCATGGGGAAAGTGCTCATGAAAAATTTAGAGAGCCTCAAGGCTTCCAGACCAGACATTATCCGGGATGTGCGAGGATTAGGCCTCATGGTAGGTGTGGAATTCACCGAAAAAGTGCCAGCCTCTGCTAAGAAGGACCTTTCGAACGCGTTGTTGGAGAACGGGATGCTGTTGCTCGGGACCTCTATATACCCAGTAATGCGATTCATCCCGCCGCTCACTGTAAATAAAGAAGAAATCGATCTAGCGAGCGAGATTTTTGCAAGAACGGTGAACGAAAAGCTTTGATTCGATTTGACAAAAGCATTATTATTATTATTTTCTTTCTTTGTACAACTGGCTCTAGAGAGTATCTATCTATGCGCCGCTTGGTAAAGGAAGCAAATACTGTCCTACTCCATTTTGGAGCCACAAAGCAGACCGGCGCACAGGAAAGGGTGTATTCCACCAAACAAATTTGAAAGAATTGAACGACAACCAAGAGAGGAGACTGTGAGCGAGCTCAGGGCAACCGTTACAGGCGCGGCAAGGCAAAAAGCCGATCGAAACGAGAGCAAAATAGGCATTTATTGGTAGCAAAGGCAATAAAAACCACCGGTATGGAATACCAAAAAGACCTCGGAGAAGCGAGCGCGACGCCAGACACGCAGGTTGGCCATGTTGCAACAAGTGCTGGTCGTGAAAATGCGCAAGTTGGGTCCGAGTAGCAGGTATCAAATTCTGTTGAATGCCAAAATTCATTGCCCAATTCTTCCAATCATGATAGATCTCATCCAAAAGAGGGTCTAACGCGTCCTTGTGGGTCTCTGGGTTTGCAACCCGATATATTTTCTCCACGTTCAAAACCAGGCAGCTCCAGACAAACAACTGAGACACCTGAGATTCGGCAGAGTAGCCTTCGCCATGGATAGCAGCGTGCTTTCTGTGAATGTATTTGATGGCACGCTTCTGGGTCAATTCATCTTCGACCGTCATAGATAAAACCAATTTGAGCGTCTCCAACAAACGCCGCACAGGATCATCAAAATAAGTAGAGTGCACGTTGACTGCCATCGCAACTTGTGGTTCCAGAACCATCAACAAGAGTGAGCTTGGCCCAAGGAGCGCAATGGGCAGGTGATTAATTGCTCGGACCAGGTACGGGTACCCACCCGATCCCGCCTTGCTGCGAACGAGGTTGACCCTGACACTATCACAAGGCTCACCTCGTCGAAACCCACGCGCAAGCGAGCGCCACACTGCCAAAAACGGTGCACACAAAAGCGCAGCGACGTGGGCTCCCAAGAGCACCGCCACCAAAGGGGCCGAGGCAGCCAATGCTGCCACAAACAGGCCCGCCTGCGCCCACAAGGGCGGGGTGGCCCCGTGCCGCATCGTTCTCCCTTTTTTCAAAAAAAGTTTTTTGTCAATTTTTTTTCTTGAAAGTTGAAAAGAAAAAAAAACGGTTTAAAACGTCTTTATCGGTTTTCTACGGTTTTTTTTAAAAATAAATTTTGCTTTCAAGTTTCAACTCGCCAGTATCATGTGTCATTGATGCTTGTCGTGCAAGATACTGCGCCAGAAGGCGGGCTGCTAGGGCTATGCAGTGACACCAGCAATGCGGGGTTTTGGCAACAGGTGCATGATGGGGTTGCACGGGCTGGAATCGTCCTTTTGAGGTCATCGTCGACGTTGACGCAAGACATTTTGAGCCCGGGTGAGCTCGTTGGGTTTTTAAAGCAGCTTCATGCTGGTGGTGAAGCTGAGCTACCAAAGTTTAGCGCGTCAAGTATGGAAAGTGAGTACCGAGTTGATCCCCGCGGAGATGGATCTGTGCCCGGATATCCACGCTTGCGGCGGCTCGGTAACGTACCTGGAGCATTGTTTTGTGAAACTGGTCTCGAGTGGCACTCTGACGGTGTCGGCTCTTGGACTGCCCTTCATTGCCACAAAACTCCGATTGTTGGAGGTGAGACGCTTTTTGCTGACAGCTCGGTCGTTTTCGAACGCTTGAGCCCTTCTCAGAAAGCCCAAGCCATGGCAACCCAAATTGTTTACAGCTGGCGATTCACAGCAGGGCGTTGGACTCCGTCTGCAGTCGATTTTCGTCATGGGTTGCGCATGAGTCCATTTGGAACGAAATTACTGAAACCTGTTCGATATCACACACCGGAATATGAGAAATTAGTACAGCGTGACCCAACCTGTGGCCGCTTCACCATGCCTTTGGTACGCACCAAACAAGGTAAACCTTGCATTATTATCGATATCAGACATGTGGAATACGTTTTAGTAAACGGCCAGCCTCTCTCGGTACGGCACTCCCGTGATTGGGTGGATCGAATTCTCCAAGCAGGCCTTGGCGCTGAAAAGCCTCCATCACAGTTTTGTAAGTTTCGAAAGGTTGCGCTATCAAACGACGTGCAATTTGATCGCCAAACGGTTCACTTTCACCGATGGCAGCCTGGAGATCTCCTCGTTTGGGACAATGACAAAATTCTGCATTCCCCGGCAAGCACTTGTAACCTAGGACCCGGTCGGGAGCTCATCCAAACGATATATCGCGTCCGAAAATAGTAGACGTGGGGTTTCGTTGTTTCTGTGAAAAATTAGGCAATCAGATGGATTTGCCTCTGGTCCTCTGTTGAAAAAAAATTACAAACTTTCTTTTTTCACGGGCGGTTTCCCCCCCAGCATTTCCAAAGAGGAGTATAAAGACGGTCTCCCCCCCATCATTTCTAGAGAGGAATTAAGAGTTGTTGGACTGTTGCTGCTTCTTCCAACGCTAAACGAAGATTCCATATGGACTGGTGAAAACACCACTTCGTCCACATCCATGGGGTCGATATTCAAAAACGCACTGTCTAATTCGTTGTTGCCCCACGTCGGCCTTCCCGCGCTGTCTTTAGAGCTACTACTAGCCGGCGTGGAGCCTGGGAATAGCGCGCTAGAGTTAAATGGGGGTACTGCAGGCGTCGACATCCTAGAGTTGACCCCTACTAAGGATTGGTTGGCTTCTGTTGTTGGTGTTGCAAGGCCCCATTTTATAAGCGGGTGAATTTTCGGGTTGAGAAGCGTATCCGGCGAGGTAAGCGGTACGTGAGCGTTCGCGGGGGTCCATTGTGATGAGAGCGCGGCCATCGGGGTGGCGCTGTTGCCAGATCCAAATTTGATATTGCTTGCATCGACCCCTGCTAAAAGCGAAACAGCCTGCGCCGACGCTGGGGTAAGCTTTGTCAGCGGGTTTGCCTCGTATTCTTTCTCACCTGCTGGGTGGGTCTGCACTTTCAGACGAGGGCGTTTGGTCATCAGAACGTTTACTGGTGGTGCATCTGGCTTTGGATTGTTCCCTCGCTTACTGTGCCCTTTGACCCGCGTTTTCCCTCCGGCTCCACGCTTGCTGTTACTAGTGTTTACCGCAGGTTTGGACACCGGCGAAAAAGTTGAGTTTTCGCTATTGTTCACCGCACCTTTCCTCTTCCGCCGGGCTGCTTTATCCGCCGCCGCCGCCGATTCCTTTGATCCCGCACCCTTGTGAACCTTTACTACCTTGGCCGCAGACGAAGCGATCTGTTGAGCAAGAGACATACCTGTGGTGTTATTAGCTCCGGACTGGTCGGACGTTGAAGCCGATGACCCTGTTCCTATCCCCGAAGCATTACCGGCGGCAGCTGCTGCAGCTTCGCGTCGCTCTCTAGCTAATTGGTTGAGCAAATTACTATCTGACGCATTGATCGTCACCGCCCCCGCTGCGCCACCCGCCTCGGAGGAGCGTGCTGCCTGTCGAGAGAGCCTTCTCATAGTACTGTAATATCGGTTTTTGATCGCATTATCTGTGCGCCCGGGTACATTCTTTGCTATCTCTGCCCATTGGTTGCCTAGTTTTCTATGTTGTTCAAAGATTATGTTGTCCTCTTCGGAGGTCCAAGACCCCTTTTTCACGTCAGGATTCAAATGGTTGTGCCACCTTTCGCGGCATTGCTTTCCGATACGCCCCGGAAGCTCTTGGGCAATAGTGGACCACATTTTTGGACCATGGCGTCTAACTAGCTGATACAATGCAGCGTCCTCTTCCTTGGACCACGGGCGCTTGGTCAGCTGCTGCGATTGCTGTTGTTGTTGTCGTGATGAGCCGCTGTTGGAAGCAGGCCGAACGGTGCCAAGCGGGCTAGTGCCGAGCGGAGATAGGCCTGGGACATTCGTACGGACGAGCCCTTTGTTTACAACGTCATCGTTCTCATTCGGCGATGCAAGACTTTCCTTTACAGTTGACCTTGACGCCGTCCTCGATCTATTACCTCCAACCGTGAGTTCCTCATCGTCCACCTTTAACGGTTTGGGCATTGGCAACGGTTTGACCCCAGCGAACATTGCCTTGGCGCCCGCTTTCCCTTCCCCACTCTG
>JACLAD010004360.1_pt1 | contig 10617 bp, 6 predicted proteins | sample 8027901 | NCBI WGS metagenome assembly JACLAD01 (sample SAMN15725071, study PRJNA655200) | protist metagenome | isolation source: fluorescence activated cell sorting (FACS) single amplified genomes of... | place: Spain: Blaines Bay Microbial Observatory, Mediterranean Sea | collected 2016-07-05
CTCTAGAAAGCAGGACCTTCCTTTCTGGCTGTGAATATTCCCCACGCAAACACACCTGCTCTGTCTTGAATCTCTACGCGGCTTGACAAACTGTCTACCCATTTGGCCAAGTATGCTTCCGTTATTCCTTCAGATATCATGGCATCTTTCTTCGTTGTGCATACTTCCAGCATACTCTTGAAATAATGTATCAAATTGTAACTGAAATCCATGAAACTGCCATTGACATAGCCGCATTCTTTCAACATTACTAGGTATTCAGAAGGACGTGCGAGCCTTGTGGTGGCATTTCGATCGGTAAAGTCCTTCAACTCCTTTTCATCAGCACCATCTGCACCCATTATATCCGTAAATACAAAAGCACCTCCTGGAATCAATACTTTGCTCAATTCTAAGAACAAGCTACTTTTGGAGGCAGCATGGCACAATACTTCACAAGACACAATGTGTGTGAATTTGTCTGCCCAATCTGCGGGAAGACCCTCGTTGAAATCACACAACACGACTTCGATTAAATGGTCGACTCCTAATTTTTTCGCTTCATCCATATTCATCTTATTCTGTTCAGGACTGATATTGGCACCGACTACTTTACATCCAAATTTGGCAGCAATTTCATGACTCAGACCACCATGACCCGAACCTAAATCCAAGACGACACTATCAGTAGTAACAGGACGTGTCCAATCCAAGGAAGTCAAAAGTCGGGCATTAGTCTCTTTAGAGGATTCATATACGCCATCACTGGCTTTACGATAGACACCATAATGGATATCCAAGCCTCCACCTCCCATCACATACTTGTAAAAAGTACGAGCATGATCCGCGTCATATTGCTCCACCACTTTACTCGCCACTTCTTTCTCAGCAAACTGTTGGCCTTTAAAATCACCTTGATCGCCTTGATCGCCCTGATCGGCAGACATTCTTTCCCACTGAAAATGAGAAGATCAACCCAACGATGATGGGTGTCGTGTGTCACGTTGGGACATCCGACCCTGTAATCACTCTCCATTTAATGATTTGCGGAGTTGTTGCCCAGTATCGTGGATCGTGCGCATTTAGGTACTACCAGAGAGATCCAAACATCTACATTGACAGCATATTGATTCAAAAGCGCATGGGGAGCCAATTGCAGTACTAGAGAGCCCATCGATATCTCAATGAAGCATGACTTCCGGTCAATTTGTAGCAGTTTAGAGGGAAGTGAGGTAGGGAATGAATGTAGATGGTGCGAGCAGATACATTCAGAATGGTAATAATAGAGGATATCGGTTCGCTTTCATATGTGTGATGGCTGTTGGAAAGGATTGTCAGGAGTAACTAGTAGATTTTAATGAAGTGTCGATACTGTATAGTTACTTTGCAAGGAAGTGGCACTCTTTGTTCTCTTTTTATGTTGATTAAGTCCAGGCTATATGCTGCTAAATTCTACATCATCCATTCTACAATACTAATCGAAATATAGTACACCCCGTTAATTGAAGGCTTGCTTCATCGATCTAACCCTCTCATCGCTCTCATCATCACATAACTAGGCCTTGATTTTTAGATCTTCTTACTCGCATAGAGCACACTAATTCGATAGATGTTGTTTCAGCCATGTAGAATATGTGATGAGTCGTTTGAGAGTGAGACTACAGCCCCCTTTCTCTTCTCTACCATCGTCTCTATTCGTTTTCTTTACTCGCCATGCCTCCCGGACGTTGTCTAACGGATTCAGACTCTATTTTCTCAAAGCTCTTCTCCCAAGATGCAGGAATTGACTTATGAGGAGCTCGGTTGTGTGTCTGAGAAGGAATGAGGACAATCAGTAATGCAATTATGGAAATTAACGAGATAACCACCACAGCACCAGCAAAGGGAGCTTCACGGAGTTTGTAGTGCAAGGACGTGGAGTTAGACATCAGTGCTTTGTGCGTCTGAGCTGATATGGATATGTGGTGGATATTGTTCAATAAACCGCCTAAACGACAACTTGATACTAATTGCACCCGGGTCAGGGGTCCCGGGCGGTTGTCACCGACCCGTTCTGGAAGCGACAACTTGGTATCAGTAGTGTATATATTGAATAAGGAAGCGATTGAGGAAACAATACAAGATCTGTGTAGTAAAAAGAAAACTAGGGAGAGTGATAGATTTAAATTTTTCGGTTTAAATCACACTATTTGAAAAATATGTGGGACTTGTCTATGATGTTATCTTATACGGAGTTATTTTTGCTTCTTGCCACCATTGTGTTGGTATTTACTGTGCAGACGAATATATTGACTCTCGTCACCATTTTGTTCTTTTCTTTGGTCATGGTAGTGGATATATTGCGTTGCTTCCATTATTTCAGTCGCAAATTGTACTTGAGAACCTATTTCCATGCCACTAGTTTGTGGCGAAAGTTGTTTGGAAACTTCCATGCAGGCCATAGACATCATCAGAGTCATCACCGTCATCATCGCATGGCACATAATAAGAAGAAGATGACGAAGAAGGAGAACATGGTAAAGAAAGAGGTGGTTGAAAGTCACTTTGGTAACACTGGTAATGCGCAATGGAAAGCAGTGTTTAATAATAGCGCAGATGCACATGATGAGGAAATTACCGGCTCTCCTCTATTAAAATTGAATCCATTCACACAGACAGCTCAGAGGACTCTTACGGAAAGCAAGGTAAAAGATGAAAATAAACAGAAGGGTGAGAATGCGAGCAAGGAAAATGCCTTGATGAATGGTTCTTTGGTTAATGATGTTAAGGATCAACGCAATACGCCAGAGACTGGACATAAAGTGCAGGAGGAAGAAGATGGGGAGGAGGAGAAGAAGGGGAAGGAGGAGGAAGAGGAAGAGGAAGAGGAAGAAGAAGAAGAAGAAGAAGAAGAAGGCGGTGAAGATGAAGAGGAAAAGGGGTCTTCGTCTTCATCTGAATCAGAGGATGAAAGAGAGGAGCCTGGTCTAGCACGTCCCATTGTGATCCATCTAGGCAACACCTTGGTGCGTGCTGGATTGCGGACTCCATCCGAGGAGATTAATCGAACGGGAACAGCCGACAAGGAAACTTTTGACCCTACAATTGTGTTGTCAACGGCCACTCTCTTGAATGAAGTATTGAACGCTTCGCAACAGAACGCTGGTGCCTCTCCCGCCAAACCCGCTAGCACTCTCCAACATCGTAACAGTTTAGTTGGCCCCAATAGTGCAACGAAGATGTGTCGTAGTAGTTTAGCAGCAAACACTAACAGCAAAGAGTCCCACAACCATGCCACCTTGTTCACGCACGATGGTAAGATCGTGAACATGGCCTGGTTTGTCGCGATTTTGGAAATCGTTTACAAGAAGTTGGGTATGCGTGTCTTATACAATCGACAGACACATCCTTTGATACTATGCATGAATACTGCTGCGCTTTCTTCCCCGGACATTGTGGGTGCGATTTGCCATGCAGTGTTTGACCGATTGCAAGTGAAATACTTCTATCTGTCAACCACTAGTCTCGCTGCATTGTATGCTTCTCACGATCATAATGGATGTGTTCTCAATATTGGAAGTCAATTCTCCTATACTTGTGGATTTCGAAGAGGTAAAGTCTTGCGTTCTAGTTTGCACTTCAGTAGCATTGGGGGCAACAAGGTGACAGAGTCTCTAGAGAGATTGACGTTGTTGCAAGATAACGACAGGAAAGAGCACTTTGATAGTCTGTTTCATCGGAAATCGACACAAATTTCAAGTCTATTGAAATCCAGTCAAGCTAGACTCACACAGCACAAAGACGGCAAGACAGATCCCGGAATAGAAGATCCGCAAGAGTACAGAACTCGAATTCTGTCTCTGTTGAACGACTATAAGCATCGCCATTGTCGTGTTCGAGAAGAAAGAGTGTCCAAAGGGGTGGAGAAAATAAGGGCAGATAGTAGCGATAACACCAGTATTGGCAGTCACAATAGCCATACCAGCCAAAATAGCCAAAATAGTCACAGTAATCACAGTAGTAGTGGTAAGAGAGTTCGGTCTCCAAGTAAAAGCGGCATCACAACGGGCGATTTATCTGAGGAAGAGAAATATCTGAGTGCTGAAGTGCTGTTCCGCTCATCTTCTCGGACCAGTAGAGCCAGTATCAGTATGCACCCAATTGCTGATGCTGCAGGACACCGTAATCTACAGAGTGTGACCTACCCTGTCGTGTCTCTTCAAACCATTGTTGCCGATTGTATCAGAAGTTTAGCAGATAGAGATGACGAGGAGGAGGATAATTATAATGAGGATATTAGTGATTTGGAAGAGAATAACGCTGTTCGTGTAGTGCTTGCTGGAGGATCTACTGCCTTACCCAATCTCAAACAGCGATTGCTAGTCGAACTAGAACTGCTGCAATCCTCTGGTGCAATTGATGAATCGTTACAGATTGCTCTACATTTGCCACAAGAGGATGGCAAGTATACTATATATCATGGAGCACAGGTGCTGGCCTCGTTGGAAGGATTCACGCACTCGTATTTGACTCGGGAAGAGTATCTCAACTCTGCTGACAGTCCTAGCGTCAAGTTCCAGTTGCCTTTAGAATAGATATGTAAAGCATTGTAAAAGAATGTGTAAGAGAAGTGAGAAGTGTGTATAGAAAGAGAAAGAAGGCAGTCGTGAACACTTTTTGCACTGACACAAAACCAACACTAACGAGATCACCGCTCTTCATACTCTCCATCGAAGTAGTTCTCTAGAATGTTGACTTAACACTTCACCTCGGTTCTGGCATCCTCATTGCCCAGTTGTGCTGACAATTCCAGATACTTCTTGCCTAAAAACGAAGTGTATACCGACCCAATGAAATCGCTCACACGCCCTGCCTCGTCATATTAAGTCATCGAAATTCCGCGAGAAAGGTACTGCCTTTTTGGTATCAAAGTTTGCCTCTAGGGTCCAGTTACTATTTTATTATTCGAATACGAGCGCAGATCAACCCGTGTGAATCAAATCATGTTCACAAGAAGCCTGTTGTTGGCTCTGCTTGTTGGTTCATGTTTTGCATTTAACTTTGTTCTACATACTGGTCGCGCCACAGCACGCAGCTCGTCTCCATTGGATATGATTTTTGGAGGAGGTGGTGGCAAAGTACTTGGTGACCCCTCTACGTATCCTCGTCCCAAGAAGACGTTAATTTTATGGGAATATGAAACGAGTGCTCCCTCTAAACAAGTCCGTCAAGCATGTGAGCTACTGGATTTGACTGTGGAACATCGCCCGTGTCCTGGTGGCCGTTATGGTTTCAGTGACCAATTGCAAACAGCTTCTCAAGGAGGCCGCACGACTCCATTTCTACGTGATCCTGGAAATGTCATTGGTGGTTTGAATCAGATGAAGAATCCTGCAGAGATTGTAGCATATTTGTTCGAATACTATGGTCCTGGGGTGGACAAGATTCCGGGCAGTTTGAAGAGCAAAGGGTTGACCAATCCCTCTGGAGTGCAACCTACAAAGAACTGGAATGAGGACAATATATTGCTAAAACCTATGGTACTCTATGGTTTTGAGTCCAATGGTGATTCCAAGGGAGTAAGAGAGGCCATGTCTGGTCTGTGTTTAAGCTTCACTAACATCAATTGCTGTACTGGTAGTCAGGGAGCAGAGTTATTGAAGAAGAAAGGGGGCAAAGTTCCTATGTTGGAAGACCCCAATAAGAGAGTGACAGTGCAAGGTAAGAAGGAGATAGTCAAGCACTTGTTAGATAACTACTGTACGGGTATCAAGCTGAAGTCCCGCAAATAGAGTCCAAATCCGCCTAGGAGACCTAGCGATAGAAGCTAACTTTTGAAATATCATAGAGGAGGACGATTTTGACATACCAATGTAAGAGAGTAGTAGATTTAGACGACTGATTTTTAATTAATAATAATTATTACACGATTTTAATTATAGAGGGGGGAGAGGGCGGAGGTAGATGCAGTACAATAAAGTTATCAAGGCTTTACAACTAAGAGTCTACATCTACTATCTTTGAATCTGAAAGGTAGCCCATTTCTCTATGTCTATTGTTCTATCCACAGTCCCATCATACATTACTCCAAATATTCGTACACATTATATTGATCTATTGCGGTATATGTATTTATCACTACTGTCAGTACTACACTGCTATGGGGCAGTATACTCATCGATATTTGCCGCCCACAGAAGGCATTTGCTTGCCTCTGCCTCCCATCTGTGGCATGTTTACCATACCCTGCTTCAAGCCCATGCCTTGGCCCTGCTGCTGAGAGCTCTGATATGCCCTAAGTCCCGATTGAGGCTGCAAGTACTGTCCATGGGATTGCTGCTGGGCCACCTGGTGACCGTTCATGACCAGTCCATTATACGGGGCCTGCTGTAACTGGAGTCCACTGTGCCCTTGAGAGGCTTGAGATTGTTGTAGTACTTGCTGCTGATGGTAGGCATGCTGCTGGCTGTGGTCCATATACTGCCTGCTATGACCCTGTAGGCCTCCAAAGTTCTGCCCGATGGACAGACCCGTGCTAGATTGGCCGGCAATGATAATATTGCCACCATTGCCACCATTGATCTGAGGTAGCACAGATTGTTGTTGTTGTTGCTGTTGCTGCTGCTGGGAGTACTGGTAGATGCCCCTCGTGCCTACATTCACATGCAGCATGTTGTTATGTATCTGTGGTCCTCCTTGTCCCCCTGCCTGTGCATCTGCGTGTCCCTGCATATCGATGGATAACAATCCACCCCTAGGAGATGGTCGAGGCATGGCACTATCCATGGGGTCCATTTTCCCACCCTGTGATTGCTCATACGGCGAATATGCCATCCCTTGAATATCTACTTGCCCGCCCTGCAAGGGCACTCCCTGGCCCTGTTGGGCAGGTTTCAGATTGCCGCGAGGTCGCCCAGCTGCTTGACTGTAGTTGGCTTGCAAAGGAGGCATGGCCATTGAACGGTCCTGGCCGCCCTGTTGCTTCACTTGTTTGCCATTTTGACCTCCTTGAGGCATCTGCTGTTGCATACCATTGAGAGCACGAGGATACATTTGACCCTGGTAGATGCCTCCGGTGATATCATTGCTCATGTTGACCTGCCGTTGTTGATGGTTACTAGGGTTATATAGTTGACCTTTCAAAGGCATATTCTGTCCCTGGGCCATTCCCCCCATGGCACCTTTGGCATCGGGGGCTCGTCCTTTTGTACGAGCATCCTTCTTGATGGGTAACTTGGTAGAAAACTCACGAAATGCGCGGATCTCCTTCTCTCGCTTTCTCTCGCGCTCTCGCTCCGCTTCTCGGTCCAAATCTCGTACACGCTCCTTCTCGTCCTTAGGGCGACCTCCTTTGATACCATTCTTACGACTGTGACTGGAAGGCGGGGCTCCATCTGGCATTTCAGCTTGCAGTATCTCCATTCCTTTGGGTGGCTGTAGTGTGTTCTGGCTACCTATACTCAAATTTGAGATGCTATTGTTACTAGATACGGCATTATTCAAATTGCTGCCGATGGTGGTGATGGGCTTATCAAATGCTCCTGGAATGTTCACTCCAATCGTATTCGTATGGTTTGGGTTGGGGTTGGCGGTGGTGTCTGTCTCAGATGCTGTATTAGACTCTTCAACGGCAGCAGCCGTTACATTCGCATTGTTATTGCTAATGTTGATGCCAGGGAGGGAGGCGTTTCCTTCCTTTGCAGCGCCATCTGTCTGTGCTGCTTGCCCGTTTGCGACAGTAGTGCTGATAGGTGCAGTAGTTCCATCGGTGGTAGTTGTATTGCCAATAGGTGCACCACTAGGAGCGGCACCACCAACCGCAGTCGTACTAGTATTGCCCTTGATTGGCGTCTGTATCGTTTGGTTGGTCAACTGTGGTTGCGATACATCCATCCCTTCGAAGTAAGGGTTCTGCAGACATCCCACAGTCGTCGTTCGCGACGTCGGCTCCATAGTCAACAAACCTTTGAGAAATGTCAACGCGCGTTTACTTAGCTTACCTACGTACTTTTTCTGTAATGTTTCTGGTTTGGACATGTCAGGGAATTTCAGACCTGCGAAGCGGGGGTTTGCCATAAATAATTCCAAATGTTCCGGCGTGAGAGGTCCTATGACCTTCTGGACGATATATAACTGATCCACTTCCGATTCCCCCGGGAAGATGGGCTGCCCGTCGCTAATTTCTCCCATGATGCATCCAATGGCCCAGATATCTACTGCATACGTATAGTTGGTGGAGCCCAGTAGTAGCTCAGGAGCACGATACCATCGTGTAGCAACATAATCTGTCAACTCTTCACTATGCGCAGGATTCAAGACGCGAGCAAACCCGAAATCACACAATTTCAAAGTCTTAGAGCGTTGATTCACTAACAAATTCTCGGGCTTGATATCTCTGTGCACGACACTGTTGACATGACACCAATGTATTGCTTGTACTAATTGCAAAATGTAGGTTCGAACAAGTTCTGGATCCAAACCCTGTGGAATCTCCTCAAGTACTTCTAACAAATTGCGTTCCACATATTCAAAGACCAAGTATAATTTCGTCTTGCGTCGAAACGCTTCTGTCAAAGATACAATGTTGGGGTGGCGTAACATCCGTAATAGTTTTACTTCGCGCAAGGTTGTCTTGCGCAAGACTTCATCATCATCAGACTCCTTGAATTTCTTGATGGCCACCACTTCACCACTCTCCTTATTACGACAACGCAAAACCACACCATAAGCGCCTTCTCCGACTACGCCCAGCACTTCATACTTGTTCATTGCGCGTCTAAAATGACAGAGCCTCTAGAGAACCTAAATGCAACCTGAACACAATTGGAGCGTCTGAATCTCCAAATGCACGCGATACCAATATGAGCTAGATGCTTTCGACTTCAAACCTCTCTAATCGAAGTGACGAGGGCCACAGCGGTAAATATAACGCGATTTCCGAATTTAACTGCAGTCTGGAAGTGGCCGAAGCAGGGTCGGGTTTCCGAATCGTTTTGCTAAATCGAGGAGAGCTAGTGTGTCAGTTGTACTAAGTTTCTGGTTCTTAACGTCACACTACCTACCAATTTTATCACTACAGTTGTCGTAGAGACGATTGTTTTTGAGAGAATTATCGTCCAAGCGTGCGAAACGTATCGATATAAATTTAGACGATGTCGACTCCTGAAACAGGAGGTGACAACAACGCCCCTATATTGACTGACACTGTGACTGCAACTAGTGATGATGCCGCTGCTCAGACGGGTGGTGTTGAGGAGAGCAAGCAGGCCGGCGGTGAGGACATGAAAGTAGTGGAAGGTGATGTTGCGGGTGAGAATACTAGTAATAATGAAGCAGTTGCCGAACAAGCAGAGTATGCTAATTTGGGAGAAGAAGACGGTGGATTTGGATTAGAAGAAGCTGGTAATGATGGAGAGGAAAAGAAGGACGAAGAGCCTGTTGATTATAGTGCAGGCTTGTGGCCAGAGTATTGTAATCCTGGTTATCGTATGCCTGAAGAAATTGAAGTCAAAGTGAAACTAGCTTCTGGAGATTACTTCTTCCCCGTCTCTATTGAGAAGACGAAGAGTAAAAAGGTGTACCTGGGAGGATATCGTAACAAGATGACTGGCAAGATCTATCACCATTCTTCTTCTCAAACACCGACTATTATCAAAAAAGAAGTCAAAGATGTGTCAAAACTGCGATGTAGGGAGACACAGACATATGAGGAACGAACTGTAAGTGTTCAGCCCTATAGAGAAGCCGGAACCCAGATGGCTCGCCAAGATTTGTTGATCGATAATGTCAATGATTATGAATTGTCGGCTAAAGAATATTTCACCAGTGAGCAATTGTTGCAGAAAAAGAGAGAAAACAGTGTCTTCATTCAACGATGTTGGAGAGGGTATATGGCTCGTTGTGTGGCCTTTGAAAAGCGGAGATCTAATGCAGAGTATGAGCAAAAACTCAAAGATGATGCAACGAATGCACTTTTGGCAGAAAAGGCTAGACAAGATGCAGATATGTATCGTCGACAACATCCCAAGACTAATGAGGACTTCTCGATACTGTATACAGAGCTGGATACGTGGAGAAAAGAGCAGATGGCCAAGGTCAAAGCGAATACCAAGGCGGGTCCTGAGCGCGTAGAGGCTATGAATAACTTACTGCTGGAAGAGACGAAAGTGTTAGGCAACATACATAAGCTGAAAGTCATAGCACGTAAGTCCACTCATGTGGAAAAAACGGAACAGATGTTAAACGCCATGTCCAAACCACACCAATGGCAGCTCAGTAGTGGAGAAGTGGCCAAAGTGAGTACTCCAGCGACACAACGTGCCAAGGAATTGTTGGATTTGTATAATGCATTGCAAAGTCCTATCGATGTGGTTGATGAGAGATTAGATGTGTTATTGCATGTCAAATGGTCAGTTCTAGAATTCGACTCCGCACTCACAAAGGATATCGCCGACTTGACAGATCGAGAAGCAGATCTGTTAAATCGAGGCCGCTCCCTCAAGAGTATGGAACGGTTGAGGAAGAGGTTGGCAAACTTGTTCTTGGAGTTCATTAATGAACCCAATTACAATCCTAGAGCTGCAGATTTCCTCAAAAATCCACTGAAATAGATCACTGACGTATTGAACTGCATCAGACAAGCTGAAGTGAGGAGGCAGA
>JACLAD010016345.1_pt1 | contig 10617 bp, 3 predicted proteins | sample 8027901 | NCBI WGS metagenome assembly JACLAD01 (sample SAMN15725071, study PRJNA655200) | protist metagenome | isolation source: fluorescence activated cell sorting (FACS) single amplified genomes of... | place: Spain: Blaines Bay Microbial Observatory, Mediterranean Sea | collected 2016-07-05
TTCTTTGTTATCTTGTAACGTTAACACTGCGTATACACATCAGGGCAGGGAATAATAAATACTTTATTAATGTAAATAATTAAAATCTAAGTTTTATCTCTCCCGTTAATAGTAAATGCTATGATGCTCAATACTTGATGGAATTAAATTAGTTTGGATTGTAGATCAGATTTTAAATTGAATTTATATTTTGCTATTATTATTATTACCCTTTGCAACCAATATGTTTGACAATTGACTTTAATGCTGTATGAATATGTTTTATTTTTTTCATCATTATTTTTTGCTAATTTTTTTAATAATAATTATAAATGTAATAATAATTGCATCTGCTAATACAAATAATGATAATAATAATAATAATAATAATAACGTCTTATCACCGCTCGATTTGCAAATGGTTTTTCAAGGCATGAAAAATGGTAGCACTGTATACGTAGACGATGTAGAAAATAATGGTTGGTCTATCTCTATATATCCACATCAAAATAATGACGTACGGCTACTAGTAAAAAAGAATGGAAAATTTTTGAAAAATTATAGGAAAGGTACAAGATATGTTGATTCAATTATTGGTATGCATCATATTGAAGCAATTGCAGTTTTTCAAACCCATGTCGTACGACGTCAACTTTATTATACCATTTTATCGAGGGAACGTGGATTAACCGAATGGGGTATTCCTCCATACACCCCACGCGGTTTTGTACCATCAATTTACGTTGATGAATGGCTTCTTAGTGGGACACTATATTTACAACTGCTATTGCCAAAATGCATTTTTAAAACACAAAAGAAATTCCCAATAATCGCATATTTACGCAATAAAACAACGATGGAATTATTACCAGTACCACTAGATATCAATTTTAACAGAGGAAACGATGAGATGATATTTGAAATGTCATTTTTTCGTGGAATGGCAAGTGCATTAGTACCAATTCCATTGTCTATAGCATCATCTACCACTTCTACTTCTATTGGCTTAAGATTCTTTCGTAATAGTAATTTATTTGGAGAAACAGAACTTGAATTTTGTAATATGCATTATAAATTGCCTAAATATGAATTTTTAAACAGTTATGAAGGTGTAGATACCAATGTACACTTCCCAGCAAATATTATATTATCAAATATAAATGTAAATCATAATAATAATAATATTGATATCGAAACAGAAGCGTATGGCATCGATAATGATGATGAGGTAGAAGACGAGGCAGAAAAAACAACAAATGCTGTTCTTAATAATCAAAAGAATGATATACATATCACAAACAATGCTGAAGTTACTATTTGTGGTGGCTCCATCGTTTTGTTAAAAGAAGATACAAATATATATATCAACTCCGGTGGAAAGCTTCGTATCGAAAAATGCGAAGGTGTAGCAATTTCAACCATATTTATGTCTCAGAGTAAAAGTAAAGCATGGGGTGGTATCGTAATCGAAGGGATAAATAGTTATTTATACGCTGTGCATACCATTTTTTATGGGAGTGGTGGTGGTGGTGGTTCCAATCTTAATTTTGGACTTGGGCATCGCAAGGAGGTTTCTCTATTATCAATACATGCAGATGCAAAAGTTGATCTATCCCATTCTCAATTAATTTATGGAGCAGGTCAAGCAATAGTAGCATCATCTGGGACTACTTTGAATGCAAATTTTTCACTTATTCAAGGGTTTACATGTGGGCTACAATGTAACAATGCGACAATTACAATTTCTAATAGTATATTTACAGATTTTCCAACGCGTTTTTTTAATAATAATGATGATGATAAGTTATTAATAGAATATAAAGATTCAGATCATGATGCGATGTATATAGTTGGTGGAAATGTTAATATTTTGAAATCTGCAGTTGGAAATGCAATGGATGATTGTATTGATAGTGGCACTGGACCCGGTGGCAATTTGACAATACGAGATACATACATTGAAAGTTGTTATCATGAAGGTATAGCATTATCTGATAATGGCTTTGATATTCCGAAAAAGGTTCGTATTGAACGTGTTATTGTTGAGGATTGTCAACAAGGCATTGAATTAGGTTTTAGCACGCATTTGCATACAATATCTGTGAAAAATGTATTATTTTACTCAAATTATGTTGGATTACGAATTGGAGATAACTACGGATGGCAAGTAGATGGAATGCTAGCATGTAATGAATGCGTTTTCTCTGGAAATACAATAGGAATTCTTGATCGTCATGCATTGCAATTTGGACCTTTACGACACAATTTAATCATCCAAAATTCGCTACTGCAACCAGATGATGCGTATGGGAGTCTGTATGGCATGAATGTAAAATTTGCAGTTTTAGAGATACAGAAAATACAACTTGGTCATTGGATGAAGCCTCATCTACGTACAATATATGATTTCACATTAGATAAAAAATACATTTGCAAGGAAAAAGGTACGGATGATATTTTATGGATGGAAATTATTGAATGTAATAATGACAAATCTGAAGTTGAACAAGCTACAGAAAGAAATTACAAATGTTTTATGAATCATATAGACATGGTGACTTTGCGGCTTTCAGTAAAATATAAAGTTGATGAAAGATTGGAAGAAATTTACCTGCCATTTTGTATCCCAGATGAACTTTATACACTAGATCAAAGGAGGAGTCGGTTTTATTTACCTCTGAAAGCCAAATGGGCGGTCAAAACTTTTTGCCAGCAATACGGTTGTACTAAAAATGAAATTGACATATTGCAAAAGCAATTGATGAACTTAATACCAAAATCATCGTTGTTATATCAATTACAACAAGAAAATACGTTGCCATCTACAACGGAATATCATACATTTATTATATTTTCAAATGTTCATGAAAATATTCATGATGATATTGCAAGTTTATTGTCAAAATTAGATAAATTCAGTTCGTTAAAATTGATATCTCGAAATACAATGCAACACTATTCTGGAACGTTTGATGAAGAATGGTACAAATTATTTTATGGAGAAAAGTATTATTTTATATACGATGCGTCTCGTAAACAACAATTGATGATTGATCACAAAGGATCCTCCACCTTTACATGGTTTGTGATTGAAGATAAACGTCCAATGTATCAATATGTTGATAAAAAAGGATATGTCAATCAGAATATTTATGAATTAAAGTACGGATTACGACGTTGGGTATCAAATCGTTTTTCATTACATACATCACAAACATTTTTAGAAGGTCGAGCGGACATGGAATTATTTATACCAGATAATACTTTGTTAGCACGTTTTATCAATAACGAAACGAAAAAAAATACAGGTAATAATTTAGTTCCTCATCAATGGATATACATAGATGTATTTCATAGTGCTGGAATGGTAATTTCTACATATGAAGTAATTCAAACAATTGCACGAAGTGAAATTTATAATGTACACTTAGATGTAAAACAAGTAGAAAAGGAAATGATTGAGACATTGTATAATGTTAATCATAGTGATTTTGTTAGTGTTGAACATTCCACTCTAATTGGTGGTATCATTCTTGGTCAAACACGTTTTCCTATAATTGCACATACACCAAGTACAACTAAATGGCATAAAGTTGCCGTTGCAGTGAAAGATTTAGGGGAAATGATGATCATAAACGCAAAATCTTGGTGGCCAATTGGACGTAAATGTTCTACTGTATCAGATTTAGCATTAAAATATAACAATGCCAATGAGAAAATTGGAGAGCATTTTTCAAAAATATCTGAAATGAATAAAAAGAAATATCATATTGAACCTGTAATTACAGCTGTGACGAGTGATTGGAAGCATTATACATTATACGATGGTAATCATCGTGGGATATATTTTTATTTGAATATGCATCCAAATTCTAAAATACAGGTATTGGTAGGGCATACAAGTGATTTTACACGACAATATCAAGGCAATTTTTATTGTTTACATAAATATGAACCGGCATGGCCATTTGAGGATTAAAAGTGTGAACAAACACATATCCTAAAAATAAATGCCCCTTTTTATAAATTTTTTCAATTAAGTACAATATTAGAATAATATTATTTATATTTTTGATAGGAAGCTGGTGAAAAAAATATCAAAAAATATTATTCAATCATGCCTTTCAGCTATGCCTATAAAAACTATGGCCAGGATGGCGCTATCTTAATCTATAATATGTAAATAAGTAAACTTCTACATTAACATATATACAATTGCGGAGAGAGTAAAAATAAATCATTAGAAAAAAAGTTAATTGAAATTGCAATCAAACCAACAAGATAATGTCTATACGTAAATTTTTGTTCATAACCGTTTTATTCAAATTTATTATTGTTTGCCAGGGGAAAACAAATCTTAATGAAAAAAGACCAAATTTAATTTTTTTCTTTCCCGATACGCTTAGAGCAGAGTCGTTTAATAGTTATGGAAATACTGTACCCAATCTTACACCAAACTTTCAAGCGTTTGGAAAAGAAGGAACTAGATTTGAACAGGCACATGTAATGCATACACAATGTAGCCCAAGCAGATGTACAATGATGACTGGACGTTATATGCATACACTTGGTCATAGAACTCAAATTCATTTAGTTCGTGCATATGAAGAAAATTATTTTAGATTATTAAAAGAATCAGGTTATCACGTCAGTTGGTATGGGAAAAATGATGCTTTGTCTCAAGCTGCCTTCAATTTATCTGTATCAGAGTGGGAAAATGATATTGGCTATGATAGCGGAAAGAATGCATATGAATTTGGAGAATCTGGTTACTGGTCAATGTTATCAACAGGAGGATCTAAAAGTTCGAATGATCCAACAAATGGAGATTTAAAAGCGGTTTTGAAAGCAATTGAGTTTTTAAATTCAAATCCACCTGAACCTTTTGTAATATTTCTACCGACACGTGGAGGGCATCCGCCATATGGAGCACCGAAAGATTTTAAAAATAAATGGACCATTGATGAAATAAAAAAACACGTCAAATTACGCCCATCTGGAATAAAAGGAAAACCAAAGTACCATTCAAATGCAGATGGAATCAGACATTATCGAAATTTAACTTATTTAAATGAAGATACAATGTATGAGATACAAAAGTCGTATTTAGAAATGATAAGTTATACCGATTATACGTTTGGTATATTATTAAAAGGTTTAAAAGAGAGCGGCTTTGAGGACAATACAGCTGTTTTTGCATCGTCAGATCATGGAGATTTTGGTGGCGATTATGGACTGATCGAAAAGTGGCCTGGTGGAGCAGATGATATTTTAACAAGGTAAGTAACTTCTATTCCGCTAAACCCAAAAATACTCTCTAACATTCATATGCTTACAAACTCATTCATACATACAGGGTACCATTGTTTGCGCGTATTCCTGGCGGGAAAAAAAATAATGTCATCAAGGCTCCAGTACAAACTGCTGATATAATGGAAACTATGATTGACCTTGCTGGGATCAAAACTGATTTTGTACGTTTTGCAAAGTCGTTGTTGCCATTGTTATCAAACGATCCTAACAAAGAGGAGGAGGAAGCTATGTCTCGCTTTGTATATAGTGAAGGTGGTTTCTTTTTCCATAGTGAATTGTTTCCTATGGGTAGTGATCATGTACCCGATAATCCAAAAGGTATGTATTGGCCCCGAGCGCAGGAAGAAATGTCAAATAATGGTACAGGATCTCCAAAATGGGTTATGATACGCAATTTAACAGCAAAATTGGTGTATCGACCATTAGGTATTTCAGAGCTTTATGATCTCACAAAGGATCCTAGGGAATTAGAAAATTTATATAACAGTCCCATCGAAAAATATATTGTACTTCGTAATGAATTAAAAACAAAGTTAATGAATTGGTTAATTCAAACAGGTGATGTACCACCATTGAGAAATGATGCTCGCTCCCCACCTATATCACCTAATCCAATTGATGAAAATACGTGTAAACAATTATTGCAACCAGATCCTTCAAAAACTGCAAATGATTTTTTAACCGTAAATGGAATACCGTTTTATGAGACTTAATTAAAAATATTAATTTCATTTAAATATAAAATTCTCTTATTTATATTAAATTAAAGATTTTATTTACTCAAAAAATGTATGTTATGATATCATATTTTTCGTCGTATAGCACTATACATCTATGATAGATCATATATATACTTAAATTATACGTATATGATATTTTAAATATTACTTCGTATAACTGTATTTTATATATACGAAGCTCGTATCTTGAGATTGAGTATTGAGCATATGATATCATATTACTTTTAGTAAAAATTATTATGACATTATATATAAAACTTAGATTTTAACCAGCATCATATGTACGAATACGTATATCATACTCGTAATTATTTTATTTACACACCCCACACCACCGCGTACTTTCGTATTTTCATAAAATCACCCTTTATTTTTGTTATCTTTATCATCCTTCTTGCTATCTTCACCATCATCCTTCTTATCGCCCTTCTTCTTCGCCCCTTCATCTTCTAATCCCATGCTTTTAATGCCAGTTTCTTTTGCAAATAATATATTTATTTTCTTTTCGTATTCATCTGGCAGCATGTTCAATTTTTTATTAATAGTATTTTTCAATATTTTACCTTTCTTCGCCTCATCTGCTTGCGCCGATCCACTATGACCATATTCGATTTTAGATGCTTCAACAGGTAGGTATTCAGTAGACCAATTTTTAGAACTCTTTTCATCTGGGAAAAATTCTTGTTTCAATGATAATAGTTGCTTGTCAACCAATTGCACAAATGTATGTGCTCCAGTATCTAATTCCTTCAATTTATATTTTTTCTTTATATCCGTCTTTAAAACTTGCTGTGGATCACCATCTGCTAGTTCCTTCAATAGACCAGCTGGCACTTTTCCGATTTTCGTATAATCTTTTGAGGTATATATTGGCAATTTGTATGTACCAGAATTGACAAATCCAAATTCTTCATCATTAACTTTATGGGATCCACGGAATATAGGCAATAGACAAAAACCAATATTGCCCATTATCAGATTCAAATCACCTTTCTTCTCTTTTTTTAACTCAACTTGACGCAATTCTAAAATCATACATGCCGATTTATCATATTTCTCTTTAAATAGACGTCGAGGATCTGTATACCTTGGATACTTATAAGGCCTTTTAAAGTCTTGTGAAAGGGTAAAAAATGTATCTATGCCTTTCTTTGCATTATAGCTTTTAGCCGCAATGCGGTAAGTAATTTTAAGTGGATCGCCACCTCCACTACCAAAGAATCCAGACGCAAATTTTAAATTATATGCCCCAAGAATTTGAAACAAGAGGCCCGTCTCTGGTAGATAATGCTGAAAGTATCGGGCATCAATTAATTTTTTACTATGTTTGACAGTTAGCCGTTTTTTAATCCATTCATCTAGTAGGTCATCGGTCATAGTATCTGGATTCCATTCGTCATCTTTTACTTTAGGTCGTCTTGCAAATTTTGCTCGATCTCGCACTTGTAAATCTTGCTCATTAAATCGGTTTTTATATAATATATGTTCCGTAGGTCCTAGGTCAGGATCTTTATCACTTGGAATGCAATTTGCAGAATCATAAGACTGAGAAGCATAATCAGGTGCAGCGACGAACAAGCCCATCTCCTCGTGCTGTTCTGGCGTGACATCTTTATCAAATATACTCAAAGTGGCATTCGTATCGCTATCTTTAGGAGCTTTGACTATTCTTGCTAAAACTGTTGTGCAAGGAATTTTAGGGTACTGTTTCAAATTTTCTTGATCCCAAGGCTTTCCTGCATCATTCGGTCGTATCTTACCATAATAAAGTGGAATTTGATGCCCACCTTCATTTAAAACGTATGCTCGATGAGTGGCGTCTTCCGGAGAAATTTTCTTCCCTTGCTGACAAAATATATTCAAATAACCATAACCAATCATTCTCAACTCTTGTGTGATTTCATCAACTACGTCTACACGTATGCATATAGCTAGTGTATTGTCGAATTTTTCCCCCCTAAACTCCAATCTTGTATTCATGCCGCTTGGAGAATATGCATCGATGCTTTGATCACAGAACCAAGTTGTACTTTTTTCTTCTTTAACCTCTCCATTCTTATTTTGCTTATGTTTCAATATATCGAAAGTCTTATCCATGACTTTAACGTCTATTTGCGACAGCGTTGAAATTGCTGGTAAGAATCTAATGCTGTCAATATAAATATCAAAACCATCGCCCTTCTTAAATAGTGGCTCACGAGGCGGCGGACCGCGATCATTTGCAATAAAATATTGATTTTCTTGACTAGGTATCTTATCTTCTGCCGCATTGGCAACTTTTTCTTCTTTTTTTGCTTCGTCACCAGGATCTTTCTTTGTTTTAATTTTTGGAGGGTTTTTCGGATTGTATAACTTCACAACTAACTCTGCCGCCTTATCATTTTCTGATCTGCTGTCAGGGGAAGGCGGCAGCACAATATTCTTGTTCTCTGGATAATCGTACAATTTCAATTGTTTTGGATTTTTATCTATTGTATTAAAAACCTGATCATCGTATACAATATTCGTGGATGTCCAACATCTTTTCTCGTCTTCTTCATCTATAACTTCAAAAACAATAACAGAATCATTTACTGCCAAGTCACCCAAATCGTCAAAAACTTCCATTGTTTTGAATACAAACACACCGTCCTCTTTTTCCGGTTTTATATCATAATTAACCTCTACCCGTTCCGTCTCGAAAGACAGTTCCTTGGATTTAACATGTGCTGGATTTCCACCTGCGTCATAAATAGTTGCTTTCACTTTGAAATTTTCTACCTCTCCACCCAAATAACTATTTTCCAAACCCTGAATATATAATCCAATACCACCCGTTTCCCATTCTCTTGGCAATTCTTTTTCTTTTTCTTCGTCTTCTTCATCTTCATCTCCATCTTTTTTTGTTTTCCCCTTCGCTTTCTTTGCGGCTGCTGCTGCTTTTGCTTTCTTCGCTTCAGCTTCTTTCCTTTTCTTCGCTAAATCTGCTTTACTAGAGTCAACCGTAGGAGATTTTGCTGACTTAACCTCCGATTGTTGCCTACCTCGTCGACCCCGTGGTGGACCACGCCTGGATTCCCTTTCTCCTCTAGCCCGCCCCTCTCTGCCAGGCAATCTTTTTGGAGCTTTTGGGACATCTAATATGTTAGATGGGTAGGTATATTTTGGTGCAGCAATGACCGTATCTAGCGACATATTTTTGAATTTTTCAGTGTCCCCAGCAACGCAAAGCTTACAAAACATGGAGATATGCTTTTGAGTTGGAAGCTTTTGTTTATCAAGCAGGTGAAAATCTACTTGACCTCTTTGAAGTGGTAATTTGTGCATACCTGCGTTCAATATTAACTTTCTTTGATTATCTGTATCCAAAATAAATAAATCGACCGCACACCACCCAACGCTTTCGCTTCTTTCTCCAGGAATATCACTAACCGCTTGAATTTCTATAATACAACGTGAACCTTTTATAGGTGGAACCTTCTTAATATCTCTGCTTATACCAACTACACATTGATGCAAACCGTCGGCATCTGGTTCGCAATCTGCAACTGGAAGCGCACGAATTTTCGTTTTTTGTTCTTGTAATACAGCAAAACAATATACACACTTTAATTTAGTGAACCGTTTAGGTACATTTAGTGTAAAATCGAAAAATATGGTAAAACCTAAATTTGGATCATACTCATACGAAAATTCTCGCAAACCAGAGTCAGTACCTGGCATTTCCTTCGCTAAAATCCTTTGTATCCGTGCAGCCCGTAATTGCCGTCTCTTCTCGGCCATAAATTCATCATGTTCTAACTCTTTTTCATGCTCTGATTTTTTCTTCTCCAAGTCTTGCTTTAATTCAAACAGTCTTTGCTTTTGGCTCAATTCTTCCATTTCAAATTTTACTTTCGTAACGGCCGCTAAATGTTGCATTTGTATTTTATATAGATCGCTATCTTTTGGAAGCATTGATAACGCCCTTAAAGCATCCTCTGTAACGGCAGTGGTAGACATAGTTTCTCCACCGCCCCCAGTTGTATCAAGAGATCTTTCTCTTTGAATAACACGTGGCCTGCCAACTTGTTGGACCACTGGTGCAGGTTGGTGCGCCAGTGCAGATACTTGGTTTGACATTTCACGCATTAACTTTTGGAATTCCCTTCTCTGGTAGTCAACTTTTGAGCTATCTTTCATCCTCATTAATGCTTCCATTTCCTGTTGCATTCTTCGATTTTCTTCCTCTTGTTGTTTTAATTGTTGCATTTGCATTTGTTGTTGTTGTTGCTGTGCTTGTTGCTGCATCATCATCATCATTGCCATTTGATTTCCACCACCACCACCTCCATATTGCATTGGCTGCATTTGAGGCGGCATCATACCCATCATGTTTGGTGGAGGCATCATCATACCACCAGTATTGCCAAAACCAACTTGTGGTTGTTGCATTTGGGAATATTGCATCGGCGTCTGTTGTTGTTGCTGCTGCATGTATGGATTTCCCATATTCATACTATTATACATACCCCGATTCGTGCCATTCATTTGATTTGGCATGCCATTTAATTGCCTTTCCATGTTTTGAATTTGTATTAAAATATTAGGATCTCTATTGTTGGAA
>JACLAD010008166.1_pt1 | contig 10614 bp, 9 predicted proteins | sample 8027901 | NCBI WGS metagenome assembly JACLAD01 (sample SAMN15725071, study PRJNA655200) | protist metagenome | isolation source: fluorescence activated cell sorting (FACS) single amplified genomes of... | place: Spain: Blaines Bay Microbial Observatory, Mediterranean Sea | collected 2016-07-05
GGAGGGAGTATCTGTCAAAGAAGACTGATTTAGTTTTATTTTCTAACTCGCCAAAATTGTGGTTCTTCCAGGAATGTACACGAACACCAATAAATATTCTGTTAGCGCGGGTTTTGAATGAATAGGCTATCGAAAACAAAATCCCAAGGTTTAGGGCGATAATAAAAATTTAGTCTTGGTTCATAAGGTTTTTGAGTATAGAGATTTGTCCTTAATTTATTCGGGGGCAACGGTTTAGAAAGGGAAACATATTTCTAATTCGGGGGAGCTTTAGTTGGTTTACCCTTTAAGACGAGCTTTAAGACGAGCTATAAGCTGACCTATAAGCCAACCTCTAAAGCGACCTTTAGTTGGAACGGCCAACGCATTGATAAAAACTCCTTTCGTTGGTCTTTTAATAATACAACATAAGAACCGACCGTTGCTCTTTAGCTAAGAGACCAGTGATAACGTGATAGTAGTTACCTGTACCTGGTACGTACAAATACCGGTACTTCTAGAAATACAAAACCTAAGTACATGGTACCAGGTACGGTAAAAGATAACTGGTACCTGTTACAGGTACTTATACTGTATTAACGGTACAAGTAGTACTGTACGCTGTCAGCTGTCAGCAACAATACTGTAATTTTAAATTGATTAAAATGATCATCACCATGGACTTCCACATGGCCTTATTCTTGTTAGTAAAGATGTTACCAAATTTTAACAGTAAAGCACTATCAGAGGGATAAGACCATCCGATTTAATAAGTACAAAGAAAGAAGCAAGAAATTCGAAAATGAAACTGTACAGATGAGTACAATCGACTTCAACCCACTTAACGCGAAGGGTTCTTTTTCTATGATCAACCTCTACTTAGCTGAAATATACCACTGGAAAAAATACGTACGTAGAAGCAAAAAGTAGGCTAAGTTGCATTCTGATGAAATCTTCGATCAAAATAGTTTTTTTTGTACGGGATAATAAATAGGAGATAGTACCAAAACTATTTTGCAAGCAATATAAAAGGTCTTTTCTTCCTTTAGAACAAGTTTATGCATATCAGGAACCAGTTTAGACAAATCCACTTGAAAATATCTACATTTCTCTGAAAACTTTGCGTCTAAACTCGTTCCTAGCTAAAATCACTGCAAAAACGGTCAAAATGGCGGCTATGCCCGGGCACCCGTAATAAAAAAAAACCCAAAAATATTCAGTCGTGGATAGTACCCCTTCGAATGACGTCAATTTTCGAATGGAACGTTCCCCAAAATGACTTAAAACGTTGAATAATTTAATTCTAAATAAGCCCTTTTGCCCTGGGACTACCATTCCGGTGGTCTCACTTGCTATAGCGGTAAAGTTACAGAGCATTTAGTAAAAGACGTGTATTCCACCAGATTAGCCTTGTAGCCTCAGCTTTGTGTCCGCACGCGTCACTTTTTGCAATAGAATGCTCGTCTCTTTCTCCTCTTTCTAACAGTATAAAAAGTGACGCCTGCAAGGAGAGACTTGCCCCTTTTCCTTTCATTCGAAGAACAGCAGTTTTTTTGTGAAAAAATTATTTTTCGCGTACGTACAGTTTGTACTGCGCGGTACGGAAATCGGACCAACATCGATTTCGATTATCATCGATTGCGACAACATAACAAGCAACCACCACAACGACGACAAGGACATCGTACAGAAGAATGTCGCAAATTCAAAGAGCAATTGATGCTCTTTCAAATTTCCGTCCTCCTGGAGTATGGGTACATGAGGAAGGATTGTACAAATTGATGCCAGCAATGGAAGGGATGAGTAAAGCAGAAGTTTTGACTACTGCTATTGAAAGTATACAAAAGGGTTACATTGGTAATAGAGAAAATAAAGAAACAGTGGCGCAAGGGATGCACGATATAACGCAAGAAGAAAACGCTCTATCGATTTATATGGTCAAGCACGGTTCAACTGAAGAATTTGCAACAGGTAGTCTGTCGTCACAACCAACTACTCGCCGGAAACCACGATAGTTCTTTTTTGGAAAACGACGCGATCGATCGCTTGGAGTAGGAAAGCAACTGAAGGTGGTAAAACTAATGATGAAAAATTCGAAGTGGAAGAATTGGTATGATTCTGGTAGTTCAGTTGTTACTCGGGATGTTACGGATCACGTTCAACATGTTTGTGAAACACATGATGTAGACCAGGAAATAATAAAAAAGATGTTAAGGTATTCGAATATGATTGAGGAAAGGTTAACTAGAAGTTCGGAAACACCGGGTTTGTCATCACCAACAATGTCAACATCGGCTTCATCAACGCCGTCGGCTTCACGACATTTGTCACTTCTAGGTGAATCCACGGACAGAACAAGCAAAACGCCGTCAACAACGAGATCATCAAGAAACAGAACAACTCCTTCTGTATCAACAGCAACAGAAGGAGAAACACCAACATCGTCAGTTGCGACTCCGTCAAACGCTCTACCGGATTCCTTTACTCTCGTATCGTTACGTCGTTTATCGATTCAAGATCTAGCATCAAAAGAACAGGCATTGAGTATGATAGATAAAGATGGTACAACTAATGGGCAAGATTTAGAAGCTGATAGTTTATCTCCTAAACTTCTAGCTAATGCAAAAACAAATATGGCAAAAATGCGAGCAGAGAAAACCGATGGTCAGATGTTTGAACCAAGAGAAGGTGAACTTTTGACGGAATGGTTGGACCATGCAAATAGGTATAATGCAGGAGCGGGGATAGAGGCGGAAAATTACGAAATGAATAGTGGCAATAGGATGCCATGGATGACAGATGAGGCGTATTCTTTTGTCCGTCATATAGTGTTTGCTTTTAGGATCCCAACAAGACGATTTGGTTCTTTGTTACAGTGTTTTGCTGTTCTACTTTTACGGAAGGTAATAGATATATCTAAATTTCCAGACAGGCGTAGTCTAAATAGAAGATTTTTACGCCTTTCTATTTTTGATTGGCATCGGACTAAAGATAACTTTACGTCCTATATTACAACTAGGACAGAGCATGGATTTAACCGATATTGGTATTCCATTACCGATGATTCAAAGCATCATAAATTAGATCGTCATGCTGTTATGATTACAACAAAAGAGAAGGAAGGTGACTCTCCGTCATTTAAACTGCTTACAATGGCGACTGCGGCTTCGAAAGATTTGGAAGGGAACACCAATCTCAATAAGGAATGTATTATCAAACATGTTAATTCAGCAATCAAAAATTATGGGGCAAACATAACAGACCATGCACCCGATGCCAAGAAGGAATCTAGAGATACATTTAGTCAACTGCGCCCACCTGATCGTATAGAACATGGTGTAATACCACGTCCAATTAAATTTTGCGACCCGTTTCATCTTTGTAATCTTACTGTTACTCACGCAAGTATTGCGGCTTTTGGGAAAACAGAGAAAGGTGAACATCGTCAACGGCATCATCGACAATTGATGCAATCAGTTTATGATTTATACCACGCCGATCCCATCCTTCATCAGGCCTACATGGATGAAATATTAATTGGTACTGACAAAAAGATTAAAATTAAGGTAATGAGAGAACGGCAACAGCGATGGTTGGCTAATCAAAGGAATGCTTCATGGATTGTTGAAACCTGCAGAGAAAAGATTGAGGGTGTCCCGGTTCTGATTTTGTGGGCTCACAGAATTGGGGAGAAGACTACATCAGACACAACAAAGGTTATTGCACGAGACGTGGTTGAAATGCTGTTGTTGCCGGAGATAATGGTGGCTCTTAACTTTGAAAGAGAAACAGGACTGTACTTTGAAGTAACATCAAAGTGGCATAGCAATCCCGGCAGTCTTACAGATCGTCCCGGCTTTAGAATGATGGAGCTTCATTCTCTTTGGTTTGAATTTATTTCCCCTTGGTGGGAAGGAGCAAAAGCAGATCCTAAAAGTCGCTATAGCAATACATTAAACGAAATTGAAAAGATCGAGGATGAGGCTTTGAGAATTAAAAAGAGACAACAAGTAGTTGCTGGAATTAATGCAGGTTATAATAAACTTATTGAGCTTTCTAATTTTTTATTGAGTGTTCCTATTCTATTTGCTGTCTTTACAGATCCAAAAAGAGGACCGTCACTGGCACGTGCTATAATTGCTATCTTGAAGAAATGTAACTCACATCGAGATTGGATGGGTTATGACATCACTGATGGTTTTGGTGTGTACAACAAAAACAATGACACTGACAAATCAATGATGGATCTTCTGGTTAGTAACGAGGAAGACGTATGGCACTTTTTCCAACAGTTTGGTTTCAGTTGTGAATGTGTTGGAGATGAAATGAAAAGGTTGACACTATATAATAATGAGCAACAAGACGTACCAAAAGATAGTTTGCTTGATTTTCGTAAGAAGTTCCCAATTTTATTTGAAGCCTTGGAGGCAAAGTTTGCCTTAATGCCATCTAGTACAAGAATAGTCGAACAGAAGCATGGTCAACTAAGAGAGTGTTTAAGGGATTGCGTTGGACAAGCATATACAGATGCTGAGCAACAATACATCACAAATATGGAATACCAAAGTAGGGAGGAACGAAGATGCTTTGAGAGAAAAAGAAGGGCTGAACTCATAGCGAATGCACAGAAAGATTCAGATGAGGAGGAACCAGAGAAGAAGAAGAAGAAAATGTCGGAAAAGCATAAAGCTGTATCACATGATGAGACTAAAACACTACAACAGATGCAAGGTTCAGATCTCCTTCAGCGCGGTAAGGATCTGTACACCAAGGAAGAAATCTCAAAGTTTCCTGAAGATGTACAAGAATTAGCTAAAGTTAAGAGATTATCTGAGAGAGGAACAACAGCAGATCAGAAGCAACTTGTACAGAAGAAAATTGAGTTAGCAGACCGGAAATTTTCTAGAAGGAGAACAACATTTCCATCATTAGAGGAATTAAAAGGTTCTGCCACTACAAAAGGAATTGATAATGATAAGGATTGGGAGTTCGTGGATGATGATACTAAGGAAGAAAGAGAAATTTTAGATAAACTTTCAAAGCAGACATTTTGGACTAACCTGAAAGCTGTTGTATTCAAACAGTCGATGGGAGGAGTATTGAAAAGACTACCTCCAGAACGTTATGCCAATATGAATACTAAAAAACAATTGATTGAAATTGTGAAAGTTCATTTGAAAGAGTTGGAGGAACTACTGAAAAATAATGAGTGTGAAGGCATTGATAATTGGAGTGACCTTACTAAATATGAACGATTGCAACAATTTATCAACCCATCTGGATGTATCACTTTGAATCAGATGAATGAAAAGAAAAGACAAACATTAAATGCTCGGAAAGCTATTTTTAGTGCATGTGGAACTCAAATTGCACCGCGCGAACGATATGATCCGCGTGTGACATTGGGTGAATCAAGCGATGACGATGATGATGGCGACGAAGGTGATTCTGGTGAGGTAGAAGACAATTGAAATAGTTTATAAATACATGAAACATATAAAGCATAAGTTTTATCATTGATATAAAACATTAATGATGTATTTTCAATGTTAATAAGCTTGTGATGCAAATTTTTGTATCGAAAAGTTATAATTTTGAGACAAATTTACATACCATTTTGGCACGTCCATAACTTTTGAAGTATACTTCTGATGAAAAAGTTACCTACAGATTTGAAATCCTCAGATCAAAATATGCTATATATGTATTTTTCATACAAATTTAATTTTTTTGCTATATGGGCCTTATAACACGGGTGCCCGGGCATACGCGGCTGCCACCGCTTACAGAAGAAGCACGCCACAACCATGGCATATATGAACATTATACTCATTGGGACGCTAAAGGATAAGATAAACTTCGATATTCTATCAACAAACAGCTTTCTATTTCATTATTTTGTTCTATTTCTACTACATTAAGTAGCTTCACCCAATTTTGACATATATGATTTTTCAACTTATTTGATCCGCATGTGCTGATTACAATCATACAGCGGCCAAGCTTCTTTGCCGCGTTCAGATAGGGCGATGGGAGGATGAATCCACCGTCGCAGCAAATTTTCAGGCGATATTTGGTCCATCAGGCAGAAGAAATGGTGGTATTTCTTCATATGTTCAAAACTTTTTCTTTTAGAGAAAAGTGTCTTTCTAGCGTTCTATATGCATGCACATTTTGCTGTGGTGATGCCTTCATCTAGTTCACAATCTCACCTCACTGCGGACTATTCATATGTTATATTTTATGTTGTCAAAGTTGAGTAAATCAGAAAACACCATCGTCAAATTGTCAAATTTGAAAAACCTTTCCTCTCCTTGTCAAGGTTCAAATTTCTACGTACATGTTAGTACTAGTTTGTACTTACTAGGGCTAGTATTTGTTTAAAATTTGTAGTAGTTACAAGTACCGGTACTAGTCTCTAGCTAGGTAGAGTTACCGGTACATGTACCCGTAGTTTGAACCTTTTTACCGGTACAAGTAATACCAATTTAATTTCAGTTAGCGAGGTTTCCGTAATTTTTAACGCCGTACCAGATATCCGGGTTCTTTTTTCCTGTGGACCGTATGAACTTGAAATTAACTATACAGGGTTGGGTGATCATATCGCTTAAAAGATGCGGTTGACGACCAGTGGTCGTCAAATTTTCTACGTAAAAAAATGTACTACATTCTACTTAAAATGTAAAAAGCAAGGTCCGAGTTTTTATATGCTTTAATTAAGGCTTTCAAACAATGGGAATAATAAAAGATAAGACATAAAGAAGGTCATTGGAAGAAAGCTGACATTTTTGGCTTATGACTGGCATTTTACTTTGCGAAATTTCATCAAGATTCCGAAAAGATACAAGAGATTGCATTCCAACAACCACTGGTTGTTGTTTTCATCTAGTTATAATGTCGTGCTTGTTGAGAGCTTCTTCAATCATTTCTGTGATGATTTTAAGTTCAGCGGCACAAACCCTTTTTTTGGTCAGGCTTGCTGACATCTTTTTTGCGAATGCAACAGAAGACCATTCTTTTGTTCGCAATGACCTTTATTTTGTTAGTTTTTAATAAATACTACCGATATCTTGAAATATATTTTTTAATAAAATAGATTAATCAGTTAATTTATTAAGAAATTAAGATTATTATCAAATACTTTTATTAAAAATTAAGAAATTTTAATGTTAACAATAATTAATGTCTATTATAGCGGTAGCGAGCCTTGTAAATTTAAAAATTACGTTGTCAAAGCTTCGCATTAACCCTACATTAATTATAACAATTGAAAAATTTGAAATCTAAACAAGTACATAATATCAGTAGGAATGATACGATAAATGCTAAATTATTTTTCAAATGTACTAATACTTTTAGTGAATGATTTCTTTTCAGCAACCTTTCACGCTTTTAGGAAATTTTTGGAATTTGTTGATTTTCTGTACTAAATTTGTAGTACCGGGTACAAGTAGTCTACCACTAGTAGTAGTAGATACTGTACCCTACCGGTAAAATTCATAAAAAAATTAAACGCTCAATTCAACGTATGTAGATTTATAGTACAAGATTTGACGACCACTGGTTGTCAATTTTTGCGCACTTTATGTAATAGATTGAACACGCTTATTATTTTGGTTTTGTGTCATGTACGACGTCCGAACTACAAGTCGATTCTGCCATCATTGTTGTCAAAGTTTTTTAATTGTAAACGATTGTCGCATGTTTCATGTTGAAATCTGGAATGCTCCCTATAGCCCGCTTATACTTGTCATTTGGTTGCAACTCGAATGTACCAGAGTTTGCTGTAATTATCTCTGTATGTACTACGTTCTAGTATATACTCTACATGAATTCTAACTAGGGATAAAGGCTAGTAATAGATAGTGATGAAGATAGCTTCTCACTTTTCGGTTGGTAGAAATACTTGTAATATCTTGACTCTTACGTCTTGTAATAGTACAGAAACAACAGGTTATTACGAAACGAAAAGATATTTGCCGTAAGCACAGAACAAGGAGCTGGAGACGACAAAATAATCTTGAGAAAATTGCAGCTACTAATGTTTTGTATTTGGCTAAATTGGCGCCGTCAAATTCCGACTTTGAACAGCATGAACATGAATTTACGATCGATGATCTACAAGCAATTGCATCCTTGCAACGAACAAGATAAGAAAGCGAGTGCATCAATATGTCTGAAGATGCAATCCCTACAGAAGTAATCAAACTCGTCATTAACACTTTAAACTCAGATGCTATTACTCCAGAAGAGAAAGCTCTTGGTTATTTTACTAGAAAGAAACTAAATAAAGAAGTTAAGTACCTGGGATCAATAATGGCTAGCTGGAGAAGAGAAGCAAATAAATCAATTTATGACGCAGGGAATGTTTGGCAAGCCAACCAATCGTGCAGCTCTACCCGACAATGCAACAATCTTACGTCCTCATTGGCAATATTTGGTGAAACGAAGTGAATTTTGTTGTTCCCGTATGTGTTGTAATGGAAGTAAAGCTAGTGCACCTCAACAAAATGCCCTCGCTTCCACCTGGTCGTCTTGTGTATCATTGCCGATTCAATGTTTAATTTTAGGAATGTGTGCTGACTTGGGATTAGTTATTTACGGAGGAGACGCAACTGATGCGTACGCACATTCCCCTGCACCAAACGATACATATTTAACAATTGATGACGCCTATGCTGATTGGTACTATAACAAATATAAAATCAAATTTGATTGTGGACACGTTCTACCTGTTAGACATGCGCTTCAAGGACACCCATAAAGCGGAAAGCAGTGGATCCAAATGATTGATCGAATTCTTATTAATGATATGGGTTTTAAAACAACTACCCATGATCGATCCGTTTATTGTCGTGTTTTTAAGTGATGGATCGGTACAGCTTATGTCAAGGCAAGTAGATGATTTCCTTCTCGCTTGTGGGTTGGAAGAGATTGCAAAGCAGATTTTTGATACCATTGGAAGAAAGATTCAATTCTATTCTGAGAAAGAAAGAAACATCATCCCGTTCGAATACCTCGGTGACGTCAAAGATTACAATGGTTGCGATATCACTCAAACTCCCGATTACATTGAAATGTCCTATGGCAACTATATTCCTCGATTATTGAAGTCTCATGGTTGGGATACTGATTCATCAAAATCTATTATACCATCCGAAGCTATTGCAGTTGATAATAATACTAACACTGTTGTTGTGTGTGAAAATACACTCGATGTAAGTTTGTGCAAAAATACACGCAATGTAAAACTACGTGAACATACACGAGACATCGTGCAATTGCAAAACAACCACACGAAACTGCATGCAGATTGTGAAAGTACAAATTCTTCCGTACAAATTCACGGTACTTGTTCGAGCTCTAATTTGCCGACCAACCAAGACCTCTTAAATTTTGCTAACTCCTATTCTGAATCATTTGAGACGAATAATCCAATCCAATCCCGTGAAATGGAGTCCCCGGAATTGAATCCCGAATCAAATACACCAAGTATTGAACCAAGTATTGAGCCAACTTCTTGTCCAAAATAACGCAACTACAAGCTTGAACAACAAGCTAGCATGAAATCAAGCCGTCCTCTTTCTCCTTCACCTACCAATTGCATCAAACAAATGTATGCAGAAGAAGGACCATCCAAAGGCACTGTTGCTCACAAAGTATTGGAGAACGACAAGGGATTTTCCTACCAAACCGTCCTTGGTGAATGCATGTATGCCTATATCACATGACGTCCCGATATTGGTTATGCAGTCACTACCTTATCAAAATTCTCCTGTGCCCCGACATCGTATCATTATAAGCTGCTTAAAGGTGTTGTTAAATATCTTGGAAGTACTATAGATTAGGGGGTGCAATTTTGTCAAACCAAACGTCTCAATCATCCAGAGTTTGCTCCTTCCAAGTGGTACAATATTCCCGATAATAATTAATGGATTTGCCACAGCTGTGGATATCAATCGTCCAGTCCTCATTGGTTTCACTGATGCAGCACATGCAAATGACCTCCGTTGCCGTCGATTGATAACAGATATTGTCATTACCTTTTGTGGGGGTGCAATTGTTTGGAAATCTAAGACACAGCCACTCACTGCCGGCAGTTCTACTGAAGCCGAATTCTTCGCAGCATACAAAGCTGGAAAGATCTGTCAATTCCTTTGTATGGTTATGAAACAGCTTGAATACGAACAAACCGGACCCACCATTATTCATATTGACAATATGTCAGCTTTAAAGATAATAAATGAAAACACTGCACCTACTGAACGATGCCGTCACGTCAAAAATTGCTACTGGATGCTTCAGGATTGGGTGCGCATTGACAAAGTGATGTGAATGAAACGTCTCCCTGGTGTGTTGAATATTTCTGATGATCAAACAAAACCACTTGGCTGTGTTCTACATGCCAATGATTGAAGCAATGTATTTATTCGATCTTCATGTTTTGTTGCAGTATGACTATGTTGTGGTTGATGTAGCCGAGAACGGACAATCTACCGACCGGTTCTACCACTGCCACCAATACTGGCACCGTAGATTGCTTCATTCCACCGCGCCTTCCATCCTTCGTTCCTCAATTGACACCGATCTATGTTGGATTTGTGTCAAACCAAAGCCAAACCTGTCGAACGGCGC
>JACLAD010010947.1_pt1 | contig 10614 bp, 14 predicted proteins | sample 8027901 | NCBI WGS metagenome assembly JACLAD01 (sample SAMN15725071, study PRJNA655200) | protist metagenome | isolation source: fluorescence activated cell sorting (FACS) single amplified genomes of... | place: Spain: Blaines Bay Microbial Observatory, Mediterranean Sea | collected 2016-07-05
TTTGCTGGTACCTACAGCACATAATTAATGCATGGACATTTCGAAAAACACTTCTTGGAAAGCAGAGAGAAAACAACAAGAACAAACCTTTCGCCATACTTGAAATAAACCCAGAATAATCCTACGGGTAGCAGGACACGCAAAATCCAAATCGCAAATGTTGCGATTTTAACCTGATGAATATAAAACAATCAAATGTACAAACCATGCATTAATCGAAAAAAAATCAGTTTTCAAATTTTTCAACAACCCTATTTTGATACGCCAAGTTCATCGATGAAACTCATGGTGTAATATTTTTTAATTATCTGTTGTATCTCGAGAAAAGGGTATATGTTATTGGGACAATTTTCTCGTTAATTGCAAAAAAATAAAAGAAGAGTAAATTAATAATAATATGTGATGATCAGACTTGTTTTTTATATAGAGGAAAAAAGAAGGTTTTAGTTGTGGAGTAACAACAACCAAGTGACAGAATTTACAATCTAAATAGAAAATTTAAAGTGTTATTAATGTTCACTTAATCGTTCATTCTATCATATAATTTCAGAACGATTTCAATTATTGATGTGTTTTTATTTTTTGAGATTATTTTGTGTTTCAATTTAAATTTAAGTGTGTTCGTTGATGTGTTGTATGTTTTATGATTTTTTTGTTACGAATTAATTAATCAAATTGGATTGTGTTTTTAAATGGTTTTAATGTGTGTTGGTGGGCAACATGGTTTTTGGGCCAAGATAAAATAATGACAACAGTAATGATATGGGCATATTATATTATCTGTGAACAAAATGTTTCTTTTCAACTGACAACATTACGACAAGTATTCTCAAGGTTTAGTTATCATCATAAAATTTGATCTTCGAAATGATTTCTGACATCATTGATGAATGACAACATTTTGAAAAAACAAAATAAATGCTTCAAACCATGAAAAATGCTGTGTTTTTAATTTTTTCACAACGACAAAACAATCCATGGTGATTTTGATTTATAATTTGAAAATCTCTATGCTTACAATAAATGTGTTTCCTATCCTCATAAATTCAGAACTTCCTCTATCCGGAAAAACCTCCAAATTCAAAAGACTACAAATAAAAACATGTATCAAAAAATCATAAATCCGTTTGAAAATAGTAAATACAATGATTTTCGGTCTATGTTTTTGAAAAAAAAAGAAATTAAAAAATGTGGTACCTCCAGCTGAGAGTTCGCTGCCTTGCCGCCGGTGACTCCTTGACGATCTATGCTTCCTCGACCTTCACAAAAAACATAGTCAAACAAAGATGAACTTCACGGGCACGAAGGTTGAATTTTAGCCAGTTTTGATGCAAAATCATTTTTTCACATTTCGATTTTGTTAGTTCGGACGATTTTTTACTTTACTTGTTTTCATTTTTTTGAATGTACCCTGTTCCGGAAGGTTGTTCGTCTTTTAAGCCAATACTCTCTAATATTTTCTTCTCTATATTACCACCGACCTTAAAGGAAACACAAACAGTGTATTTTATCCTGATACAAATCAGCCGTTCTTTCAAATTTTTGCAAAATTCTTTTCTGAAACCGTGCTCATGAATTTTTCTTCGAAAGAGGGATCCCATGCTGCAGGATTTCCCCTATAATTTGGAATGCCCGCACGCCTTTCAAAAAAAGTAATTAGAATGACAATTGTTTTGCAAAAAATTATGATTTTGAAAATTTTCTACAGATTTTCCTTCATTTCTCATTTCAAAAATAAAAAATAATTACCTATGAACTGTCAACTCTGTTTCGATTATCGCGCGTAACTTCAATTCTTCCGCTTCTTTTTGAGCTACTCTCCTTTGTAGACTATCCAACTTATTCTGGTATTTATCCCTCAATTTGTTCAAATTCTCTGTGTTCTTAATCATAGACTTCTCCTTGACGCGTCGCAGTTCTACTGATAAGTGCTCGTTTTCTAACAACTTTTCTTCGAGCTGATTGCGGAGTGCCATGATTTCATCGATTGTTGTTTGATGACGGGATTTCAGGGAGGAGTGCTCGTTGTCCGTTTTGGCATGGACCGATTTTAGCTGAGAGAGCTCGTACTTTAAGGAATCGTTGTGTTCCTTCCTCGCGGATAGTTCTTGATTTGTCTTTTCCAATCTGTCGGTGAGGTCGTCAATGGTTTCGGCGTGCTTTTCAACTTTCAGGCCAAGTTGGTCGGCTTCACCTTGAGCTTTTACGAAATCGTAGTGCTTTTCTTCAAAAGAAGAACGCAGCTGGTTTTGCTGCTGCTCATGCGCTGACTGCCGCTCATTCGCATGCGCCGCAAATTCTTGCCTGACAAAAACGAAGATTGAAATAAAAAAACATTTTTTGCAGTACTTTTACAAAAATTGCGTTGCTTTGTCAATAATTAAGACATAATTAATATTTTTGACGCCCATATCTCTTGCTCCTTGTCTAAGTGACGGCGAAGCGCGTCTTCATGCTTTAGGCAGAGCTCGCTGTGCTTGCGGTCAAGCTCGATCCATTTAGGCTTAAATGGTTCAACCTCCGCAAGGCGTGTGCGCAATTCAGCTACTTGGCGCTCTGATTGTACCCATTGATCGTGCGTTTCTTGGTATTGGGATGCCGGCAAGCGGAGGAGGTCGTTTTGTCGCTCAAGGTCTCGAATCGTTTGTTGCGCCTGGTCGTGGTTGGACGTTAAATCGGCGTGTCGGTCCCTCAAACGCCGCGATTCAAGGTCAAGTTGGTCATGTGTGCTCTTTAAATCACGGTGGTCTTGCTTCCAATTTTCGAGTTCAGAGGAGACGCTTGCATGCATCTGCTTTGTCATTTCAAGCTCATGACGCAAAGCATCGCTTTGCAGCCGATAATCGGTAGCTTCCTGCTGCAGTTTTTCATGGATTTGACGATGGTCATCGAACTCCCGAGAGAGGACTTTTCGGCGGTCGCGATCGGTGCGTAATTCCGTTTTGTGATCATCGAGTGAGCGGTGAGCCTCATCCAATTTTGACTGCCAATCAGATTGCATCTGTTGTAATTCCTGCTTGTATTGCTGCTCCTTTCGCACCTTATACTGATCAAATTGATCCTGCGTGGCTTGAAGCGTTCTTGACAGATTCTCACTTTGCTGTCTGTGGTCATCAATTTGCCGGTTCAATGCTGCGTGTGTGCGGTCTTTATCTCGTTGCAGATTTCGCGCTTTCTCTTCGGCATCGTCTTTGTACCGCTGAAATTCTGTCTTAAAGCTCTCATGCTGCTCATTCAAACTTCCATGGCGATTGTGATTCTGTTCCAACTCACGGTGCAGTTGCTCATTTTCTAGCGTTTTATGATCGAGCTGACTCTTCAAGTCTCTTACATTTAATTGCAAGGCGGCGATTTGATCTTGTAGATCGGACACGTGTGCGACTTTTTCGGAGAGCTGTTGCTTTGTCGAATTTGCATGGTCACCTCGATTCAAAAAATGTTACACTGTTTGTTTGCGTCATTATTCTTTTTATTTTGTTCTTATGCGCACCTTGAGCTTTTGCTTCTCCACTCACTTCGTCTAGCTGGGTCTGTAGTTCTGCGTTGTCGCGGTGCAACTTTTTCCATTTTGATTCCGCATCCTCCCGCCTCTGTTTTTCCCGCTGGACCTCGGCCTGTAGGCTCTGCACTTCGTATGTGAGCTTATTTTTATCGCCCTGCACATCCTCAAGTTGATCTCGTTCTTCGTCCAGTTGCTTATGCAGGTCATTAATCATCTGTCTGGCTTGCATGAGCACCTGATCTTTGCTTTGCAACAAATTGCCGACGGAAGCTGTGAGCGGCTGCGACGCTATCGAATTTGTGCGCTCCTGCTTTACAAGAAAAAACAAGACAAATAACATACATAAATGTGACAAAAAACATATCACAAGCTAATCTTCGTAATATTGATGTCAAAAACCGCAAAAAAATCAATTTGAAATTTACCTGGGCGGCGCGCTTCATGAGGTCTGGTGTTGATGGGAAGTCGCCATCGGGTTGGAATCCGGTATAGGAACCTGGAACACTACCTAAAAACGCATCAAGATGGATATACGCGCGTTTCGCTTTTGTGATTCATGCCTTGTAGGTTTACCATAAAGAATGCGCAAATAAAAAAAATGCAAGCGGGGCGCAAGGCCAGTCGAGACTAGCCTGCCAAAATGGTAGCTTGGTATGATTACAATTTACTTGCGCTTGAACAGGCAGCGAGCGATGCAGGTCGCAAAGGCTGTTTTGGCGGTGCCTGACAAGCCACCGAGAATGAGCGTCTGGCCGCTGTTACCGCTCGGAACCCACCCATTCAGCTGCTCGCGCATGGGCTCTATGTTGTAACTCTCAAAGGGGCGTTTGAGGTGTCTGAGCAGCTCATCATTCTTGTAATTTTATCATCAAAAAATAAACAAACACGAAAACCAGAAACGGTTGGAATTGCATCGAGCAGTGCCAGGGGACGTCTATCAGGACAAACGTGCTGTGGATCTTGGCGAGGTGACATTCATTCAACAGCTCAGCCGCTCGAAGTCCGTGCAGCGAATCATGCCCACGAAGCCGAGACCCACTGCGGATTGGGCCCGACCGGATTGGCACCGCGTGTCCATTAACGCAGCAGTGTCGAAGGACAAGCCTTGGGATTTGTGTATGCTGCACGCATAGTTGACGAGCAAACAATACCCACAAGCAACCCTGCTCACTTCCGCGCTAACAAAAAAAAACTTTTGCCCCTTTCAAAGCGAAACTCCTCAAATTATTATTCCACTCCAGGCTGCCACGATTCGGGACCGGCACAAACCTTCCATCCAACGGCGGATAACTGGTATCCCTAATATCATTTGAGAGGTAGGAATTGTCCCGCGACGCCGACATTGTATTATATTCGAAAGGGATTAATGTACTGTATTTTAAATTTAATGTATTGTACTATAAAAACAATTTATAGTAATTATATAAGATAAATGAATTTACCACCAATTTAACAAATTTTTGGATTGTAAACTATGAATTAGATTTAATTGAATTGTGTTATTATAACATAGCAAAGGTGTGTAGCTCTGTGTGACACATTTTGGTAGAATCTGTGTGGCATCATCATCATTGGCAAAGAAAAACAAGCGATGTAACAAACCATCAACTACAACTCAAAACAAGTATGATATCGCCATTTTATATGAGTTACAATAGCTCACCCTCTACCTTCGGCTGCTTTTTCTGCTTATCCGTTTTCGCGGTCTTTCCGTGATTTCCCCACGTACTTTCCAGCAAACCTATCATAAAAAAATAATTGGATTCAAAAGTTTTTTGAAAAAATGCGGAATGATTATACAAAATGCAAATATTGTATGAAAATCAATTACTTTTCCCTCAAATTTGAAAAAATACCAAAAAGATCGTCATCGTCGAGATCTGGTTCTTGTTCACTTTCGCTCTCTGTAAGGGTGGTAAGGCTTGAGTGGCGCAAAAAAAACGAAATTGAAAAAAATAATAAATCAAATCTCTGAATTTTTGTGTTTTTTTCCCGTTTCGAGCACATTTTTCGGTGATTATTTTTCAAATTTCAGGAACTTACCTGGAGTGGTTATTTGTGTCTGTTCGGTCGGGTGCGCTGGATGATGGTTGTGCTAGTACTTGTTGGACCGCTGGTTCTTGAAATACTTGCGCAACTTCGCGAGGCGTTTGAATCTTACCTGAAAATCAACAATATATAGAAAAATGTATGAATTTTGACGAAAATCAATATGATTTGATGGTTTTTGATGCTACTTTTTAAAATTAAAAAATATTTTCTTAATACGTCAAAAAAGTTTACTTGAAGTGTCTTCGCGGGGAGTGGGTTGGCGGGATGATTGGTTTGATTTGTCCCAATCAGAAAATTGACGAGCCGCTGCAGGGGAAGGAGACGGAGAGATGGACTTTGCGGGGTGGGTCATCGGCGATTTTGGTTGTGATTCCTCGTCCCAATTGGAAAGCGCTTTGCTGGTCTTTGAAATGTTATCCCAATCAGACCGTTCTATCTCCTGCTGCCGCGCGCTTGGCTTGGGCGTATCCCAGTCCGACAACGTTTTATCGCGATTTGAATCTCGTGATATAAATTCACCCTGTCGTGCGGATGGGTTGGGTGTGTCCCAATCGCTCAACGACTTGTGACCTAAAAAAAGTAAATTCAAAATTTGAAGAAAAAGTGCAGAAAAAATGAAGAAAATAAAAAATGTTTTTTGAAGAATTCTTTCTTGGACTGCGCTCAGTGGCCTCGGGTAAGCGGCTGGAAGCTGGGCGGGATGCGTCCCAATCGGATAGTGTTTTATTCGTGCTGCGTGCGGTTGGTTCAAGCGGCCGGCTCGATGGCGGTTGCGAGTCCCAATCACTAAAAATTATACACATATATAAAGAAAGATAAAACAAATGGCGATTTTCATATTTTTGAAAATCTATTGGTGTTACCTTAGTGGTTTGCTTTGTGCGCTGCGTTCAGTCGGTTCTGCAGGACGACTCGACGGCGGCCGACTGTCCCAGTCGGATAGTGTCTTGTTTTGTGAAAGAAGCGTGCGTTCGTTGGGTGCTTGGTCCGGTCGAGCCGACCTATCCTCCCAGTCGCTTAAGTTCTTGTTACGTGGTGAAAGCAGCCCTTCCCCACCAACTTGCTCGCTCGCCCTGTTACTTGGACTTGGTTCCGCCTTGCTATTTGCATCCCAATCACTAAATTTGCCTGTGTCTAGGTGATTACTTTCTTCTGCGTCAGATGATCCTTTTGGTACGCGCGGGGACGGGTGCTGGCTTGAGGATTGAGACAGGTCCCAGTCGGATATGGTCTATAATAAAAAAAATGAAAATTGAAAAATGGTGATGCAAAAACAAAACAGAACAACGAATGTCGTCTGCAAAATCATGCATATTTTGGTTTTTGTTCATGAAAAATAAAAAATGTTTACCTGTGATGGTCTTTCTTTTGCGTCTTGGTTTAATGGTGTTTTGATCATAGGGGTGACGTTGCCGCTATTAAGATCCCAGTCTGATAGTGATTTTGTGGACTGCGGTGCGTCACGCTCGGAAAATAGTGGTGATTGAAGTGGTGGTGGGATGTGTTGGTCGGTGGGGGTGTTTTCTTTTGAGATTTTAGCGCTGCGGAATGATTTTGGTGAGGTGGGATCACGGGATAGAGGGCGGGATGATGGTGGTGTTGCTTTCAATTTCGGAGAGCGGGGATTTGCTTTTGGAGAACCGAGCATTTTGGGTGGTGAACGGTTCGGGCTCAGCCCTTCGAGGACGTGGTCGAGGAATTCGTCTTTTGGCTGCAAGTGAAGCCCTTCGGGTAGGTTGCTTGGGTGATGCGATCTCGCGAGTTCAAGTTCATCAAGGACCGGTTTCACCGAACTAGAAGGAGGGGAGAGCTCAACGTTCATTAACTTCGGCGGGGAGCCGGCTGCACGCCTAGTTGGCTCAGCGCGGTACGCCCGTTCGGGGAGCTCTTCCGGAATGCGCTGCCCAGGTTCTTCGGGTACGGTTTCCATATTGGATTGGAAGCTGCCCCTGCTGTGACTTTTCTGCACTTGAAACGCCCTCGCTCTGTTGCCAACCTTACGCTGTACAATATCATCCAAAATTTTCACAGGAGCATCATTAGCTTTTGGTGATGGAGCAGTCTTGTGCTCCTCGAGAATTAGCGGCGGTTTCACACTGTCTTCCTTACTTGCGATAACCGTAACACCTTTTTCTTCAAGTTCAATTATCTTCTCCTTCTGCGTTTTTTGCGATATCACCAAATCATCAATATCCTTTTGACATCGTTTCAACGCTTGCTTGAGCTCCTTCCTCAAATTTCCAACTGCGCCTTCGAGCACGTCATGCTGTTCGCTTGTGTTGTTTACACGTTTAAACGCCGTGGTACATTGTGTATCTATCTCTTTCACCTTGAAGAACAAAAAGAAAATACGTGTTTACTTTTGAAATCAAAATAATTGTTGGTAATTATTTGTTTCTTCATTTTTTATTTCTCGAACTTTCAAAATCAATTGATCTAATATTTTTGTTTGAATACCTTCTCTTTCATCGATTTGATAGCCGAAAACGCATTCTTCAAATCTTCATCGATATCTTTTTTCACAACTAAAATGCGCTGTTTGATATCATCACGGTCTTCGCTTGCAACGGTGAGCCTTTCTTCTATCGACTTAAAAGTGGACTGTAGATTGGTTAGTGATGACCTCAAAAAACGCACAAATTGTACAAAAAATGAAAGCATCATGTCAAATAATTATCAATGAAATTAAAAAAAACGTACTCGAGGGTGGTTAGTTTGTTAGCAGAGATGTCTTCGACGTGGGATTGGAGGGTTGAGTGGTCGGTATTGATTGTGGTGATTGACTGGTTGAGTGATTTGATGTTCGCTTCGCAGTCGTCGATTCTAGCGTATATTGAAGTGATTTTATCATTATTCTTCTCGGTGTATGCGTTGAAATCATCACGGAGAACTTCACACGTATTCTTGTAATGCACTTGAAGATCGGCAAATCGATCTTCCCATTCACTTGCGATTGTGTTCAATCTGCCAGAAACCTTAATCAAGTGCACAAAATATCAATAGAAAAATGAAAAACAATGTTTTAGCTTACTATTCTATTGATAAATCTATTTTTGTACGACGTCCGTTTGTCCTTCTAGAATGGCGATGGTGCTGAATTTCGATTCGTTCGTTTTGATGCGGTCGTCGAATGTGTTGATTGTCTTTGTGATCCGCTGCTGTTCTTTGACGACACGCATCATTTCAGTGGACTTTTTGAGTGTTTCGAGGATGGTTTTCTTTAATTCGTGCTGGCTTGAATTACTAGGGGCGTTTATCTCTTGAACGCGGGATGTGAGGTCACGGTGAAGTGACATACGTTCGCTGCGCTCTTGGTTGATGGACGTTTCTAGTTCCGATTTTAACTTTCGATGTAGAGAGGTAAGCTCACGCTGTAGCTCCACTACACGCGTTGAATTTTCCGAAACTAAAGTATTGCCTACAAGAAACAATCGAAATCAGAACTATACTTCAAAAAACAACACTAACATCAAGAATTACTTGCAAAAGTTCTGCTTTCATCCTCAGTTGTCTGAACGCGTATCATCATTTCGCTCAACTGCCGCTGAAAACTATCTAGTCGCTTGTCGATATGTTTGGTGAAGGCTGAATGTGCGACTGATGCTGAATGTGCTATTTTATGCTCGATTCCTGACACACTGGGTGTAAAAGTTGGTGTGACCTCCCTTTCTGAAAGCAAACGGTCCATCACAACTGCTAGTTCATCTCGTATGCTATTCCTCATCTTACTTTCAAAATCATCGCTAAAATCCACAACACTCCCTATACTTACCCCCCTATCAAAGCTCGCACGCGACCGATCAAATTCCGGACCTAAAAAAAGAAACGTTTCGACAGAAGATGGGGATTTGGAAAGAAAAAACGTGAAAAATTGAAAGGAAAAAATCAAAATTTTCAAATTTTGTATGTTTTGAAAGTACATTTCTAATGTTTTTGTATTTCTTTTCTTGGACCACGATCGAAACTCGCACGTGAGCGGTCAGCATCAGGAGATGGGCTTGGGCGGACTGTCGTCTCCTCGTCAAAATCATCGGAATACGCTTGCGAAGGCGCGCTGTACATACAAAAAACATGTTTTGTTTAATACAAATCATGGAAGATGATGCAAAATTCACTTGCTCAAGAAAAAAACTACCTTGGTGCGCCGGCTTCAAATTGTGGTTCCTGCTGTTCCGAGATCGCCGGCAACGCGGGATTAGCACCTTGGGTGTAAAAGTGTTGAAATTTGATGTTTAGGATGAAAAATCAGAAAAAATGTAACATTTTGTGCATATTTTATGAATTTTCAACCATCATCCAACTCCAATATTTTCACATCCCAAAAAAAGCACGGCGTTTTGGGCTGGGTGATTTCCTGGTCAAACTGCCCGCTTTGAGGAAATCCATAGCGAATTAATATCAATTTTTCAATTACAAATTCCGATAGAATAAATAAGTATGTTGTTATTTGGATTTCTTAATTCAAATGATATCAAATAGGGTTTGTTGTAACATGTCTGACCCACCACAGATAAATAATCAAATTCACTATTTTAATCTTAACTTCAGATGTATTGATCAAATATTTTCTCCAAAATGATAATTTGAAAAGAAAATAATCGATCAAAACGACGAATACAATAACCGCGACGAATGTAGATGATGACTGATAAAAAATTAATCACTACCACAAAAAGTTTCTATACACATTAATAATTATTCTATACATCATTAAAATCAGCAAAAGAAATCAAATCAAGCCGGGGGCTTCTTCTTTGTAAAGAAACCCGCTAGCGTCGTTTGCTTTTTACCAGCCCCTGGTGCCTTTTTCGCTGCAGGTGCAGGCGCCTTTTTCGGGCTTGGCTTTTTCGCTGGTTCCACCTCCATTTGCATAAATTTACATTTTTCAAAAATGTTGTTGATTTGCTAATCAAAATGATGGAAATTTGTTAGTTTTTCATAATTTTCAAACAGATTCACCTGCACCATTTTCCAGAATAAAAATAGTACCTCCATTTTGCTGGATTCACTAGTTTGCTCCGTGGAGGTTGGAGCCGCTGATGACTCATCCTCCATCACCT
>JACLAD010005694.1_pt1 | contig 10611 bp, 7 predicted proteins | sample 8027901 | NCBI WGS metagenome assembly JACLAD01 (sample SAMN15725071, study PRJNA655200) | protist metagenome | isolation source: fluorescence activated cell sorting (FACS) single amplified genomes of... | place: Spain: Blaines Bay Microbial Observatory, Mediterranean Sea | collected 2016-07-05
GGATGACTCGGGCGTCCGCCGGCGAGGTGCCGATCGAGAGGCCGACGAAGACCCGCTGGTCGAGCCCCAGGGACGTCACCTCCGCCGACAGGCGCGGGACCCCCGCGACGGTCAGCCCCGCGGTGTCGGCGATCTCGAGGTGCTGGGGGAGTCCCGCCCCGGTCGTGGTCACCAGCGGGAGGGCACCGAGCGGGGAGCCCGCGAGCGCCCGGTCCGCCGGGGCGATCTGGGACTCCTCGAGCTGCAGGCAGGTGCCGCCGATGGTCGTGTACTGCAGCGGAGCGCCCATGACGCGCGGGTCACCGGGCTCGCCCTTCAGCACGACGTCGAGGAACTCGACGGCCCGCGCGCCGAACCCGTCCTCGCCCGAGCAGGCGTCCGCCCCACCGGTCGTGCCCGGCGGCAGGACGTTCGGCAGCGCGTGCCCGCCGTCGTAGCCGACGAGGGTGGACTGCGCCCGCGCCTCCGGCGTCAGCAGGCGGCTGAACGTGTGCCACGCCTGGTTGAAGTTGAAGAGGTTGTCGCTGAACCCCTGGCGGGCGAGGACCGGGATGTCGAGGGACCGCCCCTCCTCGACGTGGTAGACCGGCCCGTGGCGGTGGAACTCGGCCTTCAGGTCGCCTGAGATCGGCGTCTGGCCGGCCGGGTACCCGCCGGTGACGAGCCCCTCGAGGAAGCCCTCGAGGATGTAGCCGTCGACGCGGTCGGCCGCGACGGAGGTGAGCAGGCTCAGCCAGACGCTCCGCGGCACGTCGCTCGGGGCGAGGGCGTCGTTCAGGTCGTACCAGGTGATCTCCGGCACGAGGGCGTCGAGGCGGGTCGCGCCGAGGTCGCGCTGCTCGACCAGGGCGAGGAGGTACTGGTACCCCCCGCCGTAGGACCCGCCGATCGCGCCGATGACGGGGTCGCGGTCGAAGGGGCTGCCGGGCTCGGGCTCCTCGAGGGCGACCCAGGGCTGGTCGGCGATCCAGTCCACGAGGGCGATGAGGTCCTGGCCCTCCTGGTCGGGGTCCATGACGGTGACGGGGCCGCCGGACTCGCCGAAGCCCCGCTGGTCGATCGAGACGACCGCGTAGCCGGCGTCGAGCAGGTCCGCGAACGCCGCGGGATCCGTCGTGCGCGACCCTCCCCAGCCGTGGCCCTGCAGGACGACCGGCACCGGCGCGTCGGCCGTGGCCGAGGCGGGGCGGTGCACCTCGACGACCAGGTCGACGGGGGTGTGGTCGTCCGGCAGCGGCCGCGGCGGCGCCGTGTCGGTCGAGACGACGACCCGCTCGGAGACGACGTCGCCCTGCGCGGACGCGCCGCCCGTCGGGAGGAGGCCCGTCACCAGGACGAGGAGGAGGGCGGGGATGGTGGCTCGGCGCACGGTCGGCTCCGCGTGGTCGGCTCGGGGGAGTGCGGTCCCCATCCACTTCGCCGCGCGGGTCCCGCGCTCCTGCCGGCCGGCCACCTCGGACCGGCGGCGGGCGGTTGGTCAGGCGCCCAGGCGGGCGGTTGGTCAGGCGCCCAGGCGGGCGCGCTGGGCGGCGACGACGCGGGCGAGGTCCGCGGCGAACCGGTCGGCCTCGGCGGTGGTGAACCCCTCGCCCCAGGACAGGCGGACGTGGCCGTGGGTGAGCGCCTGCATCGCGACGAGGACGTGGGACGGCTCGCCGCTCGTCGTGGCGCAGGACGAGCCGGAGTGGACCTGCCACCCGGCCTCGTCGAGGCCGACCACGAGGGCCTGGCCCTCCACCCCGAACGCGGACACCGCGAGGAGGTGAGCGACCGCCCCCTCCGTCGGCCCGTGCACCGCGAGGTCCTCGACGGCGGCCGGCAGCGCCTCGCGGAGGTGGCGGCGCACCACGTCGGCGGCGGCGACGCCACGTGCCGCCTCACCGGAGGCGCTCCGCGGACGGAGGGTCGCGAGGGTCTCGGCCATCGCGGCGATGCCGGGGAGGTCCTGGAGCCCGGCCCGCCGACGGCGCTCCCGCTCGTCGCCGGTCAGCAGCGGCGCCAGCCGGGCGCGCGGGGAGGTGAGCAGCGCCCCGACGCCCCGCCCGCCGCCGAACTTCGCCGCCGACACCGACAGGTAGTCCGCGCCGAGGTCGGCGACCGACACCGCCAGCCGGCCCGCGGTCTGGCAGGCGTCCACGTGGAGCAGGACGTCGGCCTGGCGGCACAGGCGCGCCACGGCGTCGAGGGGCTGGAGGGTGCCGACCTCGTGGTTGGCGTGCTGGACGTTCACGAGCGCCGCCCCGCCGTCGGCGAGCACCTCCGCGAGCTCGTCGACGCGGACCCGCCCGTCGAGGTCGACGCCGACGACGACGTGCTCGTGGCCGTGGGCGGCCGCCGCCGCGTCGGCGGCCGCGAGCACCGCGGAGTGCTCGACCGCCGCGGAGACGATCCGGCGCGGGCGGGTCCGGTTGGCCGCCGCGGTCCCGCGCACGGCCAGGTGGATCGCCTCGGTCGCCGAGGCGGTGAAGACCACCCCGTCGGGCCGGCCGCCGAGCTCCTCGGCCACCGCCGACCGGGCGCGCTCGAGCAGGTCGCTCGCCGACCGGCCCGCCCCGTGGAGCCGGGTCGGGTCGCCGGGGAAGGCCTCGGCGACCCGGGCGTGCGCGGCGAGGGCGCGCGGGTGCCAGGGGGCGGCGGAGGCGACGTCGAGGTGCACGCCCGCACCGTACGCGGGTCGCGCGGTCCGGGTGCCTCCCTGAACGGCGGGTGCGACGTGTCTAGGATCCGCAGCCGAGCAGGACCACCACCTCGGAGGGCAAACCAGGTGACAGATCTGCAGAGCGCACCGGCGGAGAAGCCGGTCGAGCGCCTCGGCACCGTGACCATCCGCTTCGCCGGCGACTCCGGCGACGGCATGCAGCTGACCGGCACGCGGTTCACGTCCGCGACGGCGGACGCGCACAACGACCTCGCGACCCTGCCGGACTTCCCGGCCGAGATCCGCGCGCCCGCCGGGTCCCTCCCGGGGGTGTCGGGCTTCCAGCTGCACTTCGCCGACCACGACATCCTCACGCCGGGCGACGCCCCGGACGTGCTCGTGGCGATGAACCCGGCGGCGCTGAAGACCAACCTGGACGACCTCGTCTCCGGCGGCACCCTGATCGTCAACACCGACGCGTTCACGCGGGGGAACCTCAAGAAGGCGGCGTACGACCAGAACCCGCTCGAGGACGGCTCGCTCGAGGGCTACCGGGTCTTCGGCGTGCCCATCACGACCCTGACGGTCGGGGCGCTCGAGTCCTTCGACCTCGCCTCGAAGGAGAAGCAGCGGTCGAAGAACATGTTCGCCCTGGGGCTCATGTCCTTCATGTTCTCCCGCCCGACGCAGGGGACCGAGGAGTGGCTGCGGACGAAGTTCGCGAAGGCCCCCGAGGTGGCCGAGGCGAACATCGCCGCCTTCCGGGCCGGGTGGGCGTTCGGCGAGACCACCGAGATCTTCTCCCACCGCTACGAGGTGCCGCCGGCCAAGCTGCCGCCCGGCACGTACCGCCAGATCACCGGCAACACCGCGCTGTCCTACGGGATGATCGCCGCGGGCCAGCTGTCCGGGCTGCCGCTGTTCCTCGGCGGGTACCCGATCACGCCGGCGTCGGACGTCCTGCACGAGCTGAGCAAGCACAAGCGCTTCGGCGTCAAGACCGTCCAGGCCGAGGACGAGATCGCCGGCATCGGCGCGTCGCTCGGAGCGGCCTTCGCCGGCTCGCTCGCGGCGACGGTCACCTCCGGGCCGGGGATCGCGCTCAAGGCCGAGACGATCGGCCTCGCGCTCTCCGTCGAGCTGCCGCTCGTGATCATCAACATCCAGCGGGGCGGGCCCTCCACGGGGCTGCCGACGAAGACCGAGCAGTCCGACCTGCTGCAGGCCATGTACGGCCGCAACGGGGACGCCCCGGTCCCGATCGTCGCGGCCGCCACGCCGGGCGACTGCTTCTACGCCGCCATCGAGGCCGCCCGGATCGCCCTCACCTACCGCACGCCGGTGTTCCTGCTCTCCGACGGCTACCTCGCGAACGGCGCCGAGCCGTGGAAGGTCCCGGACGTCGCGGACCTGCCCGACCTCACCGACGCCGTCCGCCAGCAGGTCGAGCCGAACGCGGAGGGCGACTTCATGCCGTTCCTCCGCGACCCGTCGACGCTCGCCCGGCCCTGGGCGGTGCCCGGCACCCCCGGGCTCGAGCACCGCATCGGCGGGCTCGAGAAGGCCGACGGCACCGGCAACATCTCCTACGACCCCGACAACCACCAGCGGATGACCGACCTCCGGGTCGAGAAGGTCGCCGGCATCGCCGCGTCGATCCCGCCCCTCGTGGTGGACGGTGACGAGGACGCCGACGTGCTCGTCGTCGGCTGGGGCTCGACGTACGGGCCGATCCGCCAGGCCGTCCGGAAGGTCCGCGAGTCGGGCAGGGAGGTGGCCCGCGCCCACCTGCGCCACCTCAACCCGTTCCCCCCGAACACCGGCGAGCTGCTCGCCCGGTACCAGCGGATCGTCGTCCCCGAGATGAACACCGGCCAGCTCGTCCGGATGCTCCGCGCGGAGTACCTCGTCGACGCCCGCGGCTACAACCGCGTGCGCGGCCTGCCCTTCACCACCCAGGAGCTCGCCGCAGAGCTCACCGCCCACATCGACGAGGTGTCACGCTGATGTCGACCACCGCCGACCGCGAGCTGCCCCAGTACTCCGCGAAGGACTTCAAGTCCGACCAGGAGGTCCGGTGGTGCCCGGGCTGCGGGGACTACTCGATCCTCGCGAACGTCCAGTCGACGATGCCGGACCTCGGCGCGGCGAAGGAGGACATCGTCTTCGTGTCCGGGATCGGCTGCTCGAGCCGCTTCCCGTACTACGTCGACACCTACGGGTTCCACTCGATCCACGGCCGTGCGCCCGCCATCGCCACCGGCGTCGCCACCGCCAACCCGGACCTCAAGGTGTTCGTCATCACCGGCGACGGCGACGGGCTGTCGATCGGCGGCAACCACCTCATCCACGCGCTGCGGCGCAACGTCGACCTCACGATCATCCTGTTCAACAACCAGATCTACGGGTTGACGAAGGGCCAGTACTCCCCGACGTCGGAGACCGGGAAGATCACCAAGTCGACGCCCTTCGGCTCCCTCGACCACCCCTTCAACCCGGTCAGCGTCGCCCTCGGCGCGGAGGCGTCGTTCGTGGCCCGCTCCATCGACACCGAGCGCGACCACCTGCGCGAGATGGTCGAGGCCGCCGCCCACCACCCCGGCTCGGCGTTCATCGAGGTCTACCAGAACTGCAACATCTTCAACGACGGCGCCTTCGCCGCGCTGAAGGACGACCCCGAGGCGAACCAGATCCGCCTCGAGCACGGCCGGCCGATCCGCTTCGGCCCCGACCTCGAGCGCGGCATCGCGATGTCGGCGACGGCGAGCCCCGAGGTCGTCGACGTCGCCGCGGTGGGGGAGGACCGGATCCTCGTCCACGACGCCCACCGCGAGGACCCCTCGTTCGCGTTCATGCTCTCGCGGCTCGCGCACGGGCCGACGTCGGCGACGCCCATCGGGATCTTCCGCCAGGTCGAGCGGCCCGTCTACGAGGAGCAGGTCCAGGCCCAGCTCGACGCGGACCTCGCGCGGCGCGGCCCCGGCGACCTGCAGGACCTCCTGGCGGGGTCGGAGACCTGGCAGGTGACCGAGTAGCGCGACCCCTATGATCGGCGCCCGATGAAGATCCTGCAGGTCGCCGATCACCGCTCCGTCGCCGAACAGGTCCGCCTGGCGGTGGACGGGTGGGAGGACGCCGAGATCCTGCACGTGTCCATGCCGCGGCGCGCGCTCGCGATCCTCGACGAGGGCGAGGTCGACGGGACGCCCGTCGCCTTCGACGTGGTCGTCGCGGACAACGACACCCACCCCACCGGTGGGCTCGCGCTGTGCCGCGAGGTGAAGGCCCGCCACCAGATGGGCCGGGACGTGCCGCCCGTCGTGCTGCTCCTCGCCCGTCCGCAGGACACCTGGCTCGCGAACTGGGCGCAGGCGGACGCCCACGTCCAGAAGCCGGCGGACCCCTTCGACCTGCGCGAGGTCCTCGCGTCCGTCGTGGCGGGGGAGGAGGTGCCCGCCCTCCCCGGCGTCGGCTCGGACCCCACCCCGTCGCTGCTCGACCCCGCGCCGTCGCGCGAGCTCGCCGCGCAGGGCGGCGTGCCGGGCCGCTCGGACGAGGGCGCCCCCGACGAGCTCGTCGCCGGCGAGGGCGGCTCGCAGGCCGAGGCCGACGCCGGGACCGCGACGGGCCTGGGCCGGTAGGTGGCGACCGGCACGTCCATGCCGGACGTCCTCGCGTCGCTGCTGCGCGGCGAGGACCTCGACGACGCGACGACCGCGGCGGTCATGGACGTCGTCATGCGCGGCGACGCCACGCCGGTCACGACGGCGGCGCTGCTCGTGGCGCTGCGGTCGAAGGGCGAGACCGGGGCCGAGATCGCGGGCCTCGTCCGGTCGATGCGGTCCTTCGCGCTGCCCGTCGAGGTCGAGGGTCCCCTGGTCGACACCTGCGGGACCGGCGGGGACCGGGCGGGCACCTTCAACGTCTCGACCGTCGCCGCGCTCGTCGCCGCCGGCGCGGGGGCGCGGGTGGCCAAGCACGGGAACCGCGCCGCGAGCGGGCGGTGCGGGTCGGCGGACCTCCTCGAGGGCTGGGGCGTCGTCATCGACCTGGCACCCGACGCGGTCGCGACGTGCATCGACGAGGTCGGCATCGGCTTCTGCTTCGCCCCGACGTTCCACCCCGCGATGCGCCACGTCGTGCCCGTCCGGCGCGAGCTCGGCGTGCCGACCGTCTTCAACTTCCTCGGGCCGCTGACCAACCCGGCCGGCGCCGCCCACCAGACCATCGGGGTCTCGGACCCCTCGATGGCCCCGCGGATGGCCGACGTGCTCGCCCGGCTGGGTACCCGGCGCGCGCTCGTGTTCCACGGCTCGGACGGCCTGGACGAGCTGACGACGACCGGCCCGTCGACGATCTGGGAGGTCGCGGACGGCGCGGTCACCTCCTACGACTTCGACCCGGCCGACCACGGCATCGCCCGCGCCCGGGTCGAGGACCTCGTCGGCGGCGGGCTCGAGGAGAACACGCGCATCGCCGACGCGATCCTCGACGGGGAGGAGGGCCCGCGGCGCGACATCGTCGTGCTCGGCGCCGCCGCCGCGCTCGTCGCCGTCGGCGTCGCCGGCTCGTGGGCGGACGGCATCGAGCGCGCGACGCGGTCCATCACGTCCGGCGCGGCGCGCGACGTCCGCGACGCCTGGGTGGACCGGTCGCGGTCCCTGGCGGCCGCCTAGACGCCCTCGGCGTCCTCGAAGCCGACGCCCCACATGCGCTCGAGGTCCTCGGTCGCGTACGCGCGGAACGCGATCATCGTGTGGGTGCCGGTGATGCCGGCGACCTTCGAGATGCGCTCGGTCACGACCTCGGCGATCTCGTCGTGGGTGCGGACGCGGACCATGGCGACGAGCTCCCAGTCGCCGGTGACGGAGTAGACCTCCGACACCCGGTCGATCCCGGCCAGCTCGGTGGCCGTCTCGGGGATCCGGGCCGGATCGACGTGAAGCAGGACGATTGCGGTGATCATCGACGTCGATCCTCCCAGATCGGCTGACGGTCCGTCGGCGGTACCGGATGACCCGGGTCACATCGGGTGCGCGGCCCCCCGCGGCCCCTCCCGCGTGACGTGATCGTCACGTGCGCGGTGGCACAGTGGCCCCGCTCCGGCGGTCGGTGCGGTGAGCGCACAGAGGGTTCACCCGCGCGCCACGCGGCGCTAGGCTGACCGGTACTTCACCACCAACGACAGTGGTAGGAGGGTTCGGGGCGTCGCGACGATCCATCCCCGCGGCACCAGCAGGACCAAACCCACACCCAAGGGAGAGAACACGGAATGAATCGACGCTTGCTCCAGCTGCTGGCCCTCATGGCCGCGCTGATGCTGTTCGCGGCCGCGTGCTCGGACTCCGGCTCCGAGGACGACGAGACCGGTGACACCGGCGACGCCTCCGAGGCCCCGGCGGACGACGCCGACGAGCCGACCGAGGCCGAGGGCGACGAGCCGACCGAGGCCGCCGAGGGCGACGACGCCCCCGCCGGCGAGGGCGGTTCCTACTCCATCTACATCGGCGAGCCTGAGTTCCTGCTCCCGCAGAACTCCTCCGAGTCCGAGGGCAACCAGGTCCTGCAGTCCCTCTACACCAACCTGATCGAGTACGACCCGGAGACGACCGAGCAGGTCAACCGCGTCGCCGAGTCGATCGAGTCCGAGGACGCGCAGACGTTCACCATCACGGTCGCGGACGGCTGGACCTTCCACGACGGTGAGGCGATCACCGCGCAGACCTTCGTCGACACCTTCAACTTCGCGACCGACCCCGAGGTCGCCGCGCAGAACTCGTTCTTCTACTCCGACATCGAGGGCACCGACGACGGCGGCCTGCGCGAGGGCGACACCCTCTCCGGCGTCGAGCTCGTCGACGACATGACCTTCACCGTCACCCTGAAGGAGCCGTTCTCCGCGTGGCCGCTGCGCCTCGGGTACCGCGCCTTCTCCCCGCTGCCGTCGGCCTGCATCGAGGACCCGGACGCCTGCAACGAGGCGCCCATCGGCAACGGCCCGTACATGATGGACGGCACCTGGGAGCACGACGTCGCGATCAACGTGACGAAGTTCGAGGACTACGCGGGTGAGGACGCCGGCGTCGCCGACTCCATCGAGTTCCGCATCTTCTCCGACGTCGAGGCCGCGCTCCTCGAGGCCGAGGCCGGCACGCTCGACATCGTCTCCGGCGTCCCCGGCCCGTCCGTGGACATCGCCCGCGACACCTTCGGCGACCGCTTCCTCGAGCGCCCGATCTCGACCTTCACCTACCTCGGCTTCCCGATGTACGACGAGAACTACGGCGGCGAGGAGAACCTCCCGCTCCGCCAGGCCCTCTCGCTCGCCGTCGACCGCCAGGCCATCACCGACGTGATCCTGCCGCAGCAGTTCCCCGCCGACTCCCTCATCTCCCCGGTCGTGCCGGGCTACCAGGAGGGCGCCTGCGAGTTCTGCACCTACGACCCCGAGCAGGCCCTGAGCCTCTGGGAGGAGCACGGCGGCCTCGACGAGATCGTCATGTGGTTCAACTCGGGCGCCGGCCACGAGGAGTGGGTCGAGGCGATCGCCAACCAGTACACCGAGACCTTCGGCCTGGAGCAGGGCGCGATCACCTTCGAGTCCGTCGAGTTCGCCGACTACCTGTCGAACTTCCTGGACCCGCAGGCCATCACCGGCCCGTTCCGCCTCGGCTGGGGCATGGACTACCCGTCCCCGGAGAACTACCTGGACCCGCTGTACAACCAGAACGCGGACTCCAACTACTTCGGCTACGTGAACGAGGACTTCGAGGCCCTCGTCCAGGAGGGCAACCGCGCCGAGTCCATCGAGGCCGGCATCGAGTCCTACCAGGCCGCCGAGCAGGAGATCCTGGCCGACATGCCGTCGATCCCGCTGTTCTTCTCGAACTCCGCGACCGTCCACTCGGAGAACGTCGAGAACGTCGTCGTCGACGCGTTCGACAACGTCCGTCCCGAGCTGGTCACCCCCGTCTCCTAGGCGGGAACCCGGACACGGCTGGCCGTCGCGGAGCGATCCGCGGCGGCCAGCCCGTCCGACCTCCTAGGCTTCATCGCACATGGGTCGTTACGTCGCACGCCGCATCCTCCAGTTCATCCCCGTGTTCTTCGGGGCGACGTTCATCATCTTCGCCGCCGTGTACCTGCTCCCCGGCGACCCGATCCGCGCCCTCTCGGGCGACCGGGCGCTGCCCGAGCAGATCCAGAACGCCATCCGCGAGCGCTACAACCTCAACGACCCCTTCTTCATCCAGTACTTCAAGTACATCGGGGGGCTCTTCGTCGGGGACTTCGGCCTCGACTTCGGCGGCCGGCCGGTCGCGGACATCATCACCCAGCGCTTCCCGGTGACGCTCCGCCTCGCCGGCATGGCGTTCGTGATCGAGATCATCATCGGGCTGCTCGCCGGCATCCTCGCCGGGCTGAAGAAGGGCTCGTTCCTCGACAACCTCGTCCGCATCTCGACGACGATCGTCATCGCGATCCCGATCTTCGTCCTCGGCTTCATGGCCCAGATCGCCTTCGGGCTCGGCGTCGACCTCGGGCCGGTCAACACGGCGTTCTTCCCGATCACCTACACGCCGGCGGAGCCCTGGTTCTCCCTGCTGCTCCCCGCCATCGTCCTCGCCTCGCTGTCGATGGCCTACATCGCCCGGCTCACCCGGACGAGCATCGTCGAGAACCTCCGCGCGGACTACGTGCGCACCGCGACCGCGAAGGGCCTGCCCCGGCGCAGCGTCATCGGCAAGCACACCCTGCGGAACTCCCTCATCCCCGTGGTGACGTTCCTCGGCTTCGACCTCGGCGCCCTCATGAGCGGCGCGGTCGTCACCGAGGGCATCTTCAACGTCCCGGGGATCGGCGGCGCCGTCTTCGACGCGATCGGCGGCCAGGAGCCCGCCGTGGTCGTCGGCATCGTCACGCTGATCGTCCTCGTCTACCTCATCACCACGCTCGTCGTCGACCTGCTGTAC
>JACLAD010000416.1_pt1 | contig 10608 bp, 9 predicted proteins | sample 8027901 | NCBI WGS metagenome assembly JACLAD01 (sample SAMN15725071, study PRJNA655200) | protist metagenome | isolation source: fluorescence activated cell sorting (FACS) single amplified genomes of... | place: Spain: Blaines Bay Microbial Observatory, Mediterranean Sea | collected 2016-07-05
TATGCTCAGTTTCCCGAGAACCAGAAGAACATTGATGTGTCGCAGATGTTTAAATTTCCGTGGTAGGAACTGCCTCACTTGTTTCTATGTCTACTTGAGATTCAAGGAGGTTAGTTTCGTTCGTCATCACTCCCTGCGAATGTTCGATATATTCAGACATAAAAACAACAATTGCTTCAGGCGTCGTGTGATCATGTCTATTGTTCTCTAATTGTATGCAAGGGTGCCAGAAAACCTTTTTGCTCATTTTTCGAATCCGAATAAAATAGTATACTCCAACTGCAGCCCCGGCAAGAGCTAGAATGATTACAATGACAAGAATTATATAGCCAGCAGGTGATGGTCCTCCTTGTTCTGTCTTTTCAGTAGTGTTGTTATCTTCTTTTGCTATGATAGTAGTGTTGTTGGAATCAAAAAAATCACATAGTGCAGTGTCTGATAATACTTATTTGAATCACTTACTTGAACAAGTAAGCCCAGTTGGAACCCGCCATCCAGTGGTAGTACATTCAGCAACGTTGTTCTCTGGGTCTGCAATAGAAAACCCTGCGGAGCACTCGACCTAAGCAAAAAAAATAAAAATGTGTGGTGAAAGGGACCAATCCAAACAAGCGTGCACAGGATACCTCGCAAACTGTTCCTATTTCAGTTTGTGCACATGAACCCTTTTTGATATTGGGAACGTTCGTGGGCATTATAGCAGGGCAAAACGTATCTGATATCGACATGACATGAAATATAAGGAGGAAGAACAAGAAAGGTCCCAAATTGTATCGAAATTCAAACACCAAAGATTTAATCTGCTTACCGAATTTCATACAGTTCACACGAAGAAGTTCGCGATGCTTGCTATGCATCACACCTGCCAAAGCACTATCTGCAAGATAAATGGCACCATTGTTCATATCTACGGACAAGCCGACAGCTATGGGATCCCTAGTGTTTGGTAATTTTGTCTATCATTTCTTCGCCTCAAGACATTTGTCAAACTTGGAACACATGTTAGACCTCTTATCAGCAGCTCTAGTTCCCTTCGCAACAACCTGATATTGTCCATAAGTTTGCAAACTTGGATTCCAGGGAAGCCTATCCGATTATATTAAGGTAAGAGCAAGTGGTCATTTATCTACACCGCAATTGATTTCGTAAATGTGGTAGACGAACTCCTGGAGTTCAGTCCGGGAGTTCGTCTACCACACTGAGGTTCATTGTTTGTTGAACTATCGTTATAAGGAAAGCAGGTCCATTCATTTGTGCTCACTTTACAATACTATCGTCGACATTGTTTTCGATGATAATGTTTCTATGATGAATAAAGTTAAAAAAGTAAAAATCAACACATTAGCAATACAAAACCAAATCTTATCGTACCTGAAACTATCAAAAGCAATTGCAGACTTTGCGATATCAAGGTCATCATCGGAAATCTTCATATATCATTGAATATGTTTTATGAGTCGGTAACAAAGATATATGCTGATTGATGTTTACTGGAACCATAAATTTGACTTAATTTTACAAACCACAGCTTCGGGATCCGAAGCATATTTTGAGCAGCTCGTGGTAGTAGTCGCGGTGCATCGAAGTACGAGAATCCCTTGCTTTGAATCAGCAATGTACAACTCCCACGGTGCTCCCTTCAACATGTTTACAAGCATGGTATATGTCGTGATGGCATGGAGTCATTAGGGGGAAAACGTAAATATACATAGCGACTCACAGTTGAGGAAATTCCGGGCAATTTAATAGCTTGAAGCGCGAAAGCCTTGATGTACAAATAACACCATTAAATCCATGTATTGTAAATTGATGTAAATCATATATCGAGCTAACTTGTGGATTTTGCAAAATGATTGTAGTTTGTTGATTTGAGGGGTCTCTGCAACCGTAACAAATAATCAAAGATTAGTATATATTTATTGGTTTCAAATGAATTGTTATTGGCCAATGTGGACTTACAAGCGAATAATTCGGTTTTGTTTGATGTCTGCCATGAAAATATTACCGTCTTGATCAATATCCATACTAGCAATTGAAGTGAACATTCATACAAGTATACTAGGGGTATGATGTGAACACTCATACAAGTATACTAAAAGGTCGTGATTAAAACTTGAATTACTATTACCTAGTGACTGTGCAATCACCAGGTGTTTGGCACAAATTGCCGATTTGTAGAGAAGCAGGCTCTGGTATACTGCTGGAATAATGACAAGCAGGCACGTTGACAGAATCTAGTTTCAAAAAATTTTGAAACAGTGAATAAGGGTTATGAAAACACAAAATGATTACCCACTTGATTTTAGATTTTGCTCGCATGCTATTTTTAATATTGGCTTGTAATCTGAGCCACCTAACCAAAACATCATATAACAACATTAAAAAAAGGTTAACCAAACAAGAGTGGCATAGCAGGTGAATATCATGCTTTTGCCGCACTGAGGCTTGAAGGCTTTGAAACAAAGATGAAAAGGTCTGCAGTAATTGGATGCATTGCCATAGCGAGTGGACTTTGCAGAGAGAGGCCCGAATAGATGAGTTGCGCAGCACCTAAGAAATGCAACAACAGTAGTAATCAAATGTCGATTCAAATATCAGTCAATGTATATATATATATCTGTACGTAAGTATATGTGTGTGTGTTTGTGTGTGTTTGCAACCTGTGAGGCCGTCGATGTAATAAATTTCGTTCTCAGGTTCTCCGTCCAAAATCAAGATGTTGGAATTTCCATCTATGCACGGTAAATATCAGCCGGCTGAAAAACAATCTAAAAAAATTAAGTAAACTAAGGCAAAACAAAATTACGAACCTACGAGAACATCAACAGGATTTCCCAGATTGTAGGGTTCCGGAATGATAGTTGTTAGACGGTTATCAAGTGATGGATATTTCGTGCACATTGTTATGAGCTCGTATTCTTGCTTCGGCACTTGGGCTGGCATCACAAAAATTGAGGGTCAAATTAAATATCAAAGAAAATACCCACCAAAAGTTCTATACGATTACATTAAGTTTTCTTGAAACCAAGCTTAAATCTTTTAACAAACAAAATAATTTTACCACAGCTAGCGCCTTGCATTTCGAAAGTCCCAGTTGGGTTGCACGTTATGAAAGGTTGGCCAGAGGGACGAAAGCCATCACTAAATTAAGAAAAGAATCTAAAAAAATGACAAAAATAACATTTCAACAATAATCTAATTGACTCACTCGCAAATGTAGAAGCAATCATGACCACTTATAGTCATGTCACAAGATTTATATGCGATATCATCCAAGGGTGGTCGAGAGCAAGGTTTAGCTGCGAAAGTTTTGAATGAGCTTTCCCTCAACATTTGCAACAACAAAAAAGGGGGGAGGGGGGTTGAATATACCTATTCCTGAACAGGTGAGCTGGTAGAGTGCCGCTGGTTCCTGAGGGTCGTTACGCGAATCGGCTACAAGCACATTAAATCCCTGAAAATTAATCGCGAGGCCTACAAATGTAATTGTATAAATTTAATAGAAGAATAAACCATACATTGCCTTCAAATACCGAGTCTAATATCACACATCATAAATTGAAAAATTGGCAACATTTACCGTTTGGAGCTGCTAAATGTGTCTTATCAAGAAGTTTGGTAATCTCTCGAGTCCGACTGTCAAGTCTGTGTATCCATAGTATTATTTTTTGAACAGAACCAAAATCTTGTGAAAACAATCACCTGCAAATTCTCCCATGATATGCGTCAGCAACAAATAAATTCGCTTGATAATCAAGCGCTATACCCGTTGGGTGACGAAGATATTCTTTAAGTGGGGAGACAAGAGTAAATTAGAACATGGAAAAGGCATGTGAACTAAGCTTAGAGGAATTGCACCATCAAATTCAGCAATCGAGTTCAGTCCCTTTCCAGTCTGCTCGTATTTATCACAGTAGGAAGTATCTAGATAGTGGTGTGTTTGAAATTCCATCTGAGTAGAGAACAGAACTAAAGATGTCAAAAAAATATCTTGATCTCACTAACCACTCAGATAACATTCGAGAACCATGATTTTACCACTTCCTCGATCAGATATGTATCTACAAACACAATAGCATGCGTTCTGCCTTACGAAGATTAAGAATTTTATCTTGAGCTTACATGTCAGAAGTGATAGGATCTATTTCAACGTCATACGGCGACTGAAGCAGGCCCGGGCCAATGAGAGTACTCATGCTGTTGTCATCCGTAACAAACCTATTGGTAGCCAAGCAAACATAAAAGTCGAGCAGACAAATCTGGTACTATTACGGGCCTTGTTTACACTTGCTAGCAGCTAGTTGTTCAAACAAATCAATAGTTTTCCATCTTACGTGCAAACTTACATTTTAACGGTTTTGGTTTTATTGTCAACAAATATCAGACGCCCTTGTGCATCAGCAGCAATTCCAATTGGGTCTATTTCTTCTTGGATTAACTGTTACATCAAAAATAAATCTACTAATCAGAATACGGTATGTTCCACCTTGCAAAGTATGAAACCAAATTTAAGTTTGCTGATACCATCGGAAAAGGAAACTGCGCGTATTTATTGCACCCTCCTCCCCGATCGGCTAAAAATATATTTCAAGTTTGTGTGGGTAACCAATTGATTCAATCTATAAAGGCTTTAAAGCAAAAGATAACTTCTTTGTTTTCTCAGTTTTGATGGTTGTGACTTAGATTATCGATAGAAACGTAATTATCATCATTACTGTCGCAAGATTTCGCAACAAAACAGTTTCAAAATAGATGTAAACATACATGATGCCTGCTCTATGCATCGTAGCTGCCAAATTTTTGATATGGCTGGTTGGGAAGTCAACATGAGTTGTAATCAGAAATTTGGAAACAGAAAAAATTACAAAACACGGACAGAAAGCAAAAACACATATCTAACAGACCCGATACGTAGATATGAAATCCCTTTGGGTCAACTGTAATCCCCCTTGGCCCATTCAAACTCGTTCCCTATCACGCGAGCAATCTTAATATCAACGGCAAAGCAGTCCACAGAACATAATAAAATCGTCATGGAACCGGTGCTAATATATTGGACGGATCGTTACCCGGTTCATACCTTGACAAGAAATAGGGCAATCACAAAATAGAAACGATTTGCAGGAGTGGACTTCTAATTACCGAATAACTGTATTGTCGCGATCCACCACAATAATAACACCGTTCGGATCTACAGCAACATCTTGAGGATGGTCCAATTGTATATTCACCTGTTCGGGACCGAAAATTCTCAAAGAGTTTGTGAGGCACCATGATTTTCAAAAAAGAACATACAAGCACGCTGTTTTAAGATTGGGGGCACTAGTGAACCTTTACTGGCTCCGTTGCAAAAGTATTGCAGAATTCAGCCTTCATATCTTTGCCACTTTCGGCATTGATCTGTGGCTGATAACAACGAAAACACAGGATTAACGAAAGTGCGAACATCATTCTCATCATTGAATATACAAATCTTAGCTACTCAACAAAAACAAAAAAAAGAGCGATTTATTTCTCGAGGCACTAATACTATTCAGGAAAATTTATCTCTTCAGGTCAATCAAATATTGGAGCAGATCCACGAACCCAAAGTATTGCCAGGCCAAGATTCACCATGCTGACGAACTGCATGCATGCATGCATTTGGGGACATGGTCACACAAAATAATGAGAATGAAATGATCCAAGCGAATCAATCGACAGAACAATGAACCGAATGTTTGGACTAACATACTGCGTGGACACACCTACCCACCCACCTTCATGGTGATCCAATGGATGGAGGGATGGAGGGATGGAGGGATGGAGTGCCTTTCTGTGTGTGTGTGTGTGTATGTGTGTATGTGTGTGTGTGTCCGCTGTAGTGAGTGAGTGATGTTGGAGAGAAAGAAAGAATTTTCAAATCCCTGCTCACCCTCGGGGTGATCATTGAGAAATCAAAAGACGTCAATTATCTCGTAAGAGATATACTTCTACTCATATCCGACAAAATAATATAAAATAAAAGACAAAATGGAAACGCGTGCGGGTTTTAAAAGCATTTTGTTTTAAAATGAAAAAAACCAAAGCAACCCATTCGAAAGAAACTGGCTTGGTTGAGTGCCTTTGCTGTGCGAAAAAGCCACTGATTTTGTCCTATTTGTTCTCGCTTTTTTTGAAACTGCAGGAGAAACTTCCTGTATTAGTTGTTGGTTTCAACATCCATTCCAAAAGCAATGGGTTCGCTGTCGTCATTGATCATCATCGGGCTCATGGGTTCGACATCTGCTGCTTTTGTGGATAAATCGATACGAGAACACATTAAGAAGCTCGAAGCATCGCAACCCATCGCGCAGGACGGAGTCTCGATGGTATATTCGGGGCATCGGTGAGTGTGGTGGTACTTCGTTGGCGGGCGTATTTTTATGTTGTGTTATCTTTGAAGCTTGCTGGGGAATGCTTGTGTATTTGAAGGCATCCCGAAGGCTGGAAAAGTAAGATCAATAGTCACACACCAACCATCGAGATCGATCATGATGTCGCAACAATTCGGTAAATAGAAACTAGTTACTAGAACTTCCTAGCCTTGGAACCACAACGATCTTTCTCAGTTATTGAATCGATAGGGTTGCGCATGGTATGAGTGAAGATCATTTTATCACCGCGGTTTATATCAAAGGCGGTGGAGCAAACCAACCTGTTCAGGTCAATTCTTCTTCAATTGTTTTTATGGTTACTTTATCATTCCAGCTAAATAGCATTATTTTATGTTCTTTGCCTTGTAGGTTTTGCACTACCAAGACATTGATCCTCGATCACACTCTGTTGAAGTAGCGTTCAAAATACCAAAAAATATTAATTTGTTGAAAGCGTAAGTGCAATTGAATACAATCACAACAAATTTTTACTTGTTTCAACGTGAGTATCCAATATGCCTGCTGCAGGTATGCTCATTGCAACAAACACGGAATATGGGGTAGTGAGAGAGCCACGGTGAATCATGATGAGCTGTAAAATGAAATAGTTTTTGGCGTGGTAGTGCATTCAAATGCTATTCAAATCAGAACTTGTCCGAAGAGCTTGCATTTTCCTCCTGGCATGGCATGATACAATCATTTCGATAAACGACCGAAATTACTAAGCTTTCAGTCCTTTACTCTTTGCGCAACAGCTAAAATATCAAATTAAAAATCCCATTGCGAAAGTTTGCACGCAAATAGCTCCTTCACCACCAATACTTGTAGTGATCTACGTTGATACCGATGTGTATGTGTATGTGTATGTGTATGTGTATGTGCTTGTGTGTGTGTATGTGTAGAATTAGCAGGTCACCGAACTACATGTACTCGTACAGTATCATACTGCACTGCACGGTAGACTTGACCGATCTTCGTACATGAAATTTAGATAAATTCACACAACTCAGCCGAGCGGTATAACAGGGTCCTAAACTCCATTGTCGAAGATTTAAACTATTCGAATGTGTTTTATAAATCAAAACAAGACACTTTCTATACACAAACGTGCAGTCAGCTGTTGCTCAACATAATGGAATGCCATATAACGTACTATTATATAGTACCGGCCAAAAAGGGCATGTGTCTTGTGACTAGTATATATATATAACTTAGTATATATATAACTATACAAGTGCTGAAGTCCACAAAACCGATTCGTTTCCAACCGAGCTGTGAAAGCTAGTCGCAGTTTTCTATTGGTTCTTCAGATTGTACTACAGTTTTCTATTGGTTCTTCAGATTGTACTTCAGCCTCGTTTGTTGGCTCGATCAGGGGGTTGGTGTCTGCTTCAAAACTCTTTTTCAGCCGATGCTAGTGTATGGTGAAGGACAATGCCGGAAGAGATCGTCAGAAAGTATGGCATGCTTGCTCGCTCATTCTGAGAATAAAAACCTTATACTTGTAGTAGATCAGAACGGCTGCCGCTGCAACAGATACTATTATCTAATTGTGCAGAATATATGTCTCATATGTAATATTGGCAGAAACAATCAACAACTGGGTTTTTTAAAAAACAACAGTTTTGTTTTATCTTCTATTTTGCGTTGACGTGTACTCACCACCTCGATTCCCGGCATTCCAGGCCTAAGTTGAATTAGGGTTTGGGATTTTGTTAGCAAATATATACATACATATCAAATGGATGGGACAGCATTACAATATTTTGTTGACTATCAGTCTGAGATAAACAATACGAAATTGATTATCATATGATAATTGACTCACCAATTATCTGCAAGCGGGAGCAAGGATTCAGCTACAAGTGGTGCTGTCCCTCCAACGAGGGCCTATTACAATCACTTTGTAAATCTTATGCCATTCAAAAGTCCAAATGGCAAAATTAGAAGCAACCTGCGCTGCGTTGTAACCCACGCCGACAGCAGTATAACGGATAGCAGGCGGAAAAGTCTAATATATATAGGTTTATATGTTATAGGGTTGCATATTTCCATCCTGAAGTACAAAACAAGAAACAACTAAATGCATGGGTGATATCAAAGCAAACCTCAACCATCCACAACGGCAAGGCAGACCCATACATAGCAATAATTATCATCAATATCCCTGAATCGATTGCAAAACTTAGTGACACATGTAACGCATACAATGTCAAAAGCGAACGGATTTAGAGTTTCGGGGTTGTAACCTTGTCCAATCACCACAGCAAAAACTGCTAGTCCATCAGCATACTCTACAGGTGTATCTTCTATTGATACTGTTGTTGTTGTGTTGTTATATCCCACGAGCATAACGAAACTATCATCCGAATCTTCAGCAAACTTGGACACTCCAACATTGAGCAAAGAGAAGCCTGGATCAAAATGTAAAGAAAATATCCCATACATTAACAGACAAATCTTGAATCAAAACCACTTTTATTTTGTTGCTTGGCCAACTTTATTCACAGACAATCTACCGCCATACACACAAAAGTAAGAGGCCAAAAAACGAACATGGAATAACGAAAATCAGCATGAGTACTGTTGACAGCAGCAGTAAATTTTCTTTGAGCCATTCGTATTTATCCATCAGCCACCCCATGAGCGGAAATGTGGCCGTGTGTAACAACATGAGGAGAGAGTTGACTGCATACGCGTTTTTAACTGGCGGGTTACGATGCACACTTAAAAAAATGGGTGAAGTATGGTCAGCTTATGTAAATGATCATTTCCCTGCTGGCCCAACTGAATACCGAACAGCATGTACCTTAAAAATGTGGCTGCCCAAACTGCGATAAGATAGAACCCAGCGCACCATAGTGTTGACACGCAAAAAACAAAAAACAAGGAAAGCGGATACTTGCGAAAGGTCGTTAAAAAGGGGTTTTTACTTTTCGATTCCCGAAGTCGCTCTTTATGTTCATCAGTGTCTTTGTTGACGTGAATCTAATGTTTCGTAACATACGATGAATAAAACAATAATTCATTTCCTCCAAAACCAAAACTGTACCTTCAGGTGCAAAATGAGCGCAAGTATGCCAGCAAGAATCCCACTCAAAAAAGGCAAACGCCAACCCCAGAGCATAAGAGACTCAGTGGGAAGTGCTGCATGCAAAATTGCTGCGACAGCAGAACCCAGTCCAGTACCAAATGACGAGCTACCCATGGCAATTGCTCCTTGAAGCGCACGGGTGCCTGGTTCTGCATTCTCAACGGTAAATACAAAACTACCGACTAATTGGCCACCGACTGAAAGGCCTTGTGCCAAGCGGACAATCGTCAAAAGTATTGGCGCCGCAGCACCAATAATTGCATAGCCAGGAAGACAGCCCATTGTGAATGTTGCTGCGGACATTAGCAGAATTGTAGAAATGAGAGCAACCTTTCTTCCATATTTGTCCCCAACGTAACCGAAAACCACGCCGCCAACAGGCCTCATGAGAAATGCACCTTACGAAGTTGGATAGAGCAGAACAAGATATTAATGGACCAAAGGATTTTGTGATGATAGAGCACGATATTAATGGACCAAAGCATTTTGTGATAATAGAGCACGATATTAATGAACCAAAGCATTTTGTGACAATACTGGTTGTGACGGATGCACAGAAAATCATATTCGTTTCTGTAATTATAATCGGGATAACAAAAATATGTATGTCGAGGCATATCTACCTGCAAATATAGCAAAAGTCTGTAACAATGCAAAGGACGAGTCGCTAGGGAAAAAATTAACAGAGATTTCTTTTGATAGAAAACCAAAAACACCAAAGTCGAACCTGAACATTCGTAAGGGTTAGGACAAATATATGAGAATGTATATATGTGTATATTGATTGTAAGTGTTTATATATATGATGTCTATGAAATAAATCAAACATACTACGTTTTGTGTGTTCGCATGGGCGCGAACTGAACCAGATTTCAACACGGACATCACACACCACCCAAAATTACTTAACACACCCGCCGCCCCTAACCCCCTGGGTGTGCTACCATTCCAGCACATTGCCCAGCGTTGCAAACACTGTGCGCATTATCATTTGTCGAAATTTGGACTTTTTGTTCGTTGCGGTCGGCTCAGTAGCCACATCACTCGCCACGTCATCCGCGGAATTCTGTGGGTCACTTGCACTCTGCACAGTATGTCCAAGCTTCTGGTGGTCTATGG
>JACLAD010014779.1_pt1 | contig 10602 bp, 4 predicted proteins | sample 8027901 | NCBI WGS metagenome assembly JACLAD01 (sample SAMN15725071, study PRJNA655200) | protist metagenome | isolation source: fluorescence activated cell sorting (FACS) single amplified genomes of... | place: Spain: Blaines Bay Microbial Observatory, Mediterranean Sea | collected 2016-07-05
ATAAAATTTGATGGAAAATTTCCCTGAAGAACCATCTGATCGTTTCGAGGTAAAAATTTAGCCTTTTGATTTACTACATGTATATCAGTTAAATATTCTATATAAATATGTCCGAAGATGAAAGATGTACAAGATAACTTCAATAATATATAGATTGATAAATCAGACGACAGGTACATACAGTACATGCATATATGAATCGTAAAATACGCCTATTGAAATCATGGCCTATGAAATGACCAATGTAAATACAAATCAAAGCATCAAAACATCATCACCACCACCTTCTTCTTCTTCTTCTCCTCCCTCTTTTTTTACAATAATATTTGAAGACGGTTTTATTGGTATGGAAATACGAAATCGACGTGCAGTGAAAAATGGTGCCATGGTACGTAAATTTCATTTAAATAAAGATGGAAGAATAGGGCAAGCTCAAGCAACTGGTAAAATAAAACGATATATGCAATTATTATCTGTCAATGATGTAGATTTAACATTAAAACCATTTCAAGAATGTTTAGAAACGATTAAAAATACATTACGTCCTATGACAATTAAATTTGCAACAAAAATTGATAAACGAGATTTGCCATCAGGAGTATGGAAACGTGCATTAAATAGAAATCGTATAATGTCCTCAAAAAAAACAAATTTATTTGGATTAGCAAAACAATTTCAAATAAAATTTCCTGTTAAAAAAAAAGAAGAAGATGTAGTAGATAAAGAGGATAGTAAAACTGGTGGTGATATTATGATACATGCGAAAGAGCATGATAATAATATTATTCAGAAAAATAAAAAAAAACAAATATTAGAAAAAAAATTAGATATTAGTAAAGTCGATATAGAAGATGATGATTGGGTAGGATTAGTTAAAATGCGAAAACATTTCTTCAACGAACAAGCTAAAAACATAGAATCAGAATTAACTATACGTTTATGTCATTTATGTAGTAAAGTTGATAGATTTGTCAGTCCATTACATCGTTTTATTCATAAACGATGTTCCAAATGTGGACATGAATTTGGTGATTTTATTCCAGAAAGAATAAAAAATGTAGGGTCATTTGGAAAACCTGCACCTGTTACTTCGCCAGAAAAAAGATTTAATAAACGTTCTCAATTAACCATACAGATTTTAGCTGCAACATTTGGTATATTAAGATCACCTGTTGGTACATTAGATGTAACAGATAATGTAGAAGAATATTTACTTTCATCGGATAAGAAAATCTTAGATTTAAAACAAGGAAATGATATTTTAAAAGACTTACGTTTAGAGATTGATCCTGCTCCAGGGCTTGAAAAATGCCTTCATATTCGTTGTTGTTTTAGTAATGGAATTAGAAAATATGAAATTTTATGCATGATAGATGGAAATAATCAAATTATAGAAAATACAAAAATTTCCATGCCTAAAACACCATGGCTTCGTATTCTTGAAAATTCATATTATGGACATCCAAGTGATATTTCAAAACGTTATGATATAAGTGAAATAATTCAAACGATGGTGGATACAAAAGGAAGGGGGTGTTTCCTAGAATTTGAAAGAGGTACAGATTTATCTAAATATTTTGGTGATCCGTAAGTATAATAAGTTTCTATTTTCCCCTAACAAACATATATATATATATATATATATTAGCTAGTCGAATTCCTCTCTCTGTGTCTAACAGATATCACCCATTCATATAATATATGCTTTCCAGATATGCAAAAGGTGATAAAGAAATGATTATATATTATGAAGTAGAAGGTTGGATGGGACATATACATATGAATGCATTTGGAGGATATTTAATTGATAAAATTGAAATACGAGCACCTGTTGTTGAACCACAACTTATTATCATGAATGCGTGTTGGGGAATGCCACGAAAAGAGATTTTACATCGTATAAAAGAACAAGAACATCCATTTATGCTTCGTGAAGAAATGTTTGAATATGCTATTGATATTACTTTAGGTATACAACGATTAATTGATGTATATGGCAAAGGAAAAGCATTAATTATTGATACAAAAGATAATTTACGAAAAATATTAGATATCGATACTAGTCAATATCAGAAAAAAATGATGATAGAAAAGGAGAATCAATTAGAAGAAAAAGAAAACGAAGGAGAAGCGATACCATCAGATACAGATGCAGAAAAAGAGGAAGAACATGAGGAGGAGGAATTGGAACATGTATTATTCATATCATATGCATTACGTGGACGAGATGTTTGTTTTATCGGCATGGAAAATATTGAAAAACGTGGATATTTACGTGATCGGTTAGCGATAATAAGTCCTAGATATAAATCTGGTATACTACATCAGCAATTACGAGAAAGTAGAAAAGGTAGGTTTGTAGTACCTAGTATAAAAATTCATCAAGCTATATATGGCGATTTAAAACATGCAATGCGTCAAAGAGATGCATACCCAGCTGTCCAAGCGATGATTGATGAAGAAGAAGGAACACATTTAATGATCAATGGAATTACAGATCCTAATCCTGATTATTTATTTAATTATTTTGATGATCCAAATCCTAATCATCATGGTAACTCAATAAAATTGTTTTATGAATTAAAGCCATTCTCAGGTGCTTTAAAACTTTTTAGTAGACAAAACATCCTCACTGCAGCAATTAAAATTGGTTGGGAACACTTACCAATTGTATATCCAGAGCCTTCTGATGTGAAACAAAATTATGATAATAAAATAGTTCGTGATCATCGAAACAATGAGAAAAGTACACGATATTCAGTTGATTTTACACCAGTCGATTATTCCAATAACGATACAATTGGTGACAAAGTGAAGAAGAAATAATAACAAAAAAAGATGACAAGAGATATATTGGAAAGTGTTTGTACTATGATCATATGGTCCTTAGAGCTTAAAAGAGCGTTGTGTATGTTCTTTTTTTTATAAAATGTAAAAAAAAACGTGTATGATAGTGTGTATTTTTATATGAGATTCAAAAAATTCAAAATACACAAAAATGTACGTATCAGCACGCATCACGTACACGCACACACTCTCACCTCTCAAAATCTCAAATTACAAAAAGTATGCTCTCTCCTTTTCATTGTATCATACATTCGTATACACATGTTAATATTATGTATAAAAAAATACAACAAATTTTTTTTTTACAAGATGATATCTGTTCTAGACCCTTGGTTATTTTGTAATGTTGATTGTGGTATTCTAAAATCATTTCGCTTATCTTTTTCATCCTCTTTATCTATTTTCTCTGGTGCTATTTTTGCACTTTTCTTGAGCATAAGTTTACTAGTTCCTATCTTCATCTTAGCCTTATTGTGCTCAATTTGCGTTTTACTTTTAATGATTTGATCATTTAAACTTACTGTTCTATGTACAATTTGTTTACAGAACAACGATGGTAATTTCGAAAACGCTGATGTTTCGATGCTATGCCCGTGACTATGCAATGCCGTATGTTGCAAGAAATGCATATCAAAACGTATTACTTTCATCGTTTTTGATTTAGTAACAATCGTTGCAGATGCATTATCATTTGTAAAAAAAGACATTTCTCCTAACCATGATCTCTTTTTTACCACTGCAACATTATTGCCTTTAATTAATACATCCCCTTCACCTTCGACAATGTAACTTAAATACTTTGGATGTGATCCTTCTGTCATTACTTTCTCCCCTTCTTTAAATATTTTCCATTCATAATGATGATGAATGACTGCAAATTCTGCTCTGGAAAATATAGAAAATATAGATGGTTCATCGAACTCATCTGCATCTTTTTTTCCATGCCATAATTCTTCATCATCCTCTGTTAATTTCAATGAGAAATATTCCGCCATAATATGATATATATTATATGTATGAATACATACATGAAAACATGCCCATAGAAAATGGCAATCTAACAAGTTATACGTATGAAACAATGAATAAACGGCTACCATGGCCATTGCCATTGCTTCTATGACACGCAATCTAAATATATCCGTCTGCATGAATGCAACTGCTTCAAGAAATGATGCAACATGGCAAAGAATATCAATATTTGATGCACCATATACAAATTTACTATTACCAACTTTTGGATGCGATGCAGCAGCTAATTTTCGTAACATCGACGTGGTCGATGTAGCATTCATTTCTGTTAATGTCTCTATATATATTTTCTTTCAGTATGATTAATTACAACACCCTTTCTCTATGATAACACAAATATATATATATATATTCAATAGATAGATAGATGCAAATCAAATAAGTATCAATAATAAGAATGATACGCGTATATTGTACACAGAGGATATATCTATAAATGGGGATGTACAAAACCTTTTGTAAAAATGTAAAGGAACACCGCACAGATTTGGAAACGTATTTGTGCAACACACGACGATTTATGAAATTATTTTTTGCTAAACGTCAAACAACTACAGCAGTATTTACTTTTCCCCCTAAACTAAGTTATTAATTGATTTCGAGAATATTGATCTATATATTTAACAAATCTTGTTAACACACACCCAGAGTCGTAATTGTATGTATGTGACTTTCAATAATAAAAAGTGCGCATTTTGTTGTTGCTTTTTGTTGTACTAAATGTTCTTTGAAGTAAAACGGTTTTTGAAGACGAAATCGATTTTTAATATTCTAATTTCACTTTCAAGTATAAAAAATTACCTATGTGCCTTGGCTAATGGCCATGTTTTTTTTTTTTATTGACTTTATTACGGAATGATGCCACATAAGTGCTATTTATATACTAAATATATTTAAGGTTTTTGCATCGAGTTGGTGATCATCCTCGTTCAAGTATATAATTAGAATAATATTATGTGCCATTTTTGATAGGAAACCCCCCCGATTCTGGGAAATCATCTCTCAGCAGAGAGTCCCTTTCTTCATCAAAAGTGAGGGGGGATTTTAGCTTAACACAAATATATTACATCGATTCACACTAAAATGAATTTACAAATGTGAAAATACAAAATGCAAAGTTAGAAAATAATCGAATCAAAAACAAAACAATAACAAACGAACGAAACGATTGGGGGAGGTCTGTATATACTGTAAGATTTATTAACTCATATATACATATAAACGAGAATCAAAAACAAAACAATAACAAACGAACGAAACGATTGGGGGAGGTCTGTATATACTGTAAGATTTATTAACTCATATATACATAGAAACGAGAATCAAAAACAACACAATAACAAACGAACGAAACGATTGGGGGAGGTCTGTATATACTGTAAGATTTATTAACTCATATATACATAGAAACGACAATGATGAATTATATACAAAGTTATATTATGTACATGATACTCTTGTTTGCAATATGTAATAGTATACCATTATCGAAACGCAGAACAACGAATAACAACAAGAAAAAAACACAATATGCTATTGTTGATATGAATAAAAATAACATTATCATACCGCATAATAAATATTACAATGACATAAATGTTGATGAACATAATTTTCAATCCATTGAAGATATTATATTAAAAGAAGCACATGTATTGTTTGATAAACCGATAACAAAATTATCAAATAAAGATGGCCCAATGTTACAAAAGGAAGTATACGATGATCGTACACATATAAGTGAGATGCCACCGAAAGCATTTGTAATTAAAGTTATCGCACCGTTACGACATATGGCATCTGGTCTTAATATGGATTTTCATGGACAAATGAATCATCGCATACGTATGGAGAAATATTTATTAGAATTGCTTACACGACATGAAAAAGTTTGTATTTTACTTAGAAAAAAACGTAATAATGATGCAAGATATATATTTAATCAAGAACAAAATTTATTTATAGAATTGCATAGTAGCAATATTAACGCTGATGTTGCTACTACGATTATTAATAATAATAAAAATACAAACAATAGAAGAAATATAAACAATCATCATGATGGTAAACATATTATAGATGATGATAACAGCATACACATGAGCAACAAGAACAACAAGAACAACAAGAACAACAATGACGACAACGTAAATGAAAATGTTCCAGAATCTATTAAATCTAATCTATATCATCAAAATCAACGTATACCTACTTTGACAATGCAATCTGCTGTGACAAGTTCAATTCCTCAAGAAATTACAAACATACCAGCACCACGTTTATTCGAGAAAATACGTCGAGCAATACATTTTAATTTAGTTGCGTATAAAGATGAAAGTAGAAAATCAAAAGAATTAGTAAAAAATCAATTATCGCAAATTAATAAAATATTACAACATTCATGCAAGCAACCGCCTAGAATTTTTATGAAAATTGCAAATAAATTAAAAGAAATCAAATCATATCAAAACAAATTAGGCAAAGAAATTGATAAATACTATTCTGAGCTTCAAGTTTTATACAACGATTCTATTACAATAGAACAGATACGTTTAAATCGAAGTATTGTAATGCGAAAATGGAAATATGAAATGCATAGATCAAATGATTTGAATGACTCTCATATTGATTTCAACAATTTGCGTGATAAAGTAGACCAACAAATTAGATTTGAAAATTTTAGAGAAAAACATTGGAATAAAACAAATAAATCATCTTATTTTCATATTCATGGCAACCCAGCTTGCACAAAAATTTGTAGATCAAAATTGCGTCATACAATTAAAATGTTAACAAAAGAAATAAATGATTTAAATAAAGGGCGTATTGAAAAATTACCATTATCGCAGGTAAATGCAAAAGGCAATAATACGAATGAGGACAAAGGATTTAATAAATATGGTAGCTGTTCCGAACGAAATAATTCTTGCAATGAATGTTTGAAAGACAATTTATGTGGTTGGTGTGGAAATCAATGTGTTGAAGGGAATGGGGCAAGTCCATTGTATGTAGGCACAGATACTTGTCTAGAAGATATAACGACCGCTGGACATATCAATAATACAAATCAAACAATCAACATTACCAGTACAAATGGTGATAATTCAACCATGAAAATTATATGGCGGCACATAGAATCGTTAGCATATCCAACTTGTGCAACAAGATTTGACCCAACAAAAAATACTACATTCAATTCTACCAACAAAAATCAAGAAGAGGAACCTGTTAGAGAATCAGAGCATTTATGGTCAAAAAGCAGTGGTAATGAAACTGCAAGTATTCATATACCAACGAAACGTTTAAATAATTACAAGATTCCAGTATATTTAGGTGCAGAGGACATAGGTTCAAACCGTCATTGGATAGGGAAAAAAGGTGTTCGAACTGCAACGTATAATCTTGGTCAAAATATGTGTAATGGTTTTGCAGCGTCACCAGCTGACTGTGAAAGGCAAATTAAACGTATGCAAGCAAAATATGGAAAAGGATTATTTGACCATGCACCTTTAGAAAGATCGGGTTTTTTTGTGTCCGGTGGATGGAGCAATAATCTATTTCATAAAGCACAAAATCATGTATCATCTGCTCCGAAAAAAGATGATAATACCAGACTTGTAAATCATCAATTTGAACATGAAAGTGAAGACAAAGTAGAAAATTTAGCAAGTGGTGGTGGCACGGAAGATTTAGCAGCGGATGTTGGTACGCTTGTTGATACAAGGTGGTTGGGTGGATGTATTTTTGAAGAAGCGACTATTTCTTCGGTCAATCCAGATGGGACATTTGATGTAAAATTTACATCAGGAAGGGAGGAGAAGCAAGTATTACGAGACTGGATGAAGCCGAGGGGATCGACAAGTGAGAATGGAATGTGTAAAGCGATTGGTTGTATTGAAGTTCATGGAGGTGGTTGCACTAACGGCGACAAGAAATGGCCAGAATATCCTGATGATATATTAAATCCAAAAGTGCGGACTCACAAGAAACCTGAAGAAAATTCCACTGATGCTGCTAGTAGCACAGTATCCGTATCATGCACAAAAAATTCAGATTGCAAGGCAGGTCTTGAAATATGTAGCATCATAGCATCCTGTGGACAACCAGCCACATGCCCATCTTATTGTATACCGGTGAAAGCCCCATCAAAAAAGGAAGAAAAACCCTCTTTACTCAACGATAAGAAAGAACAAGAGAAATTAATGGAAGAGTCATTAAAGCCACCACCAAAAGGTGCTCCAGGCGAAGCACCTAAGGATCCCAACCGGAGCCCATTAGCAGTCAATAATAAAGCCGGTAGAAAACATTTGCCTAGGAAGAAAAATCCGAAAGCTTTTCCGCAAGAATTTCCAAGACCTAACTCTCCCTTATCATCCCCAACAGGAAAGGATCTGCTGGTGCTTTTATAGCCACATTATGAGGCAGCAAAATACCTTCTTTCGTTGAAGCTGATGTATTTGTATTATATGGCGCACTGTAATCTTTTGTATCCTTCATTAAACGCTGAAGGCATGCAATATTGATAGCACCATTACCACATTGATTTCGATTCTTTGCACTTTGCCATGATTTCCAGCGTTTCATATAAACATATTTTTTTGACCATAAATCAATGTCTCGTTTCACATTATGCAATTCTTTCGATACTGGACAAGGACAGCATTCTCCGCTATGTGTTATTGTCTGTGTACTTGTCGTACTACTACCAATGCGATTGGTTCCACTAGTGCTAGAAGAAGTACTGCCTCCAGTGCTTACATCAATTTTATTAATACTATTGCTTTGATCAGCCTTTGTATTAGTATTGCTGTCAACATTGGTTGGATTTTGCTCAGTATCTTTGCTAATTGTTTTCATATAATATGGTAACGTATCACCGTAGTGAGCAGTTATATGATTTAAGGAACTTAATCTTTCATACTGCAAACCATCAGAAGGTTTTGAAGGTTTTGAGAGCTTTGATGATATAGCTCTTTGAATATATGGGTGTATGGATTCCATTGTTTCTAACAAAACATTATCTTTGTTAGGTAATGTATCTCCCGTACATTTACAACATTGATTACTATCTTTGTTTTTAATATCAATTTTTGGGTCTTTCCCAGCTTGCCAAATGCACCTTGATAAATGAAACCTATCGTATTTTTCACCTAATAGACCATCTGATGATTCACCGAGTATTGGTGATTGGTGATACTCTTCATTCATATTTTTACGACGATTATAAGCGTTTAGATCTTCATCACGCATAAAATTTTCAATATCAAAATTACCATTGAAATACAATTCAGCTTGCGTTTTCAAAATTAAGCATGTGTGACGTACAGCATTTGGATGGTCTCGTGGATCAAATTGCGCGGGTGAATTCGGTGTTTTACTAGTGTCGACAATTCCAGCACGCCCATTTATTCCACCGCCTAATCCACGTGCTCCAGAAAGCCGTGTAAACATTGTTTTAAAAATTCCAGGTATGGTGAATGTTATTAGTGCCTTACGAGGGTGTTGTAAACAAAATTCCAACCGAGTTTCACCTTTCTCGTGTTGGCTGCGTTTGTATACATCGTCATCACGATGTGGATATTCAGATGTAAGCCATTGAAAAAAGGGAGAATAATTCTTTGCTAGCCATCTTTTTTTGTTCTTCTTGCAATTTTGATCACATGCATTGTCATTTAAAGGTTCAGTTGGTAATTGGTTAGACTTTTTTAATGTACTATGTTTTGGATGTAACCATCCACGCACAGTTGTTTTTTCAATGAACAAACTGGTGGAAGAAGACGGCGGACCGCTATATGCATTTTTCAAAAGGCTATTATCTAAATTTGCTGGTTGCTCATCATTATATGCGGCCCCACTGTCTCGATCCGTAACTGCCATTCCAGCTTCAGCATAGCTTTTTTCTATTTTTCCTCTTGGGACTTTTTCTTTTGGCCATCTGCCTTTAGAAACAATATTCCCTTTTGTGTTGTATTGGCTAGTGCTATCGACAAACCTATCGCTTTCATTTGTTGCAGAATTAAATACGCGTAAATTACCATTCCATGAGTTTGGCAGACTGTGGCCATCAGGTAAATCACCTAATATCCCATGATCTCCTGGATTTAATCGACCATTACTACATACATGATTAATACTACAATCTAATGTTGAATTACATAATGCGCCCACGTCACCTTTACAGATTCCATTATCACATAACATTCCATATTGACAAGTGCTAGGTTTGCGTTGCACATCGCATTTGTCGCCAAGACCACCAGTTTTAATGCATCGACCTTCAGGGTTGCAAACTAAGTCATATATACAATGTGCGTCTACATTGCATTCCTCGCCAAGTTGTGAATACTGTTTACATGTGGCATCAGTATGGCATACTAAACCATCATCACAATCACCATTTGACAAACATTTAATTCCAACGACGACATGATTGTTTGCTAAATGTCCTTCTCTCAAACCACAGTTACCATCTGATTTACAAATATACGAATATTTAATTGCATTTTTTCCATTTGTTTCTTCAACCGCACAATCTTCATCTACAAAACAGCGCTTTTTGGAAAGCTTTATAGGATTTGGCGATAGTTTGTCCAAAACAGTAGACAATGCATCAATCGATTTTGCGATATCTTTTGGATCTAATGGTATTCCACCATTGCCTCCACCATCTCCTTCACCACCATCATCGCCGCCACCATCTTTTGCATCACAACTTCCTTTGCC
>JACLAD010008167.1_pt1 | contig 10597 bp, 12 predicted proteins | sample 8027901 | NCBI WGS metagenome assembly JACLAD01 (sample SAMN15725071, study PRJNA655200) | protist metagenome | isolation source: fluorescence activated cell sorting (FACS) single amplified genomes of... | place: Spain: Blaines Bay Microbial Observatory, Mediterranean Sea | collected 2016-07-05
GGCGTAACCAAAACGCAAGAAGGACGCCTCAACCATGGCGTATATGGACAGGATAACGCTTACGATATGTTCATTAACATCAAGGTCGAACGTCCTAACAATAGCTAGCTCTCAATTATATTATTAGCGTTTATTTTGATGATTTTGAACACCAACAGAGCGGGTGTCCGGAAGGTGAGTTTTCGTCGTCGCAACCAAAACGCAAGAAGGACGCCGCAACCATGGAATGAAAGAACATGATACTCATTTCAACGCTAAAGGATAACATGAACTTTGATATTCTAACAAGAAGACGCTTTCAATTTACTTATTTCCTTCTATTTCTACTAGATGAAGCACCAGAACGGAAAAATCGCTCGATTTTGACGACGGTCGTCGTAACCTATACGCAAGAAGCACGCCGCAACCATGGCATGCATGAACATGATACTCATTTCGACGCTAAAGGATAACATGAACTTTGATGTTTTAACAAGAAATCGCTTTTCTAATTCATTATTTTGTTCTATTTTGACAACATAAAGGACAAGAATGGATTTTAGAATTTACGATTTTTCGACTTTTTCCATTCATACGCGCTAATGATCACGAACCAGCGGCCAAGCTTCTTTGTCGCGTTCAGATAGGACGACGGGAGGATGGATCCACCGTCGCGGCAAATTTTCAGGCGATATTTGGTCCATAAGGCGGAAGAATAGTTCTTATTTCTTCCTGTTGCCAAAACTCATATTGCTTCACAAACGTATCTCTACAGCCTTCTACATAGATCAAATTTTTGCCGCGATAATACCTTTATTTAATTCACGTTCTTACCTTGCCGCCGACTATTCATATGTTATATTGCATGTAGCCATTGTCGAGTATCTGACAAAACACCATGGTCGCAAACGTTTGTTTTCGTTACTTTTAATAATTTGTAGTACCCGATACGTAGAGTGTACTGAGTGAGGTACGGCCGTTTTTTGAAAATTTTGCGAATTGCGCGTTTTTTAAAAATCCTTAGCTGTGCACGATTTAACACGGGGCGTCGTTCCTGTGTCTGTATTGCAATCCAGTAGTGCATTTGCGTTGAACCCTCCAGGAGTGTTCTTCGGTCTGACCGGTACAGTTTCCGTCATCAACGAAAGTGGTGAATTCGCCAGTTATTCTTTTGTTAATTGAATCCCATTTCATCACCCAAGGTAAACGTGGATCAAAATCGGGACTGCCAGGGAGATTTAGAATAATGTAATCCCAACGAAGAGGATTGTTTGGGTCCAATCGGTCACCTCTTAAGCCTTCTTCAGCATGATAGTAGGTTTTAATAGTAGAGAAAGGGCTCCCTGTATACCCGAATAGATATCTAGTCCAGGATTCACACTCAAAAACCTCCGGGTGATCAAGAAAAGGAGAAATGACTTCCATTCTCACTCCACAAAGTTTACGTAATTCCTCAGGAAGCTGAAAGTTGAGGAACATTTCGCCCAGATCAAAGTCACATCTCCAATAGCCATAAGACAAGGCTCTAATGGGTGTATCAATGCTAGGCATCCAGAAATTCGGTGCAAACACCTTACTGTTCAAACCGCAGCTACTACCATTATAAACGACCCGAATGTCAATGACGTTACCCTTATCATCTACAGCTTTTGGCACAGCGAAATAGTCAATATCATTCTGAGTTTCACCACAGGGTGCTATATAATTTTTGAAACGATTGTCGTCAACCTTTTCTGCAAGCTGGCGGGCTACATTCAAATCCATTTTTCGCTGTTTTCGTTTGTTAGTAGGTAGGGGGATGTTGTCATCCTCAATATACCAAATAGGCCAACCATCCCGAGCACCTTTAATTCCTTCACGGGTAGGCATTCTCCACAATAATAGAGCGGACCCGCATTCCCATTTGAACCACGAGGTTTTGAGATAATATTGGATAGCATGGATTCCTGAAATTAAATCAAGGGCAAACTCCATTTTTCGGTCGCGAGGAGTAGACAAGTGTTTGGCAAAGAAAGGAGGGGCACATCGGCAGAAGACATTGTGCCTTGTTTTTAATTTTCGGCAGAGACCATTACATTTAATCGTAGCAAACGGTTTGAGCCAATCCGGTTCAAAGCTCCAAACCCCCCATGATTGCCGGCAGGCCCTCAGATCCCGAACGGATGTAATAAAAAGCCAAGGATAATAAACCCGATGGAGGTAGAAAGACCGTCAAAGGGACCAGTAATCAGGGTGCTTGTTACGCATGTAAACGCAAAAATCCAAGATCACATTAAGTTTCAAGCGATCCAAAAATAGATTCTGAAGTACTGTTAAACCACGCGGAACCTCAGGGCAAGTATGATCAACACCAAGAGGTTGACAGGTCCGAAAATCCCATAATTCGACTGGAACTCTTGCATTATCCGCTTTATGAACGTCTGCAGTGATTAAAGAAGGATCAATCCAATCATGCGACAGGTAGCGGCCTAAATCGGGAAGGTAAGTTCCTTTCGGATCAGAAGGTGCAGAAATCAAAGGAGCTAAAGTAGGAAGGCCCAGAGGAACAGTGGGAGAATCTAACTTGGCAGCGATGGCATCGGTCACCGCTAATACTAAGTTACAAGGAATCAGCCGAGGAAACCAAGAAAGTGATGGTTTCCGAGAAGGGGTGAGAGACCGAGGGACATTCCACGCCAAAAGTAGTTCGCTCAAAGTAAAAGATCGAGATCCATGCCGGGATGAACCAAAACCGATAGGTAGACGGATTAAAGCACGAAGATCACCGGTAGAGAGAACGTCAGAGTTCAGATCCAGATGAGGTCCATCCTTAGTTGGCCCGACAAAGTTCTTGTAATCAACAATACTTGATAAGGGTTGTGGGACCGAGGCCGGAACGGAAACAACTCTAACCCCTCGAAAAAGAAAAGTGGCCTCAAAATCAGTTACACCGCCGACAGTTGCATGTTTTATCACTAAATGTGTGAAACCCACAGGCAAGGGTATAGATTGAAGACCGTCCACCAAATAGAGGATCATTGGTAGATGGATAAAACGCTGAGAAACCAACGAGAGATCTTTGCTGAAGCAGGAACCAAGGGACAGATCAATATCATCGTCAATGTTTGATAAGGATGATAAAAAACTTAATTTTGTCCCCCAAGCTGTATCAATAGCAGCACTCCATTCATTGTTAACAGAACCAAACACAGAAAGGGACGTCCATACATGCAGGCGTAAGCCTATCAGCCAACTAGTGACATCCTCTCCAAAAATGAGACCCTTAACCTGACGACGGTTGCACAGCAGTCCTTGTTGCACAATCCCATTTTGATAAGGGCGAAAGTTGTTGGAGACGTCAGAAGAAGGAGGAATATACGTACTAGATGACGGACGGGACACAGAAGAGATAACTGAATTACTATAATTGAAATTACATTCTACTTCTCCATTCCGTAACCATCATTCCTTTTTGTATTTAGTAAGCTCGTTGGTGAAATGGCTATAAGTGACATACTTCTGTAGCTCGGACTTCTTAACCATTTCAGTCTTCAAAGTGTCATAGGTCGATTTTGACACAACATCAGTCTATTTCGCGTACAAGCTCAAGACCGAGTTCTTAATAAATTTGTTTTCCAATTTCTTTTCCAAAGTATCAAATTCCTTCTGCAATCCGTCGCGACCCTCTCCTTTGGCTGGATTCTCCATAGAAAATTCGACGATGGTAGTCGCAAGGGATTGATCGCGTTCAAAGCTGGTGGCCAGAAGCTGTTCCATGCGTGCAAGAGATCGGATAGAAGCCAACAAATGCAAAGCCGCAGTATGAGGCAAATTGTCGTATTTGATCTGTTTGTGGATCTTGTTGCGAGGGATACTGAGTTCCATGCACAGGGTGTGTCCCAATCTAGTGGTTAAAGCCCAAGCTTTTGCTTCAGAGAATCCTTTGTTGATGAATTTATCGCGACGAGATTGTAGAAAGATTAAAAACCGTTCAAAAGCGTTGGCTGAGCTTTTCAAAGCCAACTGACATAACGCATTGATATCCTTATCCTCAGAGAAACAGTTATCGATTCGTTCGGACCAGTTGGTTTGAACTATACCCGACTTCTGAAGAAGTTTGTCAACAACAGTTGGGTTAAAATCATCCCCCTTTTTGTATCGATCAAAAGAGGATGAATTTTGATCGGTGCGGGCATTTTGCTTTGCAGAAAAAAGTGGAGGAATATCCATCTGATACGACATCACTGCCTTCACATTTTCAGTGGAGAGAAGCTTGGTCTTATCTAGATCCTTCAGATATTTGAACCAAGACGTATCTCCTTCGAGTGCCTCGAATACGTCACAGCAGAAAAGATGAAATGTGCATAAAAGACCAAAATTGTCCCTAAATTCGGGATGCTTGTCACACCAAGAAGTTGAATCTGGCAAAGCGTTGAGAACCACGCGACCAAATTTAGCCATCGTTCCGTCCTTTTCAGCGGTCAACATTGCAAACTGAGCACGAAGTTCCGTAATTGCCTGTTGCTGTGCCTGAAACATCGTTTTTTGCGCAAGAAATTGTTCAGTCAAGCGATCAAACCGAACCCGCAAATCACCGTCATCTTCGGTGAAATTCGGACCTTGATTGGCGAGTTCTTCGTCTTCCTTTACCCATCGTTTCCAGCCTTCAACAAAAGATTCAAAAGAACTTAACGGCGTTGCTGCGTTCACAAGTTCTTGTACCTCGTTCAACCGGGTCTCAAACTCCGATGTATCAGGCGAATTACTCGCAACGTGTTCGGCAATGGATCCCAAAGTTCCCCAAAGTGAAGGCGATTCAAAGGAAATTGGAATTGAAACTCGTTTGCCAATATTTTGGGACATAGCCTGAAATCCGTTGGCAAGAAATTCCGAAGATTTTTGCGTACGGTCCACCATTGTATTGTAGGAAGTGGAAAAGATACGAAGAAAAACTTCAATGTCGGTGATACGGTCAGAGTCGGATTTGATATTTTCGAATCCCTCATCCTTTTTATTGTCTTCACCATCATCCTGACAGCCCTTGGTATCAGGTGAGGTAGCATCGTAAAATTTCGCAGATCCTTCTGAGTAAACCGGTACCTTTCCTGATTTGGCAAATTCCGTTGAAGGATCCAACTCGAAATTGTCATCGTCCAATTCGTCCGGGAACAGTACTCTAGCTCCACGCCGTTTGGTTGCATTTTTCTTGCTCGGCGTTTTTGTGAAAGCCTTTTGTTGCTTAATATCTTCTAAACTATCATTCAGATCATTCAATCCAAATTCGAAATTTGGGCCCCCTTCCTCCAGCTTGTAACGAAAAACAGTGCAAAGATCGATCCAGAATTCCATCGATTCTTCGCGGGATAACAAGTCCTTCTTAGCCTCGGGCGTCAGAGGTTCAGTCGGAATGATACAGTTCGTATACCCGGAAGTTTCATTTCGACAAATTGCTAAGAACTCGTCGCCAAACTCTTCGTACCCTTCGTAGAAGAATTTACTATTGAAATGGGATGTGGTTTTACATCCTTGTTTAATACAGAATGCTTCACCTTTGGTTCCGATTGTACCTTTACAGAAAGCACGATCAACACATACTACAGTAAATTTATTTGACTTACGCGTACCGGTACTGGTACCGGTACGCGTACCGGTACCGGTACCACCCCCCCCAAAAAGACGACTATCCCTCCAAAGCCGACGAACGGCGAGAGCGGCGCTTGAACAAATTGTTAAAGGAACTTTGCGACATGGAAAAAAGTTGGTAACAATTGATTGATCTTGAGCACAATCGCGTTAGCTAGTCGCCCCGCACCCAACCCAACAATGATACAGAAAATGACCACAAATTCAGCATTGGTGTGGTTGCCAAAATTTCCATACCATTTAATTCGCCAAGACCGAAAACTCGCTTCGTCAGATGGCATACGTGGATGAAGTTGCCGGGTTGTCCCATGTTTTCTCATTGGCCTGCAATAGCGGGAAACCAACTTAATTGTAGATAAAAGAAGTTTTAACCTTATTCAGATCCTCTCGTACGTTTTGAATCAATGCACACTGTTGGTAGTAGTATACCGCTTCATTGTAATGGTCAGCAAGTTTCTTTCCATTTTGTAATGGATGAGTTGGGATAATCGATGTCGGGAAAGACATAAAGAGAGGGTTATAGGCATTGTGCATATTATACATAAAGATAAACCCATTATCATTAGACGCTTTCAAAATATTCTTCGCTTCTGAAGGAAGATTTCCTGGTTGTGATAACCCTTCAAACAATTGATTATTCCACGAATCTTTAACAGTTTAATAGATAGCAGGAACATCGACATCATCACTCTTTTCTGGATCACCAATATTGAACCCTTCATTGTTTCGATTTCTTTGTTGGCAATGGTACGGAAACACAAATGTAGAATTTGAGAAAGCATGCATTTGAAGTTCCATGCAAAAATTGTACCAGTCATGATGAGTCATTCCTTTTGACTTAGGAAAATTATCAATAAACAATTTTCTGTTTCTAGGATGTTGCGCAAAAAGGTATCGATATAGAGTACCATCATGAAAAATAATGTAACCAATACCATTCAATGGGACAAGAACATAAGGACGTTCTTTGGCAGTCCCATTATTCTTCTTTGTTAACTCATTATTAAACATTGCCATCTAGTTCTTAGTCATGAAATAATTCGGATTCAATCTGTTTGCGTTACATTTAATAACTTCATCAGGAGCTCCAGTTTGAGTTGTAACATCCCAAGGTTTTAACGGTTCTTGCTTCTTTTCACGTCTACTATTGACTAGCTTCTCTAATGTTGACATCAGCTTTGGATCAGTTGTAGCTGTCACTTTAGTAGTAGTGGTTGGTCCCAAAACACCAGCAGCAGGAGCACCAATATTCACAACGTTAGGATTAGGAGTAACAACTTGTTTGGTTTCATGAATCAAACTCCAATCATTGCCATCAAATTTCTGATCCATTTATGGGTACATTTGACTGATATTGATGTAGATGACAAAATAACCCGTCTGCTGAACCATCAATGGTTGATCCCTAGCTAGATTTTTACTAAAGTAGTTAGTGTTTGCTTGGTCAAAATCCTTAGCATCTACAAGATCGAACCGGTCATTCTTCATACGGTATAAGAATGATACTTGTTCATCCAAAACTTTTCTAATGGCCTCCGATTCTGAAATTAGGCTGAGACTGACTACCTTTGAAATAAAAAACTCCTTGATATTCTCAACAACGTTCGTGACAATAAACTTTTCACCATTATCATCACTAGTATATACACGTTCATTCTCCTTCATCTCCGCAACATTCATCTTAAGATTGCGACGATATTTGCCATTCAAAATTTCATGTAACTCTTGATGATCACGATCAGGGTGAGGTTCGAATTCGAACGCAATTCCACAAGTAGTGACATTTTTAGTGGTAAGTTATATAGATAATGAAGCCGTCATGGTGATAAGAAGTAGTAGAAGCGTATGGACAATGAATCGTATGCATGAATTTCCAAAAGAACATCTTTAAGTTAAGAGTGAAGAATACACGTTGCCGTCGTTGATGAAACACTCGAAGATGCATACCACCCCCAAAATTATCAATCTGGTAACCCATATCAGCGATAAGAAAAAAAAGAGCAAGAAAGTTTTGACGAAAGATTTCAACAAAATTGAAGAAAAGAAATTGTGACAAATTAAAATGATCACTAGCACGCACAGCAAAAAGCGTTGAGTAAAGTTAATGTGACAATTTTGTTAGACCGTCTCTTGAGTGAATCGACCAACTGACAAAAATTAAAAAGACTTAGAACCTCAATGCAAGTCGCAAAAAATAAAGCAATAAATCGGCAGTTTCGTTAGACCGTCTCTCGAGTGAATTGACCAACTGGCAAAAAATACCGTTTAAAAAATAAACGAGCATGGCAATGCAAGGCGTTGAAAAAATAAAATTATTCGTTCACAAAGTCAGCTGAAAAATAAAATAAAGCGAGATAGCTCAGAGGTGGTAGGTTGTAAAGCTAGATTTAGGTGGCCTCCTTAGACGTCGGTTGTTGAGGAATGGAACAGCGCTTAGAAAAGGGGGATTCAACGAACCATGGGGATCACGCAGAAAAACCACAACGGGAAGAATTTGTCCTCTTCTTTGTATAAACCCTTAGGCAAAATACCAACCCAATGCCCACAACGGTCTATACCTACGGAATCCAACCGCCTAGGAACCGGGGACATAATGCATAACCTTTCGAGGAATTGGGACTCAAACCTGTTGTCTTTCAGCTGGACAACTACTTCAAAAGAAATGAATGAATCGTTACATAATTTATTTTTTAAAAATAATAAGCATTAAAGCTAGTTTACATGAAAATCAATGACAGAAATAATTAGAGGGCGTATGGGGATTCACCATAAAAATAACAAGCGTACCTGGTACCAGGTATCACAAAATTAAAAAGCTTGTTTGGTGCCTTGGTACGTACAGATTTTCCATGATTGACCTCAAGAAAGTACTCCAGTACTTTCACAGTACCTGCCTTCTAGTTTTCACGTGGATAGCATATCATGAAATAAAAATAAAGTGTTGTCATACTAGATACTTAACAATGTCTTAATAAATTCAACAAATTAAATAAAAGTACTGGAAACGAGTTAAAAGTACTAAAAATGAGTCAAAAGTACTTTGCGTGTCTAGTACCTTTAAGAGTTGAATTTTTGCACACATGTTAAGTAACTTCATATGACAACAACATCTTTTATTGAGTGAGACGCGCCCACTTGCAACCAGAACAAAAGTACTGTGAAAGTACTGATACCTTAGTCTAATATTTAGTATTTTAATAAAATTTGTATTCCCTTCCGGTATTGAAGAAGTCTTTTAATATTTTTTTAGACTCTTTCTACTTAGACTACGGTAGAATAGAATTCAAAATCTTTTTTCACGATTGACCTCAACAAAGTACTCCAGTACTTTCACAGTACTTTGCTTTAGGTTTATTTTTTTTTGTCTGAGTACAATTGTACCAATGGTATGTACGACTCTACTAGAGTATTTGAATGTTGAAAGCGTACCTGGTACTGGGTATCACAAAATTAAAAAGCTTGTATGGTACCAGGTACGTATAGATTTTCCCACGATCAACCTCAACAAAGTGCTCCAGTACTTTCACAGTACTTGGCTTCTGATTTTCATGTGGATAGCGTATCACAAAATAAAAAGTGTTGTCATACTATAGGTACTTAACTATGTCTTAATAATAAATTCAACAAATTAAAAGTACTGAAAAAAGTTAAAAGTAATGAAAAACGAGTCAAAAGTATTTTGCGCGTCTAGTACTTTTACAGGTTGAATTTTTTCACACATGTTAAGTAACTTTGTGTTGTACAAGGTACGCCTACTGTAAGTCTGTACGTACATCCAGTACTACGATCACGTATGTAAACTCAGTACCATAGATATACGTAGAATAATAAAATGATCAGATCTACTTGATCTGATCTCACTTTTCCCAATAAACAATGAGTTAACCATAGTAATTATCCTTTCCTCAATGAGGATAGTCTATTGACTACATTGTTAGGAAGACAGGTTATGAGCCACCTCTAATCCTCTGACGATCCGTAAGATCCCATTGTCGACAAACCATCCACTGGGATTGTCTCCGAACACCACGGAGAGATACCCCAGGGATGGAGGAATTGGTGCGCGAACGTTGTCGTCGCTACAACAATAATCTGCCCCTTGGATCCGTATAACCGCTTCCGTTGCTGAATAGCAACGAATGGAAGCCCATCTACTTATAGTTGTTGAGTTGTGTTAAGTCGTCGTCTATTTTGTCGCATCTCTTTGCGGATGGCCACCACACCAGTATTTACAATCCTGCTGGCACAACGTTCATTCATTTTTGACAACGAATTCCTCTTTCACCCTTGTCTTGCAGAAGTTTGGGGAAAGAACATATACCGTTCATCGCGGAAACAGGAAGATAACAAAAGTACTCTGCGACTGCTTGAACCAGCGCTTGAAAAATCTAGTTTGTTTCATCTTATCCTGCAACATACACATCACGGATCCATAAAACGACGATAACAATCCACCGCACCATCGATTTTTTCTTACTCTACGTAAGTTTTTTACATCGCGGATTCTTTCTACTTTATGATCATATTTTTCTCTGCTGTTACCATTATTGTGCCGCTCCAACAGCCGTGCAATCTTGTCAATAACACAAAGAAACAATATTTTCTACCAATTAATAATAATCACGCACCATTCCCGATCATCAAACACCTCATCTTCTACACGAGTTCGTCGAAAACTATGCTACACTTTCGACATTTGGATTACTAATAACAATAATAAAGAAAGGTAGAAGCTTTCTTCATGGAACAATAATTTTATTTTATTACTACTATGATTTATTTGACACAAAATTGTGCCGCTACAACAGCCGTGCAATTCTGTCAAACAACATGGTACAACGACTATTATTTTTGGTCATATTATTGTGTACAACTACGAGATTATCTTTCTCATGGTTTGTACAAATCCACCGACAGCAGGATTATTTTTCCTGCCGTTTGGAGACTTCCTTACAGACAAATCAACTACACCTACAAATCCAAGTCTCAAATCGAT
>JACLAD010009314.1_pt1 | contig 10596 bp, 12 predicted proteins | sample 8027901 | NCBI WGS metagenome assembly JACLAD01 (sample SAMN15725071, study PRJNA655200) | protist metagenome | isolation source: fluorescence activated cell sorting (FACS) single amplified genomes of... | place: Spain: Blaines Bay Microbial Observatory, Mediterranean Sea | collected 2016-07-05
CTCTTCACCGTATATAGTAAAACTTGAAACATGACATGCCATACAACTAATATAAGGGCATACCCTGAAAGAAGAAAGAGCCGGCAATGAACGAGAAGACCCGCCTGCAAAAGCTCGGGCGATCGGAATTGGAGGCCTTGGCCGAAAAGGCCCTCACCAACCAGGAACGCAATCGCCAAGCATCCGCTAAAGTCCGACAGGCTAAAAAGGCAGCGGGGCTCCAACAGATATCGGTTTGGGTTCCTCGCGGGTCGCCTAGCATCGAGAAAATCCGAAAGTTCGCCGACGAGCTTTGCGAAAAGCATCTGGCCGCCTTGGAGGCTCAGGCGAACAGTCCCAAAAAATCAGATGATTTACGGGGACAAAACCAAGCTCAAGAAACCCCTAAAAATCCGCCCCCTCATTCAGCTCATGGGCAGGAGGATTAATTGGGACACCGCGCCGCCATCTATGCGCGGGTCTCGACGCTCGGACAGAACACTGATCGTCAGGTTGCCGACCTTCAGCGCCTTGCTAGGCACCGGGGGCTTAAGGTTGTCCACATCGCTCAGGAAAAGATGTCCGGCAAGCGAACAGATCGCCCTGCTCGGCAATGGCTTCTTGAGATGGCGCAAGGCGGCAAGATAGATGCGATCTTGATCACCGAGCTGTCTCGGTGGGGTCGTTCCACAGCGGATGTACTCAAGACGCTGGATCAGCTGGCAAGCTGGAACGTGTCCCTGATTGCGGAGAGCGGCATCGACTTAGATCTGCGCTCCGCCGGCGGAAAGATGATGGTAACCCTACTCGCTGGGTTCGCCGAGTTCGAACGCGACCTCACCTCGGAAAGGATCCGGTCGGGCCTGGCCCGCGCGAAGAACTCCGGAAAGACGTTGGGACGGCCAAGAGGCATCAACCCTTCCGACAAGTACGCAAATGATGTTCTGGCCGCCGTGGCGGCAGGCAATTCGTATCGATGGATCGCTCGAGACCTGCAGATCAGCAAGAACACAGTCATGGCGATTGTGAAGCGGTCCAGAGCCGAAAAAGCTTGAGCTGTTAACCTCCACATGCAACAACGCATGCACGTTTCAACGCGAGCACGTAACAACGCATGAAAACAATCGCAGTTATCAGCCAGAAGGGTGGATCGGGAAAGTCTACGATCTCGCGCCATGCTGCTGCCATGTTGCCTCGCGCCGCACTTGTGGATCTCGACCCCCAAGGGACCTCCCGTCGATGGATTGAGAGACGACGTGATGCAGGGAACCAGGATCCTGGCTTCACGGTAGCCAAGTGGGACAAGCTCCAAGGCATCCATAGAACGCTGACCGAGCGTGGCGCGGACTACCTCATTATTGATACACCGCCATCTCACGACGACGAACGTGCCATTCGATCTGCCATCGCGCTATCCGACCTCGTCATCCTTCCGGTCAAGCCAACACCTGAAGACATCGAAGTTTTGGGAGGTGTTGAAGCTTTGATCGGTTCGAAACCAAAGATCTACGTGATGACAATGATCACCCCGCGCTCGAACCTCTTTGCCACGACACGAAGACTTCTGGAGAAGCGTGGACGCGTTGCGCCCTCTAGCATCGTCAACCGAGTCGCATATCCCGAGTCTTCCTTCGCCGGTCTCACCGTGGCTGAGTACGACCCGCTCGGCCAAGCCGCGGAAGAAATGAAAGCTCTGATCCGATTTATCAAGAAGGAGTCATGATATGGCAAGGAAGCCTGTCATAGACGACAGCATCTTCGGTGATGCCCCATCTCCTGATGCGGCCTCTACCCCCTCCAAAAATCCCCCGAAAAACACTGGGGAACGGGCCACTCTCAATCTAACGATTACCCCCGATGAACGATGGGAGATCAAAGAATGGTCAACACGCCACCGCATGAAAATAGTGGATGTTATGCGTGAAGGCTTCGAGCTGATGAAGAAGAAATACGGTGAGTAAAGGACCGCAAAATATCAAGCACAGCCCCGCGGCGCAGCCGCCGGGGGATTAAGAGGACAGATCTCCCTAACGGTCGCTCTGCCTTAGAGCGTCAAGATAATGAAATGTAATCATAATATTATACTTTAGGGGGCTTGCACGGCATGCTTATTGAACAAATCGATGCCGCCCGTCTTCGCTTCTCGCCTACGCTCGATGAAGATCGGCGTGGAGAACTTGGACAATACATGACGCCAGGTCCAATCGCGGAGTTCATGGCACAGATGTTTGGCCCAATGCCTAAGTGCATCCGGCTTTTGGATGCTGGCGCGGGTATGGGAGCTCTGTCTGTCGCCTTCATTTATGAGGCCTGCACACGCGCAGAGAAACCGTGCAAGATAGATATCACAGCATTCGAAATCTGGCCGGAACTCGCCGACCTTCTCGAGCAGCACTTAGCAGCTGCGGCGCACATGGCCGGCGAAGCAGGCGTAGAGGTAACATACCGGGTTCGCCGGGAAGACTATATTCTGGCGTCCGCCGAGCCAATGCTGAATCGCGACCTTTTCTTTACGCATGCAATTCTCAATCCGCCATATGGCAAGCTAAACACCAGCTCGAAGTGGAGGAGGGCACTCCGGTCTCTTAGCATCGAGACGGTAAATTTTTACAGCGGCTTCGTGGCCGCCGCGATGATGCAGATGAATATCGGCGGCGAGATCGTCGCAATCACCCCCCGGTCCTTCTGCAATGGACCATACTATGAACCATTCCGAAAATCCCTGCTCCGCGATTTTGCGCTGGAGAGATTGCATGTGTTCGAGTCCCGCAGAGAAGCATTCCAAGATGACGCCGTGCTGCAAGAGAATGTGATCTTCAAGATCGGGCGCGGAAAAAGCCAAGGCGACGTGATCCTGACGACTGATGGCGGCTACGTTCGCGCCGTACCGGTCGCCGATATCGTCCGACCGGATGACCAGCACGCCTTTATCCGCCTCCCCATAGGCGAAAAGGATGGGCTGGCCGAGCGGGTCCAAGCACTGCCGTGCTCCCTCGCTGAAATCGGTGTGAAAGTTTCGACTGGTCGGGTTGTCGACTTTCGTGCGCGCGAGCACCTGCGAAAGGAACCGGCGGCCGACACGGTACCGTTGATCTACCCGCAGCACATGAAGAACGGCGGCATCGTCTGGCCGATCGATAAGTTCAAAAAAAACAACGCTCTGGCGGACTGCGAGGGCACCGTGAAGTTGACCACGCCAGCCGGGACCTACGTCCTCACAAAGCGCTTTTCAGCAAAAGAGGAAAAGCGGCGCCTCGTCGCATCCGTCTACTCCGGCGGCCGAGCGGGCTTTGAGAACCACTTGAACTACTTCCACGAAGCCGGCGCCGGCCTACCAAATGACTTGGCGGCCGGGCTCTGCGCATTCTTGAATTCAGAAGCCGTCGACCAGTATTTTCGGACCTTTTCTGGACACACACAAGTCAACGCCACAGACCTTCGAAACCTGCGCTATCCGACGCGGGCTCAGCTAAAGGCGATCGGCGCGACCTCCGATCCGGCCGCCGCCGTGGAGACGCTGTTTGCTTAGCCCTTCACTAGAAACTGGCGGGATGGATCATCCCAAATCCAGACATAGGTGTCGTGCGCGATATTCTTGTGGCGCCCCTGCCTCGCCGCGGCCTCTTTCCATGTACGGTATGTGGTCGTAAAGCCGATTCCAGATTTTCCGTAGCGCTTTGCAAGTCCGCTCAGTTGGCGGACCTTGTGCGCATCAACCTCCCCATCGCTGGTCACGGCCTCGATCACCCATAGCCAGTCTGTCTCAGGGTGCCAGAAAAAGGCATCCGGCATGGCGTCGGCCAGGGTAAGATCGACACCAGCCTCCTGCATTTTCTTACGCTCCGCATCCGAGACGCGATCGCCATCCGCGTCATCGACATAGAGCAGTTCATACCCTGAGAGAAAGCGCGACGCGTAGTGCTCAACGGATGCTTTGATGAGCTGAGCATGTCCAGTGTCCGTGGCTTTCCGTGCGAGCTCGGCCATCTGTGCTTGAAACGTCATCCGCTCTCGCGCGATATCTGCCTGTGCCCACTCGTCTAGCATGCCTTCCCAAGTTCCATCTGGTGCACGTAGGATGTTGGCGAATTTGTCTTCGAGGCGATATGCGCTATTGGGTGATTTCGCAATGATGTGGCCGGCTATGAATTCCTCGTCTTTGAGCGTTACGGCTTCGATGCCTCCAAGATCACGCAGCGGCTTGATCCAATAATCCCTCCCCTCCCGGTCGAGCTTCGTCTTATCACGCTGGAGGATGCCAATATGCGAGGCGAGATGCGCAACACTTGCGCCTGTCGAAATCGACGCGCCTGCGGGTGGCCTAGCAAACCAACTGGGCGTTTCATCGTCCATGAGAGCAAAGACGCAGTCAACTAGGTCTGAGTTTCCCTCCAAGTCGAGACGCTGAAGCACACGCCGTATCTTGCTCCGATCAACACCCTGAAACGTCTCACGCGGGTTTTCCCGCCAATCATCTGCGAGCGTGGTCACCACGTCGTTGAGCGCCATATCATCATCCCTCTGATAACTACCGATAGAATCAACAATTTTCGGACTAGGCATAACCGATTTTCGGTCGACTCCGCGACAGGTGGGATGGGAAGCCTAGGAATGGGGCACGTGGTCATCGCTCATGCCGATGATCGTGGTCCAAGGCTGGACTCCCGGACTGAAATACTATTTGTTCCCCATATGGGACCAACATACTTGATCCCTCCCTGGGAACATACTAGGTGTAGCTCATGAGGATCGTCTCGCGCAAAGCCCTGAAGGAGTTTGCCAAGCGGTTTCCCGACGCGGAAGACCAGCTCGAAGCGTGGTTTCACGAGACCAAGAAGGCACGATGGCAAACACCCGCAGACATCAAGGCCAAGTACAGAAGCGCAAGCATCCTCAAGGACAGTCGTGTGGTGTTCAACATATGCGGGAACAAGTACCGGATCGTCGTGAAAATCAGTTACGCGAACGGCATCGTTCTTATCCGCTTCGTCGGAACGCATGGAGAGTATGACGAGATCAACGCGGAGGAAGTATGATGGCTATAAACATTCGTCCAATTCGGACTGAAGACGACTATCAGGCTGTCCTCGCACGTATCGACGCCCTGATGGATGCAGTGCCGGGAAGCGATAAGGCAGATGAACTGGAGGTACTGACGACTCTCGTCGAACTGTTCGAGGAAGAACATTTTCCAATCGACCTGCCGGACCCAATTACGGCGATCAAGTTCCGGATGGAACAGGAAGGCCTTAGCCAGAGCGATCTAGCGCCAATTTTCGGGAGCCGGGCTAAAGTGTCAGAAGTTTTGTCCGGCAGACGTAAGCTGACGCTGAAAATGATCCGAGCGCTGAATGAGCATCTGGGCATCCCGGCCGAGGTGCTGATCCGGACAGGAGAGTTTCCGGAGAACGTCGAAGGTGTTGAGTGGGAGCAGTTCCCCCTCCTAGACATGGCGAAGCTAGGTTGGGTCGAGCGTGCGAATGATCTGAAGGATCGCGCGGAAGAAGTGATGCGCGACCTGATCGAGCGCGCAGGGGGGCTCGGGGCGGTGCCACAAGCGATGTATCGCAAGACAACTGGCGGACGGCGTAACGCAAAAACAAACCCCTATGCGCTTCAGGCCTGGTGCCTTCAGATCCTTGCGGACGCGCGAGAGACCGAACTCGCAGGCTCCTATGCGGAAGGAACGGTCACAATCAGCTTCCTGCGGGAGCTGGCAAAGCTCAGCGTTTTCAATGAAGGTCCGCGATTGGCCCGCGAATATCTGTCCCGGCATGGGATCGCGCTGGTGATCGAAAAACATCTTCCGAAGACGTATCTCGACGGCGCTGCCATGCGGACGATCGAAGGGACGCCTGTGATCGGCATGACGCTCCGCTATGATCGGATCGACAATTTCTGGTTCTGCCTGCTTCACGAGCTGGCACACGTCGGAAGGCACATGTCCGGCGATGAGGAGCAGATTTTTGTCGATGATCTAAGCCTACGCGAACGCGATCATGCAGGAGATGACCTAAAGGAAACTGAAGCGGATGCATGGGCGCAAGACGCACTAATTCCCCCTGACCTTTGGGAAAGCCATCCGGCCAGTAGTCGTCCTACGGCAAACAACGTGATCTCTCTGGCGCGTCAGGCAGGTGTGCATCCAGCTATCGTTGCTGGGCGGGTTCGCCATGAGCATCACAACTACCGTCTGCTGTCACAGTTTGTAGGAAGCAACGAAGTACGGCGGTACTTTTTGAATGAAACGGCATAACGGAAATCAAAAGCGGAGCCGCGCTAACGGCCCCGCTTTCACAAGAATATTCCGCCAGGGCGTAGCGCACCCGACCGGAATAGCCCCGAGAACCGGAGCGCTCCTGTGTGTCACCTAAGGGATACGCGGTTCGGGCCTCGGAGGCAAACCTTCAATAGCGCTGAAGGAGAAGGCTCATGGCCTCCATTACTAAGCTTACGCCGCGAGACGTGGCGGCGATCAAGGCTCGGCTTCGCCGAGGCGAGTACCAGCACCGCATAGCAGCGGATTATGACCTGAACCAAGGACGAATAAGCGAAATCGCCTCGGGAAAACGGTTCTCAGATGCTGCTACTGAGCTGGGGTCCTCCTCCGGAATAGAGGTGCGGCATGTCTAAAGGACAAGGGTTCCGCCCTGGCCAGAAGGCTCCGCGTTCTGGCCAATACGAAATAGTTGGCCCCCGCGGAGGTCGCACGGGCGTTGAGCGAACCGTGGTTAGGAACGAGCCCTACCGCCGACCCGGGAACCAGGACAGAGGTACGTCCTAACAGATCCGACAAAGCACGGTAGCGGTCGCCGTAAGTGATGTAGGCATCTCACGTGGCGTAAAGCTGCGTGAGATGCGTTACCTAGAAGCGACTGAGAGCGAGCCAGTATGGCACTGTTTCTAAGCCCCTGAACTGACCCTGCTTCTCAGCTAACGGTAGTGTTAATAGTGTTACCTACGGAGTAAGTTACGACAGGTAATTTCTCCCATAACTTACTGATCATTATCATGAAAACCATCCACATGGTTCCGAAGGTAACGAATTCCGGTTCCGAAAGTAACGAACTCTGGTTCCGAAAGTAACGAATAGCTGGACGCAGATCCTGGTTCCTAACCTAACGAATTTGCTTCGTCTTCTTAGCTCAGCCAAGATGGGTTCCAGATATAACGAAAGACATGCCATGGCGCTGCTTCCCGATCGACATCCTCAAAAGGACTTCTTCATCCTCGACATCTCGGATGTCGTGCCGAAAGACGATATTGCATCGATGGAGCACCCTCTTTTCTCTCTCTCGACGAAACCGGACATGCGGCACCTGGAATACCGCAATGGCTTCAATCGACTGAAGATCGTCCCATCAGGCGCAGGGCTGCCGACAGTCTTCGACAAAGACATCCTGATCTTCTGCGTGAGCCAGCTCATGCACCGGAAGAACCGAGGCGAGCCGATCGGGAAGACGGTGCGCTTTAGCGCCCGGGAACTTCTGATAGCGACGAACCGGAAGACAGGGGGGATCGAGTACCAGCGCCTAGAACAGGCGTTTCAACGGCTAATCGGTACGACCTTCCAGACCGACATCGAGACGGGAAACCGCCGTGAGACACGGTTCTTCAGTCTAATCGAATCCGGATCCGGCTTCGTGATGCAGCAACAGGGGAAATGGCGGCTGGACTACTGTGAAGTCATCCTCTCGGACTGGTTCATGCGAGCTCTTGAAGCGAACGAGGTCGTGACGATCAGCCAAGATTACTTCCGTCTGCGTCGGCCTCTTGAACGCCGCATCTACGAGATCGCCCGCAAGCATTGCGGTGACCAGAAGAAGTGGCACATCGGCTTGGAGAAGCTCCAGGGCAAGACGGGCAGCAGCGCGCCACTCAAGAAATTCCGGCTCAATATTCGCCAGATCATTGAGGGCGATCATCTCCCGTTCTACCGGCTTGAGCTAAACAACGATGACCTAGTGATCTTCCGGCCGCGGACGGTTGTGACGGAGCATACGGCGGCCATCCGGCTGCCTGACTGGGCTGAGGAGAAGGCACGGTTGATCGCCTGCGAGAAAGGCTGGGATTACTACGCGCTCCGGGCTCAATGGCTCGACTTCGCCACGGCCGAAACGGCGAAGGGCAACCCGCCGAAAAGCCCTGGCGCCGCCTTTGTCGCTTACTGCAACAAGAAACCTGAGGTGAGATAGAGGCGCCGCCCCCCCACGGTTAACCGGAACGGCCCCCAAATAGAGAACGGTCAACCGGACAGAGCGACCGCAAGGGAGATCTGGCCTCTTAATCCCCCGGCGGCTGCGCCGCGGGGCTGTGCTTGAGCACGAGAAACAAGCCGACGCCGGAGGCGGCGACGTCTTTTCCTAGAATATTCTTTAGAATATTCTTAGGCGAGAAACTCAACTTTCTAAGAAAGAACTTATAAAACAATCACTTGCAACAATTTTTTGGTTCGCAGTTGTGACGATAGGTCCGACAGTTTGTGACGGTAGGTCCGATAGTTTGTGACGATAGGTCCGATCATAGCCGCTTCTGAACATGTCGATATTCTTCTTCGGCGCCCGATCGGTCGGAACGTCGGCTCTCTTGTATCGAGTCGGAGAAAGCTCGCTTCTCAGATGGCGTTGGGAAGTAGAAATCATTCGAGTTTAGAATTTGCTTCGGGCGGCTGATATACCAGATGCCACGACGTCGATCGTCCATGGCAATGGCCCAGCCGTTGAGCCGCCCCACTTCCTCCAAGAGAGCTCGCTTGAGCTTTTCGCGCCTCTTCCGCCAGACACTGTCAGACGCAGGTCTTCGGCCCCAGACATGGCCCGCTAAGGTATGTAGGCTAGCACCCTTCCCTGCCATCAGGCTCTGTCCTTCGCGGATAAAGCAGCTGAACCAGCAATGAGCTATCTTCGCGATCGGAGTCTCAAGCTGCCGGCGCTCATTGAGACTGACTCGGACATTCTGTTCGCCAAAGATAGAGGCCGCCAAGCGCCAGTTCAGCCTGATCGGCAGTTGGTCCCCATCGAAAGCTTTCGGGAACTGGATCAACGGCGAGATGCGCTTCTTCTTGCCGGGGACCTCTCGATAAACTGAGACCGTGCTCATCTCGTGCAGCAGCGCGATAAGTGCCTTGTAGTCCTTGCCGCCGGTTCCCATCCCGGCATCGAGGAGCAGATCATAAGCGCTGATCTCCAAGAAGGACATGTCGACGTCATCGAGAAGATCATCAAGCCCCAAGACATCTTGGCGGACCTTCACCTCCCGCTCATTGCCTCGGATCAGATAACCGTCTCGGGATGTCTGAGCGCAGATCGCAAGCAAAACGCTTTGGTGCGCCGAAGTCATCTGCTCGCCCTTAAAACTGATGATGCCGGCGTCCCACTCTCGCTGCACGTCATACAGAGCTTGGCCCTTCGATCGCTTCGGCACGAAAAGGCCATCACATCCGCCAAATGCCGGATCGTAGAACGCAAAATCAGAAAGGCCTTGTGCCACTTCTAGACCCTTCCCCGTCTATTCTGAATCTCCGGTGGCTGGTCGGCCACCAGGATGCCGCTCGGGCCGCGGTAAAGCCATACTGGCGGCAAGGGCGGCCCGTAGTTCGTCTTTGTGGCTTCCCAGCTGACCCAACGGCGACGCTCGTCAGGTCCTTCGATCCCGCGCTTCTCGGCTTCCTGTACAGTCATAGTCTGGAGGTTTGCTTGCCATCGGGCATTGTCCGTCAAGCTCGACGCACCTCGAACCGCCGTTTGATCAGAACCGGCCGTGCCGTCGCGGGCACTGGCCTTTCCGACATGATGCAAGAGCAGAAACGTCGACCCGGTGGCCTTCACGGCCATTTCGACAGCGCTCATCATCGCTGCCATTTCAACGTTGTCGTTTTCCGAGCGGCCGCCGGCAAACCGGATCAGGGTATCGATAATGATGAGCCGCGCGCCCTTTGCCATGTCCGCCAACAGCCACCAATGGGACAACCACCAGTCAGGCCTGTGCGGTTCGATGGTGACGCCGGACCCATAAAGATCCACGACGTCGAAGTTGTCGACGATGGCATCGATGACTGCGGGCGCGTCAGCCGGGTCAGCTTCCCGCATGCGTTGCGCCATGTTGAAGAGGCGATGATGCAGAACAGGGCGCTGGTCCTCCGCACAAGCGTAAACGACACGTCCACGCTGAAACTCGAAACCCTCAATCCCGTTGAACAGACCAAAAAGGTCGGAACCGCATGCGATCGACATGCCACACTGAACTGACCACATCGATTTGCCTGCGGAACCTGCCCCGGCAATCATGCCGACCGTGCCGGCCACCATCCCCGGCAAGACCATGTCGAGTGGCTCGGGCTCGGTGTCGAACGTGGCCCGAAGATCCATTTTTCGGTCCGAAAACTCGGCGACAGCATGGCTCTTTTCCATATCCGGGCGCCGGCGTTCCAACTCCTCACTAGAAATGGTGCCGGGCAACCAAAGCCGAGTGATCCGACCTGTTTCGGGGTTCCAGTCCCTAAGCCATCCTTCCGGCACAGGATAGCTGCTCGGCAGGTCAACGTCCTGCGGCTCGAGCCGCGTAGGATCGAATTCGGCGCTCATGGCATGCCCTTACGCATGTTACGTTTTTACGTGC
>JACLAD010004838.1_pt1 | contig 10592 bp, 10 predicted proteins | sample 8027901 | NCBI WGS metagenome assembly JACLAD01 (sample SAMN15725071, study PRJNA655200) | protist metagenome | isolation source: fluorescence activated cell sorting (FACS) single amplified genomes of... | place: Spain: Blaines Bay Microbial Observatory, Mediterranean Sea | collected 2016-07-05
GAAGAATAAGCCATGCCATGGAGCCAATATTAGCCTCCAGCGGGCCCTAGAATCGCGAAGGTGGCTCCGAGAGTATTATTTTCTCTTCAAGAAGGGGCTGCATGTCTGAGGCAACAAATATTTCCACCTTCGTGGGAGTTAGCACAGGAAAGCCAATTGAGGATCAATTACTTCAAGAAAGTTTAAAGGAAACACTAAGCATTTTTTGGCCGGGGGATTTCGGCCCGCGGCGACGTAAATCCATTACCCTTTTAGGTATTCAATTGTGCTTAGTACAAATTAAATTGCTGCTTGAGACTCTTGGCTTGGATTTTTTAAACGCTTATTCTTTCTGTGAGTAGGCTTCATAAAGCCGTTACATTGAGTTCAAATTGCTTCCTGTGTTTTTTAATTTTCCCTATTCTGCCCCGTTGACTAATCTTCGTAAGGGGTTATATATATACATAGATGTAACATATCTAAGTATTTTTGTATATATGTATATACATATAAAAGTATATTCTTATTAGTATTTTTATTATACATGTATATTTATTATTGTTATTATTTTTATTATTTCTAACATATTATTATTATTATTACATTATCATCTTGATTGTTACACTATTATTATTATTGCTGTTATTATCGTTATTATTACATTGTTTTCTGTTCTTGTTACTATCCCTGTTGCAACTAGCTTCTGTACTAGCCATCTTATTATGTTACACTTGATATTACCACTGCCACTACTACTAGAAATACTACGATCAATATCAATAGTATTATTATCACTACATACGTGTGTGCTATCATACGCCTGTCGTTCCTATGCTTATTCATTATAAACGCACAATGTATATATATATATATATACAGGTTTGTTATGCAGAACTAGGACATAAGCCTTTTGCGTCCTGACTCTCGGATGTACATCCTGGGCCACCAGCATGCAGGATCTGCAGCGGTTTTCTTGTTGACCTCGTGCGGCAAGAGGTGGCCAGGATGCCACCAAACAGCATTGCCCCGGCCGGATGCAGTCAGGATGCAGTCCTGGTTGGAATGGAGCAATGGCCCAGCACATTCCACCTCAGGCTCTAGGGATGGCTGGTTGGCGTGGCTTAGGCCATTGCTTGGGCAGAAAATGCATCTAGGATGTGGCCAGCGTGGGATGCAATAAGCATGCAGTTTCTGTTGGCGTGAAGCAACTTCCTAGAGAAGGACCAAGCTGTCCAAGATCCTTGACCACCTGCTTTGCATGCAGCCGGGATACCTTTTATTCCAAAAGGCCCTTCTACAATACCAGGATGCAACCAAAATGCACACAATTCGTGCATCCGAATTTCATGCTGCATCCATAAATTTCTAAAAGAAGCGTGACAAAACTCCGTTGTCTGGTGTAGTTGGGTTATCCATTTTTGTTTTTCTTTGGGCGGCAGTGGCTGCATCCGAAGCTGCATCCTGACGCTCAGGATGCAGCAATGGTGAGTTTGGATGGGAAGCCTTCTGCATCCAGCAAGCTCCAGGTATCTCACGGGCTCGGAAAAAGCTAGGCGCAGGTTGTGGTTCGCAGCTCGACATGCTTTTGGGAGAAAAAGCACGGTTAGAGTAAGGCTAGCGTGCGCTGACTGGCTTCTGAGGCATTCATTTCTACGAGCAAGCGGCCAGCCAGCCAACTCGCAAGCCGCCACAGCCAGCCAGCCGCCAGCCCAGATCTTATGTGCATACCAAGTCTACACATATATATTATATATATATATATATATATATATGTGTGTGTAGTAATAAACATAATAATACAATAATGTGTTTTTCTATTTTTTAATTGTAGACCGTACCTGCCTCTTCAAAGCAGCAGCTAATTTGAAAACACAAAAGAGGCGTGGATGAAATATTTGGCAAAAACTTGTCAGTGACATTCGTCATGATACCCTAACAGCGGTAAGCTATTGGGTTGCAGCTGAGCTTAAGCAGGCATGAGAGAAAGAGGAAACACAAGGGCCGGCTGGACGGGGGGCATTCTCAGACCGAACTCGGGAAATTCGCCTGGGTGGTCGGGCCAAAAAAGCAATTAAACCAACGGTTTTTCAATGTTTTCGTAAAATGTCCCGAAACCAGTTGTTTTCCAACTTTTTCGTTCCCTGATTCAATTGTTGTTTTTGTTTACTGTGTTTTTTCAACTGTTTCCATTCCATGATACGAAAAAGCAACAAACACCAATTCCGCTTCCAATTTCGATTCCGATTTCGGTCCCGATTTGGAATCCGGTCCCGATTTGGAAACAAACGCAATACCAAGTGTGTAAATGCCAGCCCCATATTTCTTCAGCAGTACAGAGACACAATAGACACACACAGAGACGCAAACAAAGACAAACACAGACACGCAGACACGCAACACACACACACAGATGCACCATAAATTCTGAATCTGGCTGTCAGGGCTATTTACTGGGATAATTTTTGCAACTACTTTCTGACACCTGGAAGAGTAGTGGAGCAACGTCAAGATCAAAATGGTCAAAGCCACAGGTTTTGGACAGCTTCAGACGATTTTACAAATTACAAAATGTTGGAAAAAACTATGAAGGCTTTGGATGACATGAAAAAATAGACATATTTATATGTACTCAGTACACTGCTTGCAGGTCTGAGGGCCAGATGGGTCCCAGATGAAATATTGGACTCACGAGATACTTACATTTACTGTGTGTACCAAGTCCGGAAGCCAAACAAGTCCCAGAGATTAAAATTGACGGGATCAAGGGGCAAGGCGCAAGATTGCAAGATGGTCACCAACGCCTGGCGCCTGCGATTAGCTGGTTTGATGAGCGATGTCGGGTCCCTTCCATCCCCTTGCAACTTCGCAGCAGAGGCTGGCGACACAAGAAAGCCAGAGCTGAGCACAGCAACGAGAACCACACGCACGAGCCACCTTTCAGAGTTAAGCTCTGAGACCATGGGATGCAGTGCGAAGAACAAAGCATCTCATTGCCGGTGCAAGTCTAAGCATGTCTATTCACATGTTTTGACAAGCAAAAAAAAAGCAAGGAGAGGCAAAAGCACAAGAAAGCAAGGACGAGGACGAAGAGCATGGAGGGAAAGCAAGAAGCGGGAAGAGAGGAGGGAGGACGAAGAGATAGGACTGAAAGCCTCATCAGCTGTCATGCTGCTACAAGTGATCACAGGAAGTACAAACACAGTGGTACCTTCACATTCCTGCATTGGCATGTCTTCGTTGCCCGCATATGCTGATGCAAGAATCCAGCCCCAACTAATGGAAACTGGTTTTCAGCAAGGGGACCGGGCGGGTCTCAAAGGCTGATGATACAGCAAGTAGATATTTGAAGCCATTGTCGAGCAAAAGATGTTCAAGCATCTTCTGAATGGACAAGTGAGCAGAAAACTCGTCTGTTAGGTGCGCAAGCAAAATCTTGGAATTGTTAACGTCAAGCAACGAAAAATGCGAATGACTGTATGGAATGATATCCTGTCACTCCTGTCCCCTTGCAAGCTCGTTGAGTAGTGGGCAGTGCCAAGACAAGAGCGATATGACAATTGCATCATGCGTCACATACGTATACTGTATATAGATATATCTCATAGGCACGCCTTTAACACACTCATTTCATTTTACACCCCTTGCAGATGCACACTCTCCATGGCATGCTAGCAGGCTCAGGCTAGTCCTGGCCTACATGTTCTGTACACTGGTTAATCTGGTTAATACTGTTCCTAGCACGGGTGAGGCTATGCTACTCACAGGGGCAGCCAGTGCCCAGACCACGCCTCAAGCCTGGCATGGAGTGAAAAAATCTGCAAAACATGGAGTTACGTCTTAAAAGAAAAAGCTTGCCATATATGCATCCATTGCTATATATATATATATATATATACACATATATATATATATATATATAACCATTTAGAACATTCGCGAACGCTTCCATATCAGTTTTGAATTCTGAATTGGCCCAGATCAACCGAAAATCAATTGTACATCATCACGAATTGTTCCGAAATTGTCTACGTTGATTGGAATTGCCTCAAGTCATTCCGAGTTCGCCCTGAACCATCCAGATGCATCTCCAAATCATTTGATCACCAAGACTCTCCCAAGATTGGCCCACATCATTCCAAAATTGTCCCGAAGTCACCCTATGTCGTCCAAAAGCTCCCCACACCGTTCACCAATCAATCAAAGCTCCCATCAACTCATGAATCCAGCAGTCGATCCATTCATTGATGAATGCTTATAACATGGATAAATCCATTAATTGGCCAATCCATCTAGACTCTGACATCAGGCATGCTTCGTGTTGGGAGTGCAACGATTTTTACTTTAACTTCATCTATGTGGAGAGATACAGAGAACTATGTATAGTTTGTTACATATATATATATATATATATATATATATATATATGTATATTATGTATATGTAATTTCTTCTGACCTTGATAATGCCAGCATTGTTATCCAAGCCTCTGAGTCTCCAAGCCTCGGATGTGGCTTCGGCAGGTGTCGCGAAGTGCAACAATTTTGGGCTGCAGTTTTAATCAGGGATTTCGAGCTGGCCGAGCAATGCTGAACACAAGCCTACAGACTGAATCTGATGGAACCGGTCCAAGATCGGGTCCACTGGCTGACCAGCATCCAGTATGTTTATACATACATCATATATATATATATATATATAGATATATAAATAGAGAGAGAGAGAGATGTGGCTTTTTTATTGATCGACAAAATTGTGCACAATTAATTGGTCCCAAAGTGGACCCAAATCGGTCCGCAAAAATTGATCCCAAAATGCAGACAACAAGTCGGGAACACATCGGCGAAAAGTCAGAAAATGTCCATAAGCAACACAAAAAACCGACCAGTACCAGTACCAATACCAGTACTGGTACAAGTACTAGTACCAGTACCAGTGCCAGTACCAGTACCAGTACCAGTATCAGGACCAGTACCAGTACCAGTACCAATACCAATACCATTACCAGTACCAATGGCACTACCAGCACCAGTCCCAGTACCAGTACCAATACTAATACCAGTACCAGCACTAGTACCAGCACCAATACCAATACCAGTACCTGTACCAGTGAGTTACTCCCCAGAGTTACTCCCCAGAGTTAATCCTACTTAATCTTAGTACCGATTTCCTATTACTGAATTAAGTCTGTTGCTCGTAGGTATACCATATAGAACATATCCGAGGTTTTTTTTGACACCTGCTTGGAAGCCTATTGGGGACCTATTGGGGGCATGTTAATAAGTTGTTGTTTGAGAACCCCGAAAGCAAAAAGTTGTCTAGGGGAGTAACTCATCCTGTGAGCCTGCTTGCCAACCTGTGCTTCAGTTGAGGGTGGCAGTATATTACATATCACCATATCACCATATCGCTATACCACTTGTCACCACACCACATATAACCATATCACCATATCAAATATCACCATATCACCATATCAAATATCACCATATCACCATATCACCATATCACATATCACCATATCACATATCAACTTAACACCATATCACCATATCACCATATCGCCATATCATCATATCACCATATCACCACATCACCATACCCCTAAAGCTAAAGTGTACATATCTTCGAATTTGGGTGATGGTTGAGGGGGATGCTAACAATGACAAGTAGGACGCAATCCTGCGAGCCTCCTAGTGCTTCATCTTTTGCCTCAAGGAGTGTACACAAGTTGATGTGTATGTGTTTGCCTTAGTTTACACATGTGCTTGGGTCTTGCCATAGTTTTTGATGCATCGTTATAGTGGCGATGTGTGGTGTTGTGTATGTTGAGTCCGGGTGGCGGTGCAGTTCCTTCAAAATTGCAATTGGGTGTCAGTGCTTGATTTGCGTGTTATGTGCTGCGCATTGCACCTGTTTCGTGATATCATGTGTATATTGCTTTATGCAAACTGTTTGTTACTAAGCGTACATTAACACATCCGAGATTCACAAACCAAACGTGCCACAACACATTCATGCAGATACCAGTAAGCATGCGTTATATATTTTGTGTAAGGTAAATGGGCACGACGTATGACTCTATTTACATGTGTATATACATATGTATAGATATGTGTATGTATATGTATATATATATATATATATAGAGAGAGAGAGAGGTGTATATGTTTCTAGTGTATGATCGGATAACATTCCAGGTGGCCATACATGGTCCATGGGGGTACATCTGATTGGTACAGATCCAGCTGTCTCTCCTTCTAATATTAACATGTATACATATATTATATATATATATATATATAAATATATATATATATATATATATATATACGTTTATTATATATATATATATATATATACTAGAATTATTGGGGGGGTTAAAGCGCCCCCCCTCTAATTCTTTTTCCCAAGTTCAGGTGCACGTGACCAGCATATGTTGCCTTCCATCGTCTTACATCGCTTTACATAGAATGGGGATATATATATATATATATATATATATATATATGTGTGTGTGTGCGCATATGTATATAATATTCCATATGTATATGGATATACATGTATTTATATATATATATATGCTATATATATATATATATATATATATACTAAATCTATATCAACATAGATGTTGTACATGTGTACATGTTTGTTACATTTACAATATGCGATATGTGTATAGAGAGAGAGATGCAGATTGATCAACTTATGCACTGGCCACTCGATTCCAAGCATATATTGCCTACAGTATTACATGTGCACATGCATATATATATATATATATATATATATATATATATATATATATATATATATGTGTGTATGTATGTTATGTTTATTGTAACATAGATGTTGTAAAGAAATATTTTTGAAAAAATAATAAATAATACAACAATAATAATATAAAATAAAAAAGAAAATAACTAATAATAATAATAACGATAATAACAGCAATAATAATAATAGTGTAACAATCAAGATGATAACAATTCTAATGAATAAAAAATAACAATCTAAGATAATATTTGCATGCGCATTCTGGCAGATTGTGTCTTGGACGTTTGGTCGTTTGGGGCTTCGAGGTGGGCGCCCAGGATCCACTCTTCCTGGCCCACTGGATCCGGCCTGGCTGGCTGGCTGGCTCAACCAGATCCACTCTTCCTGCTCCAGGCCCATTGGATCTGGCCAGGCCCACTGGATCCAGCCGGGCTCGACCAGATCCATTTTTCCTGGGCCAGATCCAGCTTGGCTGGCTGACTTGACCAGATCCACTCTTCCTGGTCCTGGCCCACTGGATCTGGCCAGGCCCACTGGATCCAGACTGGCTGGGTGGCTTGACCGGACCCACTCTTCCTGGTGCAGGGCCATTGGATCTGGCCTGGCTGACTATCTCGACCAGATCCAATCTTAAAGAGTCTTTCTGGTCCAGGCCCAGTGGATCCGTTTATTTAAATGGATGGGCTCAAGGCATTCAAAAATTGAAATGGAAATAATAACAAAAGTGGCAACAATAAGCAAAATAATGCTAATAATTGTTTGCGCCTCGCGTCACCTGCCGAGGCCGCTCTGAGGCGCGGAGTCAGTGCCTTTCTGGATAGTCCGAGATGGCTTGTTGATGATGATCAGGTGATCGCGATGCTTTATCTACGACTTTGAACGATTCTGTGCGATTTCGGATGATATGAATGTTGGTGTCTTTGAATTGCTTCGAAATTGGATCGCTGTGGAGACGACATTGAAGAGCTTGCAGCATTTGTAGACGATGCTCGATTTCACCCAATTTGGTTCGAATTTAGACAGTAACAGTGTTGCATCTCGAAGCGATCGAGTACTGGAGTTTTGAAAATCATTCTTGGAGGAATCGGGACAATGTTGGTCAATGAAGCAATGACATTGGACGATCTGAAGGCGGTGGAAAAGAGGAGAACAGATATGTTGCAACGATTTGCAAGTATTTGGAGATGACGTTGCAAATGTTTTGGAAAGACATTGGCTCCTTCATTAGCTAGTCAGTCAATCAGTTAGTGAGCCAGTTGGTTAGTTCGTTGGTTCGTTAGTTAGTTGGTTAGTTCGTTGGTTCATTGGTTAGTTAGTTGGTTAGTCCGTTCGTTAGTTCGTTCGTTCGTTAGTCAATTAGTGAGTCAGTTAGTGAGCTAGTTTGTCAATTAGTTATTTAGTTAGCTCGCTATTGAGCTAGCTAGTCAGTTAGTCTGTCTGTTAGCTGGTTGGTTGGTTCGTTGGTTCATTAGTTAGCCAGGTACTTAGTCAGTTAGTGCGTTCGTCAGTTAGTTAGTGAGTTCACAAGGGCTGGCTCCGCGAAGATTTGCTCCGTGAGGACTGGCTCCGTCAGGGCTTGCTCCGGGGGCCTGGCTCCTTTAGTTAGTTAGTGAGCTCGTTTGTTATCTAGTTAGTCAGTTGGTTGGTTAACTCGCTGGTTCATGAATCACTTAGTGAATTAGTTAGCTTGTTTGTTAGGCAGTCAGTTAGTCAGTCAGGTAGTCAGTTCGTCAGTTGGTTAGTTAGTTAGCCCGTTAGCTAGTTAGTCAGTTAGTGAATCAGTCAGTCAGTTACTTAGTTGGTTAGTTCGTTCAGAAGCGTCTCAAAAAGTGCCCTGGTATCTTTCTGCATGGTGGTGGTTTAAAAGGCGAATTCATGAATTTGAAGTGAATTGCAAACAATTTCACGTGTTTCGTCGATTCTTCACTATTTTTACGTTCTCCACTGATTGCTGGACCTAGAAAGGTCCCAAGAATGCCCCAGGATCGTTCTGAATGATTTGGGAATGGTTCGGAGGTGGTATTAAGGAGTACTAATAGTAATCGTACGTAGTACCTGTGTGTAGTAGTAGTTGTACGTATTCGTAGTCATATGTAGTAGTCGTTGCACGTCATAGTGGTCGTAGTATTAGTCGTATGAAGTCGTTGTATGTAGCAGTAGTCACACGCAGTAATGGTCATAGTAGTAGGCGTGCGTAGTAGTAGTCGTGTGTAGTAGTAGTCGCACGTAGTAGCAGTCGTAGTAGTGGTAGTAGTCCTTGGATCGCTCTGAACAGTTCTGGATTGGTTTGGAGGTGGCTTTAGGATGAATTTATGAAATTCTAGGGAATTGAAGATTATTAAATTTATTGACATGAGGATTTAAGATGTTTTTTCCCCTCCTTTTTCGTTGATGTTTGGTAACTTTCAAGATTTTCATGGACGACCGGATCCAGAAACATCCCGCAAGTCCCCTGGGATCATTCTAAATGGTTCTGGAGCGGTTTGGAAGCGATTTTACTTGGTTTAATAACATTTTCAACAGGATGCTAAGGTGTTCCAAGTGGGGAAGATCGAGATCAAGTTTCCTCGAGCCGAGCGAGCCGATGCCACGGGGGGAGGGTTTGGTAGAACTGAGTACTTGTAGTACTTGTTGTTAAGCCGATTATTTAAACGCCTCGAGGCCAGAGTAGTAGTAGCAGCAGCAGTAGTAGTAGTACGTAGTAGTACGTAGTACGCAGTACGTAGCAGTAGTACTCGTACTGTACATAGTACGTCGTACGTAGTGCGTAATATATAATACGTGATACTAACGGTAGTCGTATGTAGTACTCGTGCGCAGTAGTAGTTGTACGTATTCGTAGTCATATGTAGTAGTAGTCGCACGTCGTAGTGGTCGTATTATTAGTCCTACGTAGTTGTTGTCGTGCGTAGCAATAATCGTACGAAGTAGTGGTCGTGGTAGTGGCCGTACATAGCAGTAGTAGACGTACGTAGTAGTAGTCGCATTTAGTAGTAGGTAGTAGTAGTAGTAGTAGTAGTAGTAGTAGTCGTAGTAGTAGTAGTAGTGGTGGTAGAAGGAGAAGTAGTAGTAGCAGTAGTAGTAGTAATTGTAGTAGAAGTAGTTGGATCGTTCTGAATAGTTCTGGAATGGTTTGGGAGTGGCTTTAGGGTGATTTGATGACTTTGGGGCGAATCGAAGATGATTGAATTTATTGAAATGACGATTTAAAACATATATATTTTTTTTTGTTGATTTTTTGTAATTTTCAGCGTTTTCATGGAAGACCGGGATCCAGAAACGTCCCGCAAGTCCCTTGGGACCATTCTGAAGGGTTGTGGAACGGTTTGGAAGCGATTTTAGTGGTTTTAACGAGGTTTTTATTGGGTTTTCAAGGTACTCCAGGTGGGGGAGATTGAGATCAAGTTTGTTCGAGTTGAGTGAGCTCATGCCACGGAGGGGGTAGGGGGAGGGTTTGGTAGAACTGAGTACTTGTAGTACTTGCTGTTGAGTCGTTTATTTGAACGCCTCGAGGCCAGAGGCCTCGGTGGATTATGACACTGACAACAACAACACTAAGAATAACGATAGTAACCATAACAATAGTAATTATATTGAAAAAACATATTCATCGTTTAATAACAGTAGTGATAATAAGAAGAATGGTAATCATAGTGTTATGATGATCATAACGATCTATGCGTGCTGCATGCATAATACGTGTACGTATATGAATATGTATGCACAAACGGACACATACATATATACATTTTGTTTGTTTAACGTATGCATTCGTGTAAGCATATGCACCAGATGCATAGTTTGTCTATACGCACGTGTATCTATTCCTTTCTCTT
>JACLAD010010948.1_pt1 | contig 10589 bp, 11 predicted proteins | sample 8027901 | NCBI WGS metagenome assembly JACLAD01 (sample SAMN15725071, study PRJNA655200) | protist metagenome | isolation source: fluorescence activated cell sorting (FACS) single amplified genomes of... | place: Spain: Blaines Bay Microbial Observatory, Mediterranean Sea | collected 2016-07-05
GTTGGATTTCTTTTTACAATTGATAATTAGTACAATTTGCATTTTTAAGATTTGAGTGAGAAACAATTTTGGACATTTTTTCAACATGAATAATTGTTTGTAGTTGTGTGGCATTATGTGTTTCTTTTTGTTTGTATACGTCTTGTTTGCCAAATCTCTTCGCTCGTTTTTTTTTTTGATTGTTCAACAGAAAGTTTTCGTAACGCATCAGCAATTATTTTATACGTTTAGTATCGAAAAACAGTGTTGTTAGTATCAAGCATGCCAAACGATGAGCGCACGGTATCGTTACGCGACCAGTACGACGCATTACAAGCTGCCTATTTAAAGGACGTCGCCTTGCGTGAACGTCTGATTATCTCAACGCGACGAGATCTTCGCCAACTTGAAGAATTGCGAAACGCGATGCAGAAACAGCAGGTGGTGCCAAAACTTCAAAATGCAAGCGTATCTTTGAATCACATGCCCGATGTAGTTGTTGATAACATATACGAGTTCGTATACGAGGTTGACCGGTCGGACCCGACGATATTAGAATTTTTACAATCCATCAAGTATCTACATAAGAATGCGTTGGCATGGCCAGTGTTTTGCCTCAACCGTCGTCTACATTTTCGTCCCCTCGCTCAAGCAGCATTCAATGCACAGAAAAGCGCGAATGAGCAGTACCACAAATATCTAAACCCTTTCGAATGTGAACATTTTTTGGAGGACTTCTCGATTTGGTACCATGGAGAGAAATGGATGACAGAAAGCCTGTCTGATGGCGCCATTTGTGAGAAAATCATCGGATATTTAGATCCGGACACGCTTAGCGCATTTCGATGCGTCACTTTGCATTTAGATCCAGACAAATACAACCGATTAACCGATTATTTTCCATAGAAGCAATGCATCTCATGTGGTCTATCACTCAAACATCGCATTGTGGTATCCATCAAAAATTTACAACGTTCTGCGCCAATCCAAAAATTGTTTTCATTTCATATCAATCATTTGATGATCCTGGTTGTTCTTGTTTGGAACTGTTTGCATTTCGATTCACAGGATTGTGTTGATTTGTATGTTTTGTCTGCCCTTCCCCTTTGAATTAATCGCGGAAAGTTCGACAAACCACGTACACTAATTGCATCAATCATGATACCGAAAAAAATCATAATTACCAACGACCATGGACAATGGTCGGCGTGACATCGCACTATGCGAAGAATACAAGGTGAAGCAACCACTATATCTACAAAAAATCGCAGAAATGGAGCGTATGCAAAAGGAGTTTCGGCGACTTAGACGTGAAGTAAGGCAAATGAAAGAAGATATGCCAATGGTTGACCTGGCGACAGCATTGTCTTCACCCTCCTGCTCCTTGAATCACATGTGTGACGACGTGCTTAACAGGATATTTGATTTTGTGTGGCCGCGTAACCCATCTGAAAATGATCTCAAGAAAGCGTTTCGCGATTGGAGGGCCCCGTCGCCGTGTGATTTGGGGAGACCTATTTTCTGTGTAAACCAACGCTTGCATGCATTACCTGGTCTCAAACAAGCGTTCGAATTGCAGAGAGAAGAGGTATGGGCATGCCAGTTAATTATAAAATGATGAGATTTTTTGAGGTCCAACCATATGAGTCATTAGGTTGTTTTTGTTGTTCGTCGGTCACTGTTGTTTACATTTTGATTCAATATACACCCGCAGTTTTTGTCTTCAGAAAATATCAGAGCAAGCATGGGCGACATCGGGCACGCTTTACCCCCACTCCACGCGTTGGAGGAGCTAGTCGCGCCTTCAAGCGCGGCGCCAGCAAATTTCAGTGATATGAAAAACGCGATAGAACGTCATTTAGATGACCCGGCGAGCTATTCACCACCCCACGTACCGGGCGGTTGGCACCCAAAATTCTTGCTCGCAGTGTTATATCTGTTCGGCATTCCATCACCAAGAAAAGGTCATCACAAACATACTGAAAAAATCGATGAAAATGATAATATTCCAAAACCAATTTAATTTTTGAAAAATAATTTTTAATTATTTTGCGTAAGGTGACCTCTCATTTCCGTTTGGTTTTCCCCGTAACATAAGTAAAGCTATACACCTCCTCACGGAGCCTGACACAATATCAACGACTCCACAGTTGGAAACGTGTGTTGATTGTGATGTATTAACCGGTTTTCTCAGTAATTATCTTGGAGGGGATGGTTATTACTTATATGAGCAAGCAGCAAGAAGCTGGAGGAGTGAGCTCGCAGGAATGGCGTATGGAGAGGCGAAAACCGCAGGTCTAAACCTCCCTTCCCACGAGTTTCCACCAATATTGCGACGGCCTGATTCGCTCCTCATGCGCCCGGAACACGACGCCGTGGCTGGTTGTAGCGAAGCACTTGAAATGCTGATGGGGGTTGCGAATACCGCCATGCAACACGAGCACACGATTATACCACAACCACAAGATATTGCCAATTATATTAAGGAGAAAAAAGCAAAACGAGAAGAATACGCTCACGCCAAGCACATGGCCGAATCCGGCGATCAAGCCGCACAAATCAAACTTGCTCAAATGGAATATTTTGGGGCTCAAGACGTGGAAAGGGATTACATGAATTTGGGAAGTATTACCCCAACTCCATTTTTGACAAGTGTAGTGTTGGTGATTGTTGGATTGATAATATGGCACTGGAAAAAAGTTCAAGAAAGCGATATGAATATTACTTTTGTGACATATTTTTCCTGTCTGGGAGCCCGAAAACGTGAATTTTTGATGAAAATCGGGTTATGATGAACTCAAAAATTGAAAATTGACGCATCTGGAAAAATTTTGATTTTTGGCATTTTTCAGGAACCCAAAGAATGGAAAAAAATGGAAAATATAAATTACAATTCTTTCAATTTTCTTCTCCAAATTTTACCCAATTTGCTTATTTTTCATGTTTTTTCACTTCAAATCCATTTCTTTTATCAAAATTTCAATTTCGTTTTTTAGGTCAGCAGGTTATTCGGTATCAGAGAATCTCCGGAAGATATCAAAAAATTTCCGGGTGATGGTGAGATCGTTGCACAAATCCAAGTTGACCAGCAGCCGCCAGTTGTCCAGCACCATGAAACGACGGAACTGCCGACAAACGGCCGCGGCCGCCTCATCGCCAAGAGTAGTATATTATTAGTTGGTGTTGCAATTGCCCTAGCATGGACGTGGTTCCCTTCCGCGCCAGAACCAATTAAAGAATCCATCCAAAAAGTGACCGAGGCCGTTCGTCCACCTTTAAAACCAAAAGTCAAAAACGAGAAAAAGGGATTAGAAATGTTTGAAACAGCTGCAACGACGGGAAATTGGGAATCCGCGCTTATGTCCGCGATGATCCACATGGACGGGGACAAATCCAAAGGTAAGTGAAAAGAAAATGAAAAATTGAATAGTATGTATGCAATTTCTCGCAAATGTATCAGAGTTTTGTGCTCAAGAGTCAATTATTATTCTTTTTCAATTTGCAGCAACTCCATATTTAAAGCAAGTTCTACGTGATGGCAACGGCCCCGGTAAGGATTTTGCAGAATATTTCTCCTACCAGCATGGTCTTGGGGTTGAAGTAGATAAACCGCGCGCTGCAAAGGCTTTAATCCGTACGGCAGAAGCAGGCGAAAGCACTGCAATGCTCATGGCTGCAGAGCTTTACGCAAATGGAGATCCCGAATCGGAAGTGAGACCGAATACCACAGAGGCAATCAAATACTACACATATGCGGTTATGTCGGGGCGAACACCCGCGCGCTTTAATCTTGCCGTACTAACCCTACGCTTGATCGAAGAGCAGCCCGATGCAATGCAGCAACACGAAGTATGCGCTGTTGTGTACGACCATTTCCGAAGTGTTGCGGTTGACATGCACCCGATCTTTCGATTGATATTCGCGCACGGTATGCGTGCATACGAACTTGGCGACAAATTAGGTGCATTGATGCGGTTCTCATTCCTTGCGGAACTAGGCTCGCCAGTGTCTGCAATCAATGCAGCTCAAATATTAGAACAAGATCGGCCAACGGAAAAGCAGGTTTTAGAACTACCTCCTAAGTTTTTTGAAATGGCACTCCCCAGACCCAAGGTGATGCATCATATTGAGGATGATCATGAATATGAAAACGACGATGATGATGATGTACGAATTGTGAACCAAAATTGCAAGACCAAAGTGTCTTTCCCGAAGGCTGACGGGTTTGACGACGATACCATCGAAGTAAAGGATGGGTATTTTTGCTGTCCTAACAAAAACTGCAACAGCCCAAATTGGTTCTTTAATGATGGAATCGGTCCCGAAGCGTGTTTGAAAAAATGTGAGGAGGATCCGCGTTGCAAATTCATGACCATATACCAATCCAGCGGTTGGTGCCAGCTGAGCGAAGATTGTTCCGCCACCAAAATTGCAGGTGATGCAAGCAGTTCGACGTACCAGGTTTTAAGAGAAAAGAAGTGTAAACCGAAAAAGATGGCTAAAAAGATGAAGCCAAAACCTAAGCCCCCTCCAGCCCCGCAACAGCAGCCGCAGCAACCACAATTGGGTCCAAGCTGCATGCCTGGTAAATTTTTGTAGTCTTGAAATTGAAATGAAAAAGATGCATAAAAACAAAATGAATGATAGATTTAAAAGAATTTATGTCATGCATCAAACAGTAAAAATTTGAAACAGCATTTTTTTTGTTTTCCATTCATTTTTTGTTTTTGTGCCAGGCACACCAAATTTTGCCGGTGCCACCCCTTGCGCTTTGTCACTCCGCCTCCGTGCAGGCACCGATTCCCCAGAAAATGCAATCAAAGCAGCGGAAGGCGCATCTCAAACGGGTGACACAGAGCGAGCAAAAGAACTCGCTTGCCAAGCGGCGCGCGACAGTGGTTCTGACGCTGCGGTGGTCGCTTGCGCAACGCATATGGCACGCGGCGGCCAGCTCCCTGAAGCACTAGATGTAATATCGAATGTGCCGTTCTCATATTTCGCAAGGATGTACCTCCTCTTCAAATACACATCTGAAATTGTTGAACAGTGCCACATCTACATCGCGTTTTCAAACTCGGTATGCGCCGCGAAAGTCAGACAGAAATGGGGAAAGCCAAGTCTGAAAAAAGGGAAAAATATTGTATTTTTGCGACAGTTTCCAAAACACCACGGTTTGTTTCGAAGTTTCATAAATTTCGTATTTTTTTATAAATTTGTGAAAAAATATATTTTTTCTACCAAATTTTCGTGCTTTTTAGGTAATGAAATTCACGAAGAAGCGATGTATAATCTCAAGATTTTGATATTGTGCGTCTTCTTTTTCATTCCCGTCATATCAATCGGCATTTATAGCCTTGCACGAAAGCAATGGATAAGATAAGAAATAACAATTATTGATCATTTGAAAAATGATTACATCTTTATGCTGAATGTTCTTCTGTCTTGTGTTTGGATTGAATCTATTTTTATATTTTTTGTTTGAATAATTTATACAGAAAACAACATGCCCAAACCTAAACAAACATCATCTACAATACAATTAATTTGCAATCATGTTGGACTCCATGGATCTTGCCAATCGTTTCATTTTTCCCGCGCCGCCGTCATCATACACGAAGCAATCATACCATAAACACCTCTGCTGGATACCCTGGAATGAAGCAATCAGCCCAGAAAAAGTCAAAGATCCGAAGTGTGCAGACGGGATTCCGTGTCTGTGGTTCCCGAGTAATAGGGCCGCCACAGTAATGTACACAGTGCAGGGTTGTCTGAAGAAAAGTAGTTTTGAGATATGATTATGTTAGATTTTATTTTCAAAAAAAAACAAGTGTTGTTGGAATTGTGACATGTTTCAAAACCTCTCTGAATTGAAAAACAAACGCATACGTTTGCAATGTGCTTTTTGGTACCCCGGTAAGAATTTTAACCAAATCAATTCTACATCACGTATTTACTCCACTACTTCATCATGTACACATATATAGTGTTTGTTCTAACTTCAATTTTTTTTCCGGCCGTGGCCTTACAGCCGACCAAGAGACGCCCTGAGAAAGAAGAGGACACTTTGTTGGATGAGACGCTATCATTGGTGAAGAACAAAATTACCGTTTCTGCAGATGATGCTACTCCATCGGAACCAGTTGCGTTGCAACAGGATCATCCCCAGGGTTTTGTGCCCACTGAAGCGGATCAAAAGTTCGAAACTTTTCTGCAGCAATTATGGTATGATATGGCGAGACATCAGACCGGCTTTGACTGTATGTTCACGAGCGAGGAGATGATTGACAAAATATGCTCGGAAAATCGTGCAAGACAGGTACCCCATGTCAAGACATTGGATGCGTACCTTGCAAGCCACGACGTCTCTCGTCCGGTGAAATATGAATTTCTTCTAGACATATGGAACTCGGAATTCGCGAACAAAAAGATCTACCCGCCGCCAAGTCGACGTTGGTTCAATTACGGCCCATGTACGGACACGTTTGTGTTAGTCATGAAAGTGTTGCTGAAGCATGGAGCTGATCCGCATGGAGATCTAATTCACGTCATTGTTCACGATTATGTTGAGGAATGGAGGCTGCGACAGTCGTCTGTCGGTCCAAGAAAGGGATATTACCACTTTTGTGACTAATTTTTCCTGCTGGTGGGCATGAAAACGCCATATTTTGATGAAAATCGGGTCTAGGTGAACTTAAAATTGAAAAAATGGTGATCAGATTTTTACATTTTTGAAGATTCGATTTTTGAGTCCTCGCCAAAAATCATGATTTGTTTTTATTTTTTGTTTGTATATAAGCAAAAAATGAAAAAATCCCCGCGATAAAAATTTGGCATCGTTTGATCAGATTTTTATATTTTTGATGATTCGGTTTTTTGATTTTTTGGCTGCCCAAAAAATAAAAAAATCGCATTTTCAAAAAATGTATTTTTTGCAATATTTTTCTTCTAATTTCATCAATTTTGCTCGTTTTTCAATATTTTTCAAGTTTTTTGTCTCCAAAATCCCTTTCTTTTGACAAATTTTAATTTTGTGTTTTAGGTTTGGTGAAGCCATTATACCATAAGAATGGAGTTATGGTGATCAAACTAATCTCGCAACATTTGAAGCAATTTGTAGATGTCAAAAAATTGATTCACAAAACCAGGACGTGTCCCGAGCTACTTGACGCTGTTTTCAAGGTCGTCGATGGCATTGATCAATCGTTTGTTGAGAATTTTCGCGTGCTGCCTTGCCGTGCTTTATCCCTTGTCAAATCAAGTTCAGGAAAGGGATATTTTTTTATTTGTCGTGAATTTTTCATTGGAATGATATGTTTTTCGAGTTGTTTTCGTAAAGAATATTTTCTCATACGTATTTTTGCTTTTTTAGGTTTGATTTTGGTAACACTCGCTTCGGTCGCAAATCTTGAGGCAGATTTCAATCTGATGGTTCTGGATCGCTTACAAAAATTTCTTCCCCTCATCTCAAATGGAGGAAATGGCTTGCGCGCGTGGTCCTCCGCTTTGGAGAATAAGAATATCCTGGTGGTAAATGCAATGGCACGTGCTCTCCTCGGGTCCACCAATGCTAATTTGCGAAGTTCCATAAGATTAAATACCAACCATCAGATGACTCAAGTGATCGCTGCCCTCGGACAAATCCTTGCGCGGTACCTCCTACCCGAGAGTAATGTCCGATCGACGCAACTGGACGGAGCTTGTCATGTCATGCAATCGCTCTTTCGATAGTGCATCCCTGTTTCAATAATACGATATTTTCCAACCGGATGCTCAAAACGTACATTTTTGATTCAATTCATTTTCTTGTTTATGGCGTCTACTATCAAAGCGTGTTGCAGATGAGATCAGTAATTTTAGGTGCATTAGATTAGGATTAGTCATCGTTTCAATTCAAAAAAAAGTGTAGTGCTGAAATTTCTATACATTTCAAAACTTGTGATACATTGATATGTATGTATGCATGTTTACAACATGCTGTTTCGTAACACCCCCCTCAAGTCAAAAATCAACATTCTGAATTAAATAAATTCTACACGATTTCTTCACTATGTACAGAGTATTCTTTGTTTTTACTTCAATATGTTTTTCGGCGACCGCTTTAATGTCAGCGAAACGAAAGCGCGAAGAGGAAGATGAAAAATTATTGCAAGAAACATTGACATTAGCGAAGAAAATCAAGGTTAATCCTTCGACCGATGTCGCTCCTGCTCCTGCTGCATCTGATTTGGTCGAAGTAGTCGTGGAACCGCTGCCCCAACCAGAACCGGTATTCATCCCAGTTACAGCAGAAGATGTAGAATTTGAGAAATTTCTCAAGCAATTGGTGGAAAAAATGTCGCAAAAGCTTACTGTAGACCTCGACACTCTCTGGGATCATGAGGATTCCAGCCAAGCATTTTGGTCAAGACTCGATCAGGAAAGAGTTTCAAAAGTTCAAGAAGATCTTCACGAGTTGGACATGTATCTTGGAAGTCATGATGTTTCACAGAAAATGAAATACCAAATTGTAAAAGACATCTGGAACAAAACCTTCGCTAGCAAGAAAGTATGGCTTCGAACACGACCGTACCTTAATAACGAGCTCACGAAACCAACTAAAATTTCCATGGTTCAAGTGCTTCTCAAGCATGGCGCGGACCCACAGGGAAATTTACTCCAGGTGATTGGCGATGATCTTTACAGGCATGGGCCGGTTTTTGATGATGATCTGATTGACAATAATGGTGTCACGTTCATCAAAATGATCTCGCGATATTTAATCAGTTTTGCTGATGTAAGCAAGTTAATATCAAAGTGTTACTTTTACAGCGAAACGGTTGCAGCCCTCGTTAGAATCGCTGATACTTTTGATCAGAGTCTTCCTGATGTTTTGTCATCCAGCTTTCGCGTGCCGCATCTATCGCTTGCGCTTTTGCAGAACAGTTTGTACCTGACGAGTCTCGCCGCGCAAGTGAACCCAAATCCGCAGTTCAATCAAATTGTTGTACGCAATATGCAGCGGTCCAAGGAAGGGATATTAATGTTATTTTTGTGCCATTTATGACTTTTTCGATTTCTGTGTCCATTTTTCTCAATTTTCGTTGTTTCTGCGTTTCAAATCCCTTCCTTTTGTCAACATTTTGATTTTTGTTTTTTAGGTTTCTTTCTACAATTGCAAATGGTGGCAACGGCTTGCAAGCGTGGACCTCCGCACTCAAGAATAATAATCAGATTGTCGTCAATGCAATGACGAGAGCTCTCCTTGGAAATCACAATGCTAGCCTAAGATGTGCGATTAAATCAAGTTCCAATCATAAGATGGCGGAATTGGTCCGCACAGCCGGACCAACGCTCGCGCATCATCTCTTGCCGGAAGATGCAATAATCTGGTCGAAGCAGATTGGAGAAGCATGCAAAAGAATGGATTCCCTCTTTCGACGATAAGTTTTAATTACATTTTATTTTTCAATCTTGCATCTCATTTCAAAATATAAATAATGCAAATATCTCAATATTTTCATATTCAATTCATTTTCAAAGGTTTTGTGTCGTTTATGATATTGGATTGTGTGTAGTGTTCATCGAACTGGTTTGTTTAGAATAGAAATGAAAAAATACTGCATTTGTTATGTTTTCAATAAGGTTGTGTTTGCATGGAAATGCCGAAGATTTGGGAATGAGTTTTGCGTTCATTCGGCATATGCGAGATCAGTTCAAGGTAAATTGTTTGGCGGTGGAGTATCCTTCTTATGGTTTGTTGAAGCATTTGGAAGCTTCTGAAGACGCGGTGAATGAGGCCGTATTTACGGTGTTGCGGTACTTGGTTGATCAGATGAAGGTTAGTTATCAGCATATTATCGTTTTTGGACGCAGCATTGGAAGTGGTCCTTCGACTTACATTGGTAGTCGTTTTCCCATTGGCGGGATGATTTTGGTGAGTGCTTTCGTGTCGATCAAAGAAGCGATTCATAGCATTGCAGGGAGGGTGCCATCGATGTTATTTAACGAGCGGTTTCCAAACAGTAGTCTGATCAAGAATGTGACCTGCCCAACACTATTCATTCACGGCCAAAAAGACAGCCTAATTCCTCCGGATCATTCTGTACAATTATTTAAGAGATGCAGAGCAAGGAAGTTACTCATAACTCCTGCTACGATGGAGCACAATTCAAACTTGTTCGGGGACGCCAATTATTTGGCAATACCGGTACGACCCAACCAATGTTTTTTGCATGCTGAAATAATAATTGTGATTTGATGAATTTTTGTTTTGTATGTAAGGCCATCAATTTCTTTGGACTTCCTGGATTTTGTACAAACAACCCCCCTATAATGCCGCAGGAGCTCTTTCACAGGTTAAATGATAAAATTTCAAAAATAAAAACATTCAAAAAAACAGAAAAATCGAGCCCGGACGTCGAATTTTGATCAATTTTGATACCAAATCACGTTTTTCAAATTTCAGTTTTGCAATTTTGACGTTTTTGAAATGTTGTATTTTAAATTTTTGATGTTATGTTCATAATCAAAAAATACAATTTTTGTAAAAATCAAAAAACGTGAAAATTTCAGAAACTAAAATTTGAAAAGCGTGAATTTTCACCAAAATTCGACTTCCGTGCTTGATTTTT
>JACLAD010006406.1_pt1 | contig 10588 bp, 4 predicted proteins | sample 8027901 | NCBI WGS metagenome assembly JACLAD01 (sample SAMN15725071, study PRJNA655200) | protist metagenome | isolation source: fluorescence activated cell sorting (FACS) single amplified genomes of... | place: Spain: Blaines Bay Microbial Observatory, Mediterranean Sea | collected 2016-07-05
CACGGGTGTGTGTTTTGTCTCAGACGTGTACGACGTTTCAGTTGACCTATGCATACGTCTGTGTCATTCATTTGCGGGAGGCCCCGGGAGCTCTAGAGGGGAGCCACCTGGGCTCGGCCAGTATGAGCTGGCTCGGTTAAAAACACAACGACAAGGCGAATCCGAGTCTTCCGACATAAGGTTAAAATTATTTACAGCGTCATAGAACGTTCCTACTGCACCCGAAGCGTTACAACAATATCCACTGCCATTAGAGAGCGTTAATTTGTTCGCAGGCAGGAAAAGTAAACTTATGAAACGTTCCTCATCTCGTCACTCTGTTCGGTGCGGTGTTAAAAAAGGGGGAAAGAGCCGAACGTGTACTAAAAAAACAAGAATCCCCCACAAATTCTTTTTCCAAAGGGGGGAAGATAAGTTTTTTTTGATGATGAACCCCATCGACCATGATTCACGATTGCGTAGCGAGTACTACGAGGGCTTCTCGGAATGGGCCAGAGATCAAGGATTTCAGAGCCATGTGGAACCTCTCAGGCGTGCTTCGAGGCTAAACCCTGGTGTCATCAAATATGTCAAATCTCATGCGGATTTCCAATGTGTTGCAAATGAGACAGAAACAAAGGGAGTAGTATGGGTACGTGAGGACAAATGTCGAGACAAGAATATTATACAGTGGGTAGATAATCAGCAAGATGATGAATTCGAGTGTTTTGCCAAGGAGGCGCTCATCGTCGCATGTCCAGAGAGTGAGAGGACCAGCAAAAGACCTCGTTTGGCAAATTTACAACATGTAAATGCTGCTTGCAAGAGACTGGTTCAGAAGTTACCGCAAGGGTCGTTTCGTGACATGGTCTATGCTGATGCAAAAATGTTCGCAAAATCACTATTAGATATGGCACCAGATGTACCATATTTGACACTCCAACTTGAGGTTATTGGAAAAAACGCATGCAGTCGTTGGCACCAGGATTACTATACAGGTCGGATACTTACTACATACTGTGGGCCATCCACCTGGTTAGTCGATGATCGAGATGTAAGTTTCAGCATGTTCGAGGATATGATTGGTTTTTCTCATGAAATATCCGACCCACTAATTGTCCCAGACTACGACAGAATTCGCAAGCCCCACTCAAGTTCAATAGTCCTCCTTAAGGGTAATCATTGGCCTGGTATTGAAAATTCAAAGAACAGGATGGGTGTAGTACACAAAGCTCCCAATGTACCAACTAATAGTGCTGGTGACCCAATACACAAAAGGCTGTTGTTGAAAGTAGACTTGGGCCACTATCCTAAAGATTAGTAAACTCGGATTCTTTCTAGAGATTAGGCTTACGTAGTGATTCATCAAGCATATCCCGAATAATTGCTAGTGTCTGATACCTGCTAGCTAGTTAGTCGTCGTCAATCAATCTGAGACTGCCTTGGTTGTCGCTTGGTCACACAATACTTTGAACTACGATATTTCACCTTAAAAAATAAAAGAAGCTTATCGTAAGCCACCAAAGTTGAAATTGCCCCCTGTTGGGGGATTCGGTGGATTATTACCAAAGGAAAACTGTTCTCCTGATTGTGCAACCTCTGGTGCAGCATCGACGTCTTCGTCTTCATCGTAGTCGTCGTAATATTTGGAAATAATTTCGTTTGCAGTCTTCTGCAAGTTATCTTGCCCGTGTGACGTTAGGTCGTATATTTTTTCGAAAGCTTCACACTCGTCAATAAGGTCATAATATTCATTGAGGTCGTCCATGTCTGTGTTCCCGTGTCCGAGTAAATAGTTAATGGTGTCCAAAGCAACGCCTAAAACGATAGGATCTGGTTGATCCAATAAGTTACAAAGTGGGGGAATGCAGCCTATGTTCACCAAGTACTTGACTTGTTCTGCAGAACCAACAATGACGGCGTTTGAAATGGCCCAAGCTGCCTCTTTTCTGATTTTAGGTTCGTCTTGATCAAGCAATCGAATGAGTTCTGGCATCAGCTTCGCATCAATGACAGCTTGTACCTGTTCTTGGTCTGCTGTAATATTTGAAATGGTCCAGCAAGTTTCCTTCCTGATGTCTACCAGCTCGTCCCTTAAAAGTCTGTGGAGCAGTGGTAATACGCCCAGTGACACGATTTGTTGTGTCTGAAATTTGGCTCCACTCACGATACTGCCTATAGTACGCAGCGCAGGAATACGAACCTTGGGTTCAGGGTGCAACAGTAACTCGATACACCGCGAAGCCGCACCTGCTTCGAGTATTGCTTGACAACATTCAACATCTAGTGTTCTTGGATTTTTGTCAGTACCTAAAGCGGCATAATCTTCATCGGTGACATCTGACACGTACTGGAAGCACCAACAAGCATCGACTAAAACCTCTACATCACTATGGTAGATCAAACGAGCCAAAACCGGCAACGCTGGTCGCATCAAATCCAGTGGAGGAGAAGGTTTCCCCCGAAACAAATTGGAAAGAGTCCAGGTTGAATTCCTCAGCATGCGTAGCGGTGCATCGTTGGTTATTAATTGAAGAAGAGGGCCTAGTGCACCAGCTTGTAAAACTATATCACGACACTCTGAGCTATCTCCAGCGACATTACCTAAAGCCCAAACTGCTTGTTCACGCACATTATTTACAGGAGACAACAGGAGCTCCACAAATATTGGGACTGCGCCCGCCTTTAGTACTTCTAGGGTTTGGTGCGATTGACCCGAAGCAATATTTGTCAATACCCATGCAGCCTCAAATTGAAGCTCATTATTATTCGAGTGTTTTAAAAATTCAACAAATTTTGGCACAATACCAGCTGCAATTACTTCTGCAATCGGTGGATTTTCTGGACGTGATAATAACTTTCGAAAAGCCTTTGTATGCTCCACTAACTTTTGCGGATCATTACACATAATCCCTGCCACATGTTCCGGTATACTACTGAAATCAGCATCAGTCGCACCTCCTCCCAAGCCACCTCCCACCATACCGGTACGTCTCCTTTGACGTAACCGATCTTCTTTTTTCTGTTTCCGAATTTGAAGTCCAGTCTCATCTCGTTTCTTTTTCGCCTCTACAATATCCACACCACCCAACACAGTTTCACCTGCTGACGCACCTGATGATAAATCACCAAACACTGAAGACATCTTTCTTTCTTTCTTTGTTCCTTCCTTCCTTCCTTCCTTCTTTTGTTTAACCGAAGATTTTTTTTTTTTTTTTTTTTTTTTTTAAAAAAAAAAAAAAAAAAAAAAAAAATTTAAACCTGAAGGAAGAAGGGTGATAGATCAATCGAGTTTGAGAAAGGAAGAGAGAAGGAAAATAAACCGATGTACAGAAAAAGGGCACAATGAGTTCTGAAGATTATCTGGTAGCTTATATCCGTAAAGTGAAATTATTTGATGGAGGGTCGTTGAATTTGCCACGAATATTGAACGTGAATTCGAGGAAACCGAGGAGAATTGGAGAGGTGAGAAATAGCAAGCTGAAATTGGAATTAGCAAGTGTTTCGTATGCTTTCAAGTTTCTTCTCTTGGATTATTTGAAGGAGGATAGTGGAAATGGTGGCAGTGCTGAACCGAACGAGTTGTTTCTCTTTTCGAAAAGGAAGGATCTGCCTCCTGAGTCTGTATTGAAACTGAGCCTCAGGGTTAAAAGTATAATAATTAAAAAGCGTAATAAGGCATTAGCTTTACTACGTCGTCCTGGTTCGTCACGGGATGATTCAGTGGAATGCTTTGTAAACATTAAGGCATTGCAAGTAGCCCGTGTGGGGAGTCCCGGAAATGTTGCTACGCTTCCGTTGAGGTGCGAAGGTATGCTTGATTCGGATCCTCCAGTTGCTGAGATACAGCTATCATTGTTTTTTATGAGCTCTCAAGATTTGCCTGGTAAATCAGAGCTACTTTCTAAAGGCGGTGATGGTCGATTGTCGAGGTCAATAACGCAGTTCTCAAACGCTCATAAAAAGATGTTGCGAGATGTGACGGCTGCAGGTGCGACGATGACGACTGGTGCGTTTGGTAAATCCGATAAGACATCCTGGTCGTCATCTGTAGGTGCAGATGATCTTGTAAAGCATGCGGGCTGGATTGATTCCGAGAGTGACGGCATTGCGACCTGGGACACGTTTTCCAGGCTCAAGATTTCGGTGCTTCGGGCGGACGGTTTGCGTGTCGCTGATCGGACAACGAGCGACCCGTATGTGTTGTTGATGTTTCGCGGTGAGCAATATAAGACTAGTGTGAAGAAAAAGAAATTGGACCCAGAATGGAATGAGGCATTTCAATTCAATTGTCTTGATAGACTGAATATGGAGGACGAGGTTTTGCTTGTTGTGCGAGACGAGGACCGGCATCTATCTGACGATGACTTGGGCCAGCTTTCGATTCCATTATGGGCGTTTTTACAGTCAACGCACGAGGGGGCTACATGGTATGAATTAGAGCCAACGGGTAAGCTTGGTTGGTGGGACCCAACCAAGTCCCTTGGGCGAATAAAATTAGAAATTAGTTTGGAGCTTGGGAGAGAGGAGAAGTGCAAGGAGGACGAGGAAAGGAACATACCATATGCGTTTAAGTGCGTAGCGCCAGTGAATGTGTCACCTGAACCTCCGGCGCAATCGAACCGCCCATTGCTTTACATCAAAGCAATTCAGGCACGTAATTTGAATGGGGCAGACTCGGATGGACTGAGCGATCCGTACGTGTCGATGCATTTAAGGCGAGGAGGAGGTAACGTGAAGGGTGGTCATGGTAAGAAACTGGATAAGCAGACAAGTACTTATATACCGAATACATTGAATCCGCGTTGGAATCATTTGTTTCTGTTCGGGGAAAAGGAGTATTTGCTGGATAGTGATATAGTGGAGATAGTTTTGTACGACCGTGATAATGGGTTCAACGATGACAAGTTGGGAACTTTAAGTATACCTGTTTACGAATTGGTCAACACGGTAGCGCCACAAATTCCTACGTGGATGACGCTAAGTTCGCAACGCTATGCTGCTGCAGGTGAAATCCAGCTGCTCGTTCTGCACGTGCCTGCGAAGAATAGCGAAAAGGAAGAGCTGGCTCGCAAGATGTACCGAGGTAAGGAGTGGGCATACGAGTTGCAGCTTACAATTCATTCTGGTAGGAACCTAAAGGTGATGGATAAGAAGAAAGGGTGTTCTGATCCATACTGCAAAATTAGTGTCGGGGGTGATCCCAAGGCGGTCACGACCAAGTACTGTAAGGACACGGTGAACCCCGTATGGGACGAGAAAATGCACTTTCGCAAGTCTCTTGACCCTTCGCGCAACGGTCTTGGGCGAATGGACCGTATCAGGGTGGAAGTGTGGCACGAGGCTGGGCGCATCGATAAGCCAATGGGGCACTTTGACATGGAGTTGGGAGATATTTTGGACAAGATGGATTATATTGACAAAATGGGCAAGCAGTTGACGATGGAAGTCGAGCTAGATCCGCTGGATGTGTCGGCGGAAACGGGGCCTTCTCTTGATGAAGTCGATGATGCCTCCTCGTCTGCGTACAATAAGTTCTCGTCGTCTATGGAAGACTTTGGCAGCGACGCGGGCTCCACTCAGGTAGACTCAAAAAGGTTTGGGGTGGGTACGGGGGGCTTATACCTGGACCGCTTTCGCCCACCCACTGTAAACACTGGTTTCAATAAGGCCCTGAAGAACATGTCATTTTCGAGTAGAGAGTCGACGACGTCGCAAAATGGGGACCGGATGAATGAAGAGGAGGACGATTCCGATGACGCGGAAACGATCACCAGTGGCTTGTTTGATACTGAACATGAGGAAATGTCCCTGGGACTGGTAAATGTCACCTTTCGTGTTGTTCCAATCGACGAATTGCGAACGGAAAAGGCTACCAAGCTAGCGGTGCGAATAGGTAGGCTGGAGGGCGCTATCCAAAGCTCTTTCCAGCGTACTCAAGGTAACGATGACGAGGGCGGCAGAAGGACGAGTCGTGTACGTCGCAGTTCCGCGGACACGTTGGTCACACGGTGGGACAATCGTATTCCAGACCGCGTGTATGCCAAATTGGAGCTTGGGTTTGAGCATTTCGAGAGTCCCGAAGTGGTGTACCACAACAGTTTTTCCGGGGTCGCTTCATTTCATGCGACAACGGTATTCGACCACGCTGCGCAAGCCAAAGTGCCGCTGCAAGTTTCAATTTGTGATGCAGCCACCGACACAGTGATCGGCCGTTGTGAGATTTGTGCCAAGACAGTTTTCGACCATCGGCAGGGCGAGAAGAAGGGTCAGTTTTTGTCGCTGCGGCTGCCGTTAGACAAGGGCTTGACCCCGCTCGCTAGACCTCTTCTTGAAATCAAGCTCAAGTGGTTTGACATGGTACAAGAAATGAAGCCTTTAATCGGGACCTTTTTTGTGCGGCCCATCAAGCTAAAGGTTTTTGAAAACGACTTTCACAAGCAATACCGCACAATATTTCGATACAAAGACCGAACGATCGCGACAAGAGGGAGTCACGGGGAGCTGGCTATTGCTTTTGCAGATACCCATGCATACACCTTCCCCGTGTACGACATGTATGAACAGTTGCAAATAGAGGTCTACAGGTCCCGGCCCCCAAGGTATGACAAGAGCGCTTACGAAATGCCGTCTTCTCCGGGCGAGGACGAAACCGAACGCGAGGGGACGTCGAAATGGGGGTCGCTATATGGCAAAATCGAATTGAGTCCCTACGACATGCTCGAGCTGGAAGCCCAGATCGTCCACACTTATGATCGCGGCCTCACGGGTCCCACTGTTTGGCCTCTAATGAAACTGCCATTGATGAAAGGCCAAAAAGAACGTGGCTCGCTATGGGCCGAAGTTGTCTACACCGAGCGAATTGGCGATATGGTCAAACCAAACCCGAATCCCATGAATCGCCCGGAAAAGCCCTTCAGCATTGCCAACATGATGAAAGAAATTCATCGAGCGCAAAAGATTGCCGGGGATTTGGGCTATCTAGGCGGGGGTATGGGCCATTTGTTTGAATGGGAAAATATGTCCCACACTGTCATTGGGATATTTTTGACAGTCATTTTCACATGCAGTGATTTCTTTTCAGCACGACCTCTAGCGCTCCCCATGTACCTGTTGCTCTTGTTTATGATCCGCAAGCACCATGCACGGATGAACGGTGATTTTGTGCAGTCCGTCATGAAAGAGGTCCGCGACGAGACCCAAGCCCGTCTCATTTTTGCAGTTGTTGAAGCAACTGGTTTACGGATTCTAGACGACACAAATGTCCTTCTTCCCGAGGCGGACAGCAGCATTCATATCCAAGTACCGCCTGGGCAGCTTTCGAAGGACGACGAACTTGCCTTGAGGCGCAGCATCTCACAAATGCGCTCTAGCAGAACAATACCATTAGGATCACCCACTTCCTCCTCCAATGGTTTACCACCTGCAACACCTGCCGCCAAGTCCACGGCCACTACATCCTCTCGAATGAGCCGCGCTAAAGTCGCTGCCTTGGGAGCATTTTCTAAAATTGGCAAACGCATCTCCCTTGGACGTAGTCACAAATCACCCGAATCTTCGTACAGGAGCTCCATGACCGAGTCGTTTCCTATAGTCAACTCCATCAATATGCGAAGAAGCACCGGCACAAACAACACCGCTGTGGGCAGAGCTAGTTCCTTGAGTGGGTCACCCACCACACTACCCAGTGTATGTGCACGACTCTCGCTACGCGAAATCATCGGTGCGCCCCATGCTTTCAAATTGGGGTCCACAAAGTCTTGTCCCCCAACCCTGTCTCCAGAATTTACAACAACGTCACAGGGATATCGAATCGTCAGCTCCTCCAACAAGCGCTTCGAGAGCAAGCTTATCGAGTGGGAAGCCAAGGGCGGGAACAGGATTCCCGCCTTTCAAGTTGACCTCAACTTGTCTCATCGGGTCGAATTACTTGTACTGGTGCGCGTTTTGGCCGCCTACGATGTCGTCGCCGCAGACAAGGGCGGTTCATCTGATCCATACGTTCAGATCGTTCACACAAGCGCGCCCCCTGATGACCAGACCAAGAAGGCAAAAGCCAAGGAAAGACACAAAACCAAAATTGTACCCAAAACACTCAACCCGATATGGAATCAGGAGTTTGTTATTGGTTCGTCAAGCAGAGTTACCCCACAGGATACCATTCAACTCAACCTCTTCGACTTGGACAAAATCAAGCATGACCCTTTAGGTTACGTGGATATACCCGTCAGTTCCATCAAATCAAAGTTTGGGACCAAATTCGAGCCCAAGTGGCTACCCATCAAACCCCCTCGCGGAAAAAAGTCAAACATTGAGGTCGATTTATCCAAACAGCATCCTTACGGACAAATACGCGTTGCAATGTATGCAGTCGAGTATACAAAATCGAAAACATCCCAAAACCTGATGGAAATATTGCGCGCTTCCGAAATAAGTACATCACGTGCAGAACCTACAGACCTTGTTGATCCTTCCACTCCTAGCGACGAACCCGCCATCGCCACCTCCGAAGGCCTCTCAACCAATCCAGACTCTTGGCACCGCTATCCTGCAGAAATTGTGATTGACCTTGAAGATACCTCTGGACTTCAGCCGTTCCTTGGTCGCGCTCGTCTACCCATTTCATGCCTTGTTCACGACGAAGCCGCGGTCAAACAGCCCGTCACAGATTTATGGCTATCTCTCGCACCACGCCTTGATGGCTCACCGAACGACGAGCTACTCGGCCTACATGCCCACGGACAAGTCCATATAAGGGCACAGCTTTTTCTCCCCGATCCGAAAGCAAAACAACGACGACTTGACCTTGATGCCGCCAAGAAACAAAACGCGACGGGGTTCTTCTCCATTCAACGTTACACGAAGGAGTTGCAAGGAGCGCAAAACCAACTTTTTCATATGAACAATAAGATGGAGCGCACGAAGAACCTTTTCAACTGGTCCCACCCCCGCAAAACACAGTTTTTCTTCAAAGTCATTTGCTTCATTTGTGTTTTATTTTCAATCGTACCCAGCCGATACATTCTCTTGTTCATCATGCTCTTCATGTTTACCGAGCGCTTTCGCCCTATGGGCACCATATCTCTCCGCCTTGCCAATGTTCTAGCGCAAACCGCAACACATGAAGACATCAAAAATGCTTGTTCAAGTGCCATCATCAGCGCCAAATCAAAGGTGCCCACCATCCCGAACAGCCAAACAGAAGAAAGCCTTTCGTTTACTGAAATGGACGACATTGTCTGTCTTTCAAACCAAACGTATTCCTGTGAAAAGCTTCATTTGCCAACTACCGCAGCAATGTCGTCTTACAACCCTCGAGCTTCTTCTCTCAGCAGCATCGAATTTGCTGCAGAAGACCTTGAGCACGGCTTTTCAGGACAAGTTCGCATCATTCTAACCAAATCCAGTCACGTCTTTTCGTCGAAACCAAGATGGGTGTCAGTCTACGCCTTTTTTTTGCACGATGAGTTCGATATCAACTGTTATTTTACTTGGTGGGATTCTCGAGATTCCTTTGAAACACTTGTTCAACCTCAAGGATGCTTTGACAACATCGTTGCAGTGCGCTTACAGGTAGAAACTGACTTGTTGCTCGGTTGCACCAATCCCGATCTTGCTTTTGCACTCGTCAGAAAAACACCCAACGAAACCCTCGAAAAAGTCATCGTACTCACCAACTCGAAGGAAAAGCGTGACAAATGGGTCCATAACATCCTCAAAGGCATGGTCGCCGCCAGAGGAAGTCTCCTGCACCCACAAATCGGCAACTAACTAGATCTAGTAGTAGGCTACGAGAAAATTGAAAATAGATTAGTCTAAAAACCCTCTAGAATTTGGTGCTCTTTCTCCAAAAACGTTTGATTCGTCTTCTTGATGAGCTCATAAGTATCTTGCGTTCCTTTCCAACCTCCTACCTTGGCCCACTTGTCCTTTTCAAGCAATTTGTATGTTTCGAAAAACATCGATATTTCACGAAGCTTGTGCTCAGGAACGTCGCGCATCGTTCGTACCTCGTGAAACATGGGGTCATTTGAACTCACCGCAAGAACTTTCTCATCGTATCCCTTTTCGTCTTCCATAAGCATGTACGCAATAGGTCTCGCCCAAACGATGCAACCAGGGACTAAAGGGTAGCTCGCCATTACTAATACATCGAGAGGATCACCATCTGTGGTTTAAACAAGAATTTCAACTAGTTAGCACTTTTTTCCAAACCAAAGCAAAGCATAAAAATAAATGTCACTTACCGTCACAGTATGTCCTTGGTATGAATCCATAATCAGACGGATACACCACGGAGCTAAACAAAACCAAAAAAATATAGTTAGCGCATATCTTATCACATTTCACACCAATCACCTATCTTGTAAATTTTAACTTACCTGTGAAGCACCCGATCAAGCATCAAAACGCCAGCTTGCGAATCCCATTCATATTTATTCCGGCTCCCAGCCGAGACTTCAATAAACACAGGAACTTCTTCGGGCATTTTCTCACCAAGATCAAACGTATATGGGTCAAAACGGCCCCCCCTTAAACTTGGTGGAAGCGTATCAACGGAAATCTTACGTTGGACAGCTTTAGTCAACCATGTTGGTGAAGATTGTTC
>JACLAD010005511.1_pt1 | contig 10585 bp, 9 predicted proteins | sample 8027901 | NCBI WGS metagenome assembly JACLAD01 (sample SAMN15725071, study PRJNA655200) | protist metagenome | isolation source: fluorescence activated cell sorting (FACS) single amplified genomes of... | place: Spain: Blaines Bay Microbial Observatory, Mediterranean Sea | collected 2016-07-05
CCTTGAGATAGACCTGCGGCGACAGGCCCATGCCGACGCCCGGCGGGGTGCCGGTGGAGATGATGTCGCCCGGTTGCAGGCTCATGAATTGCGAGCAATAGGCGATGAGATGCGGCACCTTGTAGACCATGGTGGCGGTCGAGCCGTCCTGATGGCGGGTGCCGTCCACTTCGAGCCAGAGCGACAGCGCGTCGTGATTGCCCGCCTCGTCGGGGGTGACCAGCCATGGGCCGATGGGTCCGAAGCTGTCGCAGCCCTTGCCCTTGTCCCATGTGCCCGCGCGCTCGATCTGGTATTCGCGCTCGGAGACATCGTTGACGACGCAGAACCCCGCGACGTGATCCATCGCGTCGGCCTCGTCGATATAGGCGCCGCCCTTGCCGATCACCACGCCGAGCTCGACCTCCCAATCGGTCTTTTGCGAGCCGCGCGGGATGATGACGTCGTCATCGGGGCCGGTGATGGCGGAGGTCCACTTGTTGAAGATCACCGGCTCGGGCGGCACGTCGAGCCCGCTTTCGGCGGCGTGGTCGGCGTAGTTCAGGCCGATGCAGATGAACTTGCCGGTGCGGCCGACGCAGGGCCCGAGGCGCAGATCCTGCTGCGGCGTGCCCTCGACGAGGGGCAGGTCATCGATGTCGAGCGATTTCAGCCGCGAGATCGTCTCTGGCGTCAGGGCCTCGCCCGCGAGATCGTCGATATGGTCCGACAGGTCGCGGACGCGCCCATCGGCATCGAGGCAGCCGGGTTTCTCTTGGCCGCTCGGACCGTAGCGCAGGAGTTTCATGTGATCCTCTGAAGTGCATTTGGGGGAGGGAAGGAGGCGCGGCCCGAAGCGGGCCGCGCAGTATGAAAGATCAGTCGTAGAGCACGGCCTGGATCTCGTCATCGTCGATGTTCGACTGGTCGTAATAGTAGAAGCCGGTGTCGATCACCTCGGGCAGCTCCTCGCCGTTCATCGCGGCGATGGCGGCCTTCACGGTCTCGTAGCCGATGCCGACCGGGTTCTGGGTGATCGCGCCGGCCATCTCGCCGCTGCGGATCGCGTCGGTCTGCGCCTTGCCGGAATCATAGCCGATCACGGTCAGATCCTCTGCGCCCATCTCGCGCACGGCGTTGACGATGCCGATGGCCGAGCCTTCATTGGTGCCGAACATGCCGTCCAGATCGGGGTTGGCGGTGAGGATCGCCTTGGCGACCTCGGTCGATTGCAGCTGGTCGCCCGCGCCGTATTGCACCGAGACCACCTCGATCTCGGGGTAGTCGCTCTCGATCCGGTCGAGAAAGCCGTCGCGGCGGTCGATGCCGGTGCGGCTGGTCTGGTCATGGGCGACCACGGCGACCTTGCCCGCGCCGCCGATCAGCTCGGCCATCTTGTCGGCGGCGAGGCCTGCGGCTGCGATGTTGTCGGTGGTGGCGGTGGCGGCGGGGGTGTCGCTGTCGACGCCGCTGTCGAAGGCGATGACCGGGATGCCCGCCTCGTCGGCCTGGCGCAAGAGCGGGATCGCGGCCTGGCTGTCGAGCGCGGCGAAACCGATCGCGCCGGGGTTGTTGGCGAGCGCGGCGGCGAGCATGTCGATCTGCCGGTCGACCATGGTCTCGTTGTCGGGGCCTTCGAAGCTGATGCGGACGCCCATCTCATCGGCGGCCTGATCGGCGCCTGATTTCACCGCCTGCCAGAACTGGTGCTGGAAGCCCTTGGAAATGAGCGGGATGAAGACCTCGCCCTCCTGGGCATGGGCGGCGGGGGATGCGCCGAGGGTGAGGGTGAGGCCGAGGGCGACGACGAGCGCGCGACGTGAAAGCATGGTGGTTCTCCTCCGTTGGGGTTGGCCCGGCTGCGATGGCGGCCGGGGTCGTGCCGCGCCGTCTCTTCAGGACGGCTTGCGGCGCATCATGTCGGCATAGACCGCCAGGATGATGATCGCGCCGGTGACCACGGTCTGCCATTCCTGCGCGACCGAGAGCACGCGCAGCCCGTTGGTCAGCACCGCCATGATCAGCGCGCCGATGAGCGAGCCCAGGATCGAGCCGCGCCCGCCCGAAAGCGAGGTGCCGCCGATGACGACCGCGGCGATGGCTTCGAGTTCGTAGCCGAGGCCGAGGGCGGGCTGGGCCGAGTTGAGCCGGGAGGCGATGAGCAGGCCCGCGATGCCGACGATGGCGCCCGACAGCGCGTAGATGGCGATCTTCCAGCGGTCGGTGTTCACGCCCGAAAGGCGCACCGATTCCTCGTTCGACCCGAGCGCGAAGCAGTAGCGGCCAAGGACGGTGCGGTTGAGGACGTAAGCCGCGGCGGCGGCGACGATGAAGAGGATCAGCACGCCGTTGGGGATCGGCAGGGCGGGAAAGACCTCGCCCAGGATCGAGCCGCGCGAGATCTCCGAAAAGCCCGGCGTGTCGTTGAAGTAGATCGGGCGGGTGCCCGAGATCACGAGGCTCAGACCCTTGAGGATCAGCATCATGCCGAGCGTGGCGATGAAGGGCGGGATCTTCATCTTGGCGACGAAGGTGCCCGAGCAGAAGCCGCAGAAGGCGCCGGTGGCGATGGCGGCGAAGACGCCGAGGATCAGCGGCAGGCCGAGAAAGGTCAGCACCACGCCGGTGATCACCGCCGTGAAGGTCATCATCGTGCCGACTGAGAGGTCGATCCCGCCGGTGATGATCACCAGCGTCACCGCGATCGCCAGCACGCCGTTGACCGAGGCCGCCTGCAGGATCGCGATCATGTTCGAGGTCTGCATGAAGTTGGGCGAGGCGATCGAGAAGCCGATCAGGAGAACGATCAGGCTGGCGAAGGCCAGAAGCTTCTGATGGGTGCCTGCCGTCAGAAGCCGCGACAGCGCCGATTTCGGGGCATCGGTTGTAAGGGTGGTCATATCGCCTCCTCCGCGCCGGTCAGCGCCGATATGCGCCGCGTGGCCAGTTCCATGATGTCTTCCTGGGTGGTGCGCGCGCCGCCGGGCAGGATGCCGGTCAGCCGGCCTTCGCACATCACCGCGATGCGGTGCGAAAGACGCATCACCTCGGGCAGTTCGGACGAGATCACGATGATCGCGCGGCCTTGTGCCGCGAGCGATTCAAGCAGCGCGTAGATCTCGGATTTCGCGCCGATGTCGATGCCGCGGGTCGGCTCGTCGAAGATCAGCACGTCGCAATCGCGCAGCAGCCACTTGGCGATGACGACCTTCTGCTGGTTGCCGCCCGACAGAAGGCGCACATCCTGCTCGTCCGAGGGGGTGCGGATGCCGAGACGGTCGATGTAATCGACCGCTATGCGCTTCATCGCGCCCTCGTCGAGCACGCCGGCGCGGTTGGTGAAGCGGCCAAGATCGGCCATGGCGACATTGGCGCGCACGCTCATGTCGATGGCGAGGCCGAAATGCTTGCGGTCCTCGGAGAGGTAGCCGATGCCCGCCTGCACGGCGGCGTGGGGCGTGCGGATATCGACCTTTTGCCCGTGGACGCGGATCTCGCCCGCATCATGCGGATCGGCCCCGAAGATGATGCGCGCCACCTCGGTCCGGCCCGCGCCCATCAGCCCGGCAAAGCCGAGGATCTCGCCTTTGCGCACCGAGAAGTTGACGTCCTGCACCTCGCGGCCGCGCGTGAGACCGCGCACTTCGAGCGCCACCGGGCTTTGCGAGGTGTCGGGGATCTCGGGCGCGCTTTGCGTCACCTCGCGGCCCACCATCAGCTGGATGATCCGCGACAGCGGCGTTTGGGCCGCGTCGAGCGTGTCGATATAGGCGCCGTCGCGCAGGATGGTGACGCGGTCGGCGATGCGCTTGATCTCGTCCATGCGGTGGCTGATGTAGACGATGCCCACGCCCTTTTCCTTCAGCGTGTCGATCACGCGGAACAGCTCGGCGATCTCGGCGTCGTTGAGCGCGGCGGTGGGCTCGTCCATGATCAGCACGCGCGGGTCGTAGGACAGCGCCTTGGCGATCTCGATGAGCTGCTGGCGGGCGATGGTCTGGGCGCCGACGGGGGCGCGCGGGTCCATCCTGAGCTGCAGCTGGTCGAAGATCTCTGCGCAGCGGCGGTTGAGCGCCGCCTCGTCGAGCCGCCCGAAGCTGCGGCGCGGTTCGCGGCCGATCAGCACGTTCTGCGCCGCCGTCAGGTCGTTCATCAGGCTGAGTTCCTGATGGATGATGCCGATCCCGAGGCTTTGGGCGACGCGCGGGCTGTCGGGGGCGGCGGGGCGGCCATCGACGAACATCTCGCCGCCGTCGCGCGGATAGATGCCCGACATGATCTTCATCAGCGTCGATTTGCCCGCGCCGTTCTCGCCCATCAGGGCGTGAACCTCGCCCGCGCGCAGATCGAAATTCATCCCCTTGAGCGCGTGGACGCCCGGAAAGCGCTTTTCGATCCCCCTCATCTCGACCAGGTAACTCATCGGCGCAGGCCCTCCCAAACCTCCCCAAACCCCCGGAGCGTCGCGATCAGATCGTGACGCCCCCATCGACCAGCACGGTCTGGCCGCTCATGAAGCGGCTGCCATCCGACAGCAGATGCACGATGGTCGGCGTCAGATCGTCGACCGTGGCGAGCCGCCCCATCGGCTGGCGGGCGATGAAGTCCTTTTCCGCCTGCACCGGGTCGGGGGCCGAGGCGATGCGGCCGCGCAGCGAGGGCGTGTCGACCGTGCCGGGGCACAGCGCGTTGCAGCGCAGGCCGCGGGTGACGAAATCCGCCGCGATCGCCTTGGTCAGGCCGATCACCGCCGCCTTGGTGGCGCCGTAGGCGGTGCGGTTGATGAAGCCCTTTTCCGACGAGGCCATCGACGACATGTTGAGGATCGCGGCGCCGCCCTGCGTCTCGGCCCGGCGCAACAGCCCCGGCACGAAGGCGCGGCATATGCGCATCATCGCCGTCACGTTGAGATCGAGCGCGGCCTGCCAGTCCTCGTCGGTCAGCTCGAGCACCGTGCCGTGATGCACCATGCCCGCGCAGTTGAAGAGACCGTCGAGATCGGGAAGCTCTTCGGCCAGCGCCGTGATGGCGGCGCCGTCGGTCACGTCGAGCCGGCGGGTCTCGATGCCGGGCACACCCTTGAGCGCGGCCAGCAGATCGGCGTTCACATCCGTGGCGATCACATGCGCGCCCGCTTGCGCGCAGGCCCGCGCGCCGGCCGCGCCGATGCCCTGGCCCGCCGCCGTGATCAGTATCGTCTTGTCTTTCAGCATCATCGCCTCTCCCCCTTGCATGTTTCGCCTCACATCACCGCGCCGATCTGCCAGGGCACGAATTCGACCCCGCCGAAGCCCAAGTTTTCGCTGTTGGTCCGCTCACCCGAGGCGACGCGGATCAGCATCTCGAAGATCTCGCGGCCCTTCTCCTCCAGCCCGACCCCCTCGGAGACGATGTCGCCGCAATTGACGTCCATGTCCTCGGACATGCGGCGATACATGTCGGAATTGGTGGCGACCTTGATGCAGGGCGTCGGCATGTAGCCCGAGACCGAGCCGCGCCCGGTGGTGAAGACGATCAGGTTGGCGCCGGAGGCGATCTGACCGGTGACCGAGCAGGGATCGAAGCCGGGGCTGTCCATGAAGACGAAGCCGCGCTTGTCGATCCTTTCGCCGAAGAGATAGACATCCGTGAGCGGCGCGCTGCCGCTCTTGGCCACCGCGCCGAGCGATTTTTCAAGGATCGTCGTCAGCCCGCCGCGCTTGTTGCCGGGGCTCGGGTTGTTGTCCATCTCGCCGTGGTTGCGGGCGGTGTAATCCTCCCACCAGCGGATCCGCTCGATCAGCTTTTCGCCCACCTCGACCGAGGCGGCGCGGCGGGTGAGCAGATGCTCGGCGCCGTAGATCTCGGAGGTTTCCGACAGGATGGTGGTGCCGCCATGGCGCACCAGCAGGTCCGAGGCCATGCCGAGCGCGGGGTTGGCGGTGATGCCCGAATAGCCGTCCGAGCCGCCGCATTGCATGCCAACGGTGAGATGCGAGACGGGGGCGGGGGCGCGGCGGGCCGCGTTGGCCAGATCGGCGATGCCGCGCAGCTCCTCGAGCCCCTTTTCGATGGTCTTGCGGGTGCCGCCCTCGTGCTGGATCGTCATGTAGCGCAGCGCGCCATCGACGCGGATCGGGCGGCCGCCGACCAGATCGGAGATCTGCATCACCTCGCAGCCCAGCCCGATCAGCAGGATGCCACCGAAATTGGGATGCTGGGCATAGCCCGACAGCGTGCGGAACAGCGTGGCATAGCCCTCGTTCTCGCCCGACATGCCGCAGCCGGTGCCATGGGTGATCGGCACGATGCCGTCGATGTTGTCATAGGCGTCGAGCAGGCCGGATTTCTCGGCCGCCTCGGCGATGAAGCGCGCGACCGAGCCCGAGCAGTTCACCGAAGTGAGGATGCCGATGTAGTTGCGCGTGCCGACCCGCCCGTCGGCACGGGTGTAGCCCATGAAGCTGCGATCCTCGGTCGCGGGGGGCAGCGGCGCGTTTTCGCTGGCATGGGCATAGTCGCGGCTGTGCTCGCCCATGCCGAGATTGTGGACATGGACATGCTCGCCCGCCGCGATGTCGGTCTTGGCCTGTCCGATGATCTGGCCGTAGCGCAGCACGTTCTCGCCCGCGCGGATCGGCATGGTGGCGACCTTGTGGCCCTGCTTCACCGGCTGGAGCAGCGGCGCGTCCGGGGCGGTGTCGGGTGCCATGTCGCCAAGCGCGATCGCGACATTGTCCTGCGGGTGGAGGGTCAGCAATCTTGGCGGCTGGCTCACGTCGCGCATCCTCTGTTGGGCGAACAAACGTTCCGTTAGGAGAATTGCTAGCTTTACTAAAATCACGTGTCAACTAACATGTCAGTCTAGGAGGTGTTTATGCCCGATCCCGATCCCGCGCCGGAACGTGCGCCCGTGCTGGACATCGCCGGCATGGAAGGCCCGCTTGGCCAGCGGGTCTATGTGGCGCTGCGCGACGCCATTCTCGGTATGTCGCTCGTGCCGGGCACGGTGCTGCGCAAGGGCGCGCTGTGCGAGCAGCTCGGCGTGTCGCGCTCGCCCGTGGCCGAGGCGCTGGGGCGGCTGTCGTCGGACGGTCTGGTCGACATCATCCCGCAATCGGCGACCCGCGTGTCGCGCTTTTCGATGACCGAGCTGCGCGAGGAGAACTTCCTGCGCGAGGCGGTGGAGACGGCGGCGGTGGCGCGGGTCGCGCGGATCCGCTCGGAGGCGCAGCTTGCGCGGCTGTCGCGGAACCTGCGCTTGCAGCAACTGCTGGTCGAGGATGGCGATTTCCAGGGCTTCTTCGAGGCCGATCTCGAATTTCACGAGCTGATGCTCGGCTTTACCGGCTTTCCCAAGGTGGCGCTGGTGGTCGGGCAGATGTCGTTCCAGCTGCGCCGGGCGCGGATGCTGATCCTGCCGGAAAAGGACCGCCCGGCCGAGACGGTGGAGGAGCATGGCGCGATATTGCGCGCGATCGAGACGCGCGACGAAGAGGCCGCGCGCGCGGCGATGACGCGGCATCTGCGCCAGCTGATCCACCGCATCGCGCCGCTGGAGCGGCAATATCCCGAATATTTCCGCCCCGGTTGAGAGGAACCATGATGACAGCCATCGACACCATGCCGCTGAACGGGCGCACGCAAAATCCGGTCCGCCTGTCGCGGCTCGGCTTTGGCGGCGCGCCCCTGGGCAATCTTTACCGCCGGATCGAGGACGACGTGGCGCAGGCGACGCTCGACGCGGCCTGGGATGCGGGGATCCGCTATTTCGACACGGCCCCGCAATACGGGCTGGGCCGCTCCGAGATGCGGATGGCGCAGGCGCTGCGTCGCTTCGATCCGAGCGAGGTGACGCTTTCGACCAAGGTCGGAAGGCTCCTGCTCGACTGCGCGCCCGAAGAGGTGACGCCCGAGGCCTTCGTCGACGTGCCGCAAAAGCGCATCGTTTTCGATTTCACCCATGACGGCATCATGCGCAGCTTCGAGGACAGCATCGCCCGGCTCGGCACCGACCGGATCGACATGCTGTTCCTGCACGATCTCGACGCCGGCACGCATGGGCAGGCGGGCGAGGACGAGAATTTTCGCCAGCTCTTCGGCGAGGGCGGCTACCGCGCGCTGTCGGATCTGCGCGACGCCGGGCGCATCTCGGCGATCGGGGCGGGGGTGAACGCCTGGCAGGTCTGCGAGCGGCTTTTGAGCGAGGCGGAGTTCGACGGCTTCCTGCTTGCCGGGCGCTACACGCTTCTGGAGCAGACGGCGCTCGACAGCTTTTTGCCGCTCTGCGAGCGGCGCGATGTCGGGATCATACTCGGGGGGCCGTATAATTCGGGCATTCTCGCCACCGGCGCGGTGGAGGGGGCGCGTTATGACTATGCGCCCGCGCCCGAGGCGGTGCTCGATAGGGTGCGCCGGATCGAGGCGGTCTGCGCGGCGCATGGCGTGCCGCTCATCGCCGTGGCGCTGCAGTTTCCGCTGGCGCATGGGGCGGTGAAGACGGTGATCCCCGGCGCGTCGGGACCGCGGGAGGTGCGCCGCAATGTCGAGATCCTGCACACGCCGGTGCCAAGCGCGCTCTGGTCGGATCTCAAGGGCGAGGGGCTGATCCGCGCCGATGCGCCGGTGCCGCGGGAGGTGTCCGATGCTGCGTGACATCCCTTCGATCCTGTCGCCCGATCTCTTGTGGAGCCTGCGCGCCATGGGCCATGGCGACGATATCGTCATCGCCGACGCCAATTTTCCCGCCGTCGCGCTGGGACGCCGCTGCCACAGGCTCGACGGCATCCCGGCCACCGATGTGCTTGAGGCGGTGCTGAAACTGCTGCCGCTCGACAGCTTCGTGGTCGAGCCCGCGCTGGTGATGGAGGTGGTGGGCGATGCGGCCGCCGTCCCGCCGGTGGTCGAAGCCTTCGGGCGGATCGTTGATGAAACGGCGGACAACCCCGCGCCGCTGGGACGGCTGGAGCGCTTTGCCTTCTACGAGCGGGCGCGCGGGGCCTTTGCCATCGTGCAGACCGGCGAGACCCGGCTTTACGGCAACATCATCCTCAAGAAAGGCGTCATCGGATGATCATCGACGCGCATCAGCATTTCTGGCGGCTCGATCGGGGCGATTACGGCTGGCTGACGCCGGAGCTTGGCCCGATCTACCGCGATTTCGGCCCCGCCGACCTTGCGCCGCATCTGGCTCGGCACGGGATCGGCGGCACGGTGCTGGTGCAGGCCGCGCCGACGCTGGCGGAGACGGAGTATCTGCTGAAGCTGGCGGACAAGACCGATGTCGTGCGCGGCGTGGTCGGCTGGGTCGATTTCGAGGCCGCCGATGCGCCCGAGGAGATCGCGCGGCTTGCCCGACACCCCAAGCTGGTCGGGCTGCGCCCGATGATCCAGGACATCGCGGATGACGACTGGATGCTCAATCCTGCGCTCGTGCCCGCCTTCGAGGCGATGATCCGCCACGACCTCACCTTCGACGCGCTGGTGCTGCCCCGGCACCTGCCGCGGCTGCGCCGCCTGCTGGCGCGGCACCCCGATCTGCGCTGCGTGATCGACCACGGCGCCAAGCCCGGCATTGCCCGAGGGCAGTTCGACGATTGGGCCGGCGACATGGCGGCGCTGGCGCGGGAGACGCGGGCCTTTTGCAAGCTTTCGGGTCTTCTGACCGAGGCGGGCGAGGACGCGGGGCGGGCGGAACTGGCGCCCTACGTGGCGCATCTCGTGGCGCGGTTCGGCCCGGCGCGGCTGGTCTGGGGCAGCGATTGGCCGGTGCTGACGCTGGCGGCGAGCTATGCGGCGTGGTTCGAGATGGCGATGTCTCTCATCCCGGATGCGGCGGACCGTGGGGCTGTCTTCGGCGGCAATGCGGCAGGGCTCTACCGGCTGTGAGCCTTCGAGGAACGAGGGTCTGCGGCATGGTCCGATATTGGCCTTTGCGCCGCGCGTGGCCATATAGGAGCGCATGACCTTTCTGGACCGCCCCCTCGACCGCCTGCGCGGCCTGTTCCGCCGCGCCGCCCCTGGCTTCGATGCCCCGCTTGCGCCGGACGAACCGATCGCGGTGATCGGCGACGTGCATGGGCGGCACGACCTGCTGACCCGGATGCTGGAGAGGCTGGCGCGCGAGGCGCCCGAGCATCGGATCGTGCTGGTCGGGGATTATATCGACCGGGGCGAGGACAGCCGCGCCGTGATCGAGGAGCTGCGCGAACGGCCCGACCTTGTCTGTCTCAAGGGCAATCACGAGGCGATGTGCCTCGCCTTTCTCGAAGACCCGGCGCAGCATGGCGCACGCTGGCTGCGCAATGGCGGCCTGCAGGCCTTGGCGAGCTTCGGTGTCGGGCTGGGCGGCGAGGGGACGGAAGCCGAACGGATGACCGCCGCCCGCGATGCCTTGGCCGCGGCTTTGGGAGACGAGGGCCGGCGCTGGCTGGCGGAGCGGCCCCTGCAATGGCGCAGCGGCAATCTGGGCGTGGTCCATGCGGCGGCGGACCCCACGCAGCCGCTCCAGCTGCAATCGGAGCGGACCCTGCTCTGGGGGCATCCGCAATTCGAGCGCCAGCCGCGGCAGGACGGGATCTGGATCGCGCATGGGCACACCATTCATGACGAGCCCTGCGCGATACGG
>JACLAD010000079.1_pt1 | contig 10584 bp, 18 predicted proteins | sample 8027901 | NCBI WGS metagenome assembly JACLAD01 (sample SAMN15725071, study PRJNA655200) | protist metagenome | isolation source: fluorescence activated cell sorting (FACS) single amplified genomes of... | place: Spain: Blaines Bay Microbial Observatory, Mediterranean Sea | collected 2016-07-05
AAGGTAAATAAAGCGAAAATTGAAGAGATGAAAGAGCACCTTATGACGTCCGATGACATCCATAATGATCGTAGCCAACATTTATATTTTTTGCAAAAATACAAAAGCATGTCAAATACGTTGTTTTTCAACATTTTACAAAACAAAATTTGTGTTTTTTGATGTTTCATAAGTTTTTTTCATTTTTTGTGATGTAGGTTTTTCGAAGTTGCAACAGGAGGTTAAAATTTTACGGTCGCAGGAGGCTGAATTCAAAAGTGCAAAAACTGCTCTTGAGGTAATAATCATTATATATGTTTTTAAAAGAAAAACAAAAATGTTATGCAAACCAATTTCTGTCGCCGTTGTCATTGAATATTCAAATGTTTGAAAAGGCGCATCAAAAGAAGGAAAAAGAACGAGCTGAGGAGTCTGCAGCCCAAGCCAAAAATCCAGCACATTTGAACAAGTTGTCTGCAGAAGTCCAAAGTACTATTTTTACAATATGTTTTGTTACAAAAAGTTACATTGTTTCTTCAACATTTGTGTATTTTTTCAACAAAACATTTGTTTTGTGACACAAAAAATGTGAAATAGAATTGAAAGATGAAAAGTTCGAATTACTCGGGAAGATCGATATGTTGCAAGATCGCGAGACAGAGAACAAGAGGAAATACAATTTTCAGGAGAACATAAAAAATTCTCTGTACATATTTTTTTTAACGAAAATGTTTGCACTTACATTGTAAGTCTTACAAAACTTCCAAAAACGTATGTAAAACTAACATTTTTACCGTTTACGTTTTGTTTTTTGGACAACGTTTTGGTTTTTAGGAAGGAGGATCTGACCAAGGCCCAGGAAGTTATCAAGCAGTTGCAAAAGGAGCGCAACGAAAAAGTACGTTTTTATCATTGTTTTTCAAGTTTTTTAGTATTTTTTTGTTTGAGTTACAAGAAATGTTTTTGTTGTCAAAATGTTTGCGCAAACATTTTTGTAAGATTGGGGAACTGTTCAGAAGCAAGACGCAGCCGCTGTCACCGGAGAAAAATGAATATTTTGCCGTATGACAAAACCAAAAACGTTATTGTCACGTAAAATCAATCTGTCAACGGTATGAAAAAACAATTAAGACATTGACAGATTCGCAAAGAATGGATTGTCACGAACATGTTTTTGTGCTCAAATTTGCGGTATTTCTTGTTGTCGGTCCATATTCACAATTTTGCAACTAATGTTTTTGTTGAGCGTAACAGTACCAATAGTGTATTCACTATTTTCCAGTAATACATCAGTTTGTTTCATCATTGTGTTTCATAAATTCATTATTTCATTTCCAACAGGAACTTGTATTTATAAGACAGTACAAATGTTCAATGTTCATAATGTGTTTTGGTATGACAAAAAAATGTTTGCCCCAAGTGTATTATTATTTCTTGCCACAGACAAAAACCAACTGGAACGATTAAGCAGTACCAACTAACTAAAATTTAAAGTTTTAAACCATCATTTTGACGGAAAAAGAACGTAGAAAACTAAGCATCCACAGGTTTTTATTCACAGCAAGTTGTAATGTAATATGTAAGCGTAGTTGCAATCAATTTTTCGCAGAATAAGTTTCCAGGCAGCCATCTATTTTCAATCGAAAAATTTTTCCATCGAAAATATTAGACAAAAAGATCAAAAATTGTGTACTATCATTACCAACAGCAGGCATTCAAAAGTAAAACAATCGTTTTCATATGTATTTTGAATGAATCCCGGTTCATTATTTAAATTTTTTGTACGATATTTAAACTTTTGCACGATACTCAAACGAATCAACCAAAACGTTTTTTATTGCTTAAACCACTACACAACCATTTTTTAACTGTATAATATAACCAAAAATACCAACCGTACCAAACATATACTACAAAAATCTTGTAAAATTGTTATAAGTTCAACGTCGAGCATTTCTCAAACAGCTTGACCCAGCGAAAAGCAACTACTATTTCCAAGTCCCAATATACAAGCTCAATTACACGAATAGAAGTCAAATAAGACTATTTCTCCAATACTCATTTTGAATCAAACAACAAAAATACCAAAAGTAGGCAGTATCAGTTTTCACACATTCGTAAATATTATAACAAAGTAAAAGTAAAGAATCAATAGTATTACAAGGCATTCCAGCGAAGGAGTAATAAAATTAAAGCTACATACATTTTGTTTTCGCTAATTACCATACTAAATCTAAGACTACTCCTTTCCAACCAATTATTTTCTTTCTGAGTTAGTCCACAAGCAACCAATTCCCATACAAATCAAAGTATTTGTTTAACGATTACTTATCTATTTCAAATTTGTTTTTAAATTTTTGGTACGTACGCATTTCCAAGTAGTAAGATCTGTTTTCTAAATCGTCTATCATCATCTATAAAAGGAAAATTGAAAATTTCAATTAGTTATCTATTAAAATACTACTATTACATATCACGCAGGCTGACTCAAGGTTGTATACAAAAAACTTACATTTCCAAGAAGCAGAATAACAGCTGAAAAAAACAGGTTTTATTTTCGCAAAAAAAAAATTTACTTCCACCACAGAACAAGAATTCAAAAATGGTCCGAGAGCGTTTCTGAATGTTTTCAGTGGTTCAAAAGTTGTGGATACACAACGAAAATATCATTTTTTGCTTGTTTTTGTGTATATTTTTGTATTTTTTTATTTTTTAGAGAAATATGAGTAACCCGATGTCCGGTCCTCCGCCCGCCATGGAATCCTACGGCTATCCTAACCCGTACCTTTTTTTGTCAACAAAAAATCCATACGTTGTTTTTCTTGTAAGAATGCTAAAAATGTTGAGCGAAAACATTTTTTTGTCAACGATTTTGCATGAAATGATTATCTTTTTGTGATTCGAATGAAGGTTTGGGTATCCGGGTATGGAACCTGTGCCGTATGGGTACGAGGAGGAGAAAAAAAAGAAGAAGAAGTCCAAGAAGGACAAGAAAAAGAAGGTAAAAACTCCACAAAATAATTATTTTTATTGCTTTTTCACATCTTTCGTTAACGTTTTTATGTAATTTTTTTTTTACTTTTTGTGATTTTTCTTTTTTCCTTATTTCTGATAGGAAAAAGATCGTGAGGCGGGGAGGTCTAGGTCCAGATCGAGGAGTCGTAAGAAGAAGAGTAAGAAGGTACAGGTTTTTTGTTGTTTTTCTTTTATTTTTGTTCTGCGGTGTGTTGGATGTGATGGTCGACATGGTTGCCATCATTCAAAAAGCGGAGATTTCACTTCCAACGGGGAAAAATTTCACGTACTGGATCCCTGGCTTTCTGGCGGAAGAGGCGGTGCCAGTATTTGGTTTGATACCTGTTCTGGGTGAGATCAGTCGCTGGGGCAGTGCTTCGATCGCGCAGTTCTTCCTGCAAAAAATGCGAGAGGCATGTAGGTCACATTGTCTTCAACACAAGGTTTGCATTGGGACTTCCACGACAAGCCCCGACTCGCATCTTACCTATTTTTTGTTTCAACTTTCAAGGGGTATTTGCTTGTAGATCGGGGGATTGGAGAAATTGCATAGATACATTAATGGGCGCAAAAGAAAATGATAATGAAGCATAAATGGCCGCAAAATTCGTTTTCATTTTCCGGCGCCCTTTAAACATGCTTTCTGGGCATGGCATGGCGTGGCGCTGATCCGGTTTTCCAAAAATCTAGAACCATCCCAATACAAGGTTTCCAACCGCCAAAAAAATGTTTGCCCTCAAAACAACCCGCACCCACCCTGTTCGTATAAACACCGCAAAACCCCAGGAAAAGAAGAAGCGCGACAAATCCTCGGACTCCGAGAACGCCGAAAAAGAACCGAAGAAACGCAACTCCTTCATGGTAATTAACAATAATACAAATCCATCAAAAAAACAAAATTGCATGCAAAATCATTTGTTTTGGTGGATTTTTTGCATGTAAAAAAATATGATAAAACAGATGAAAAGTGGCGGTGGGTTTTCCGGTGGATTTTCTGACCCCGTCGAGGAGAGCCCCGCCTCTTCCGCCAGCGTCCCTGGCATGTACAAGCATTACATTTTTCCACAAATTCATTCAAAATTCATTTATTTTTGCTATTTTGTATGAGTAATTTACATTTTTTGCTTTTGGTAATAGGGGTAAGAATGGAGTTGCGCCCACAACTCTACCGCCGAACGTCACTCTTGGTAACTTCAAATATTCATTTAATTTTACTACGAAAAAATAAAAATTTGTTGTTTTTGTAAATGTTTTTTGTGGATTTTGTCTTTTTTGTACACAGCGCCACTAGCGCCGAATATCGTGGATATCGCCAAGGCTCATGGGATCAAGGGGATCCCCTTGCCGCCGGGGCACTCTAATGGCGTACGGTTTTTTAGTATGTTAGTAAAACTAAAATGGTGAATGTAAGAACATGCTTGTGACAGGTTTTGTGGCGTGAGGGTGTATGTTTGCGCTGCGTACAAATGGACAGATACAAATGAATCGATAAAACCCCTTCGCGCACTTTATCGCAGCACACGGCTGCACGGCTTTTTGAAAGAATCACATTCCAGCAGCGGCGGCGCGGTTTTCCAAAACAAAACACACTACTCAAACGGTTCTGGCAACTATCCTACAAAACCTTCAACCCCAAGCACACCATCTCAACACACATTTTTTCTGCTCTGCCCAAGGTCCCCCCCGCCACTCCCATCCGCAAGGAGAAACCCGAAAACGAGCCCGCCGACAGATGGGTCCACGTCATGTAAAATCTCAAACACTGAAATTTATAACAAAAACCAAACAAATGTTTCGAAAAAGAATGTTTTTTGTTTGTAAAATAGGGGTATCCCGAAGCCCGCCTCGAAGCGTTGCGTGGTGGAGTCCATCACGGCCGCCTTGAAGGCCATGCCCGAATGGAGCGAAAAGTAAAAACCACCATTTCACTAAAAAAAATTACTTTCTACATACATTTTACATTTTTATTTCACATTTGCATTTAATTTTCAACGTTTTTAATGTTTTTTATGTTCCTAAAACAGGTTTGGTGTGTTGGATGCTATGATGTGCCACCCCGTCAAAGAGTGTGTGATGTCCACCGATATGAGCAGGTAATAAATTAGTTTAAAATATAGTCGAAAACATGTACAAAACAATGTTTTCGTATACAAATTTTATGTTGTGGTATACTTTTTGATACAATTTTGTGGTTTTGTAAAAAAGGTGTCTTATTGAGTTCGGGGCTGATGAGTTGGGCGAGGCCTCGCGCAGCTGCAAAAATATCGAATGTCTTGGCGGGTACGTTTTTTCTATCAAAAAACATTATTTTAATAAACATTCTCACCACAAAAACGTTTTATCCTTTGCCAAACCAATGTTTTTGTATGATTTTGTTTGCCAGGGTGTTGCAAGTGGAAAAGTCCACCATGGCGCATATCGAGGAATTCCTGGGCCGTGAAATTTTGTACTTTTAAAAACAAATTTAAAAAGCTCTAAAATTGTTAATGAAAAGCATGGTTTTGTGGTGGTAAGTGTTCATGAAGCGTACGTAACATGATGGTTTTGTTCAATTTTTGTAAAAACAGGTGTCCCAATGAGATCTCCCCGGAAAAGCAAGAGGGATTCCAAGACGCCCCACAGGAAGTCGTTCACACTCACCCGCAACCTGTACTTTTACAATAAAAATTGACAAATTTTAGTACAAATGTACGTTTTGGTAGTTATTTTTTGTGAAAAGTATGTGTTTTTGATTAAACAAGGTGCGCAAGCCGCATAACCCCAATCTACTCCCTACGGCACAGGTAGACGTCATCTAGATTGGAAACCAAAATAACAAACACGAAAAGTCAAAATCGCGATTTAGAGCACCGAAAAAAGTTTTTCATTCATTTTTTCTGCTAAATTGGTTGTTTTTACGTTTTTGTCATGTTTTTTATTTTGGTAATTTTCAATGTATCTTCTCCCCACGGCGCAGATCCCCCGCGGCACTGGCAATTCCATGCGCGACCGCAAACAACGCGAGTATATACAAATTTTAAAATTTACAAAACTATTCATTTTCATTTAAATCTTGTTGTAAAGAAGTCAAAAGCAAACATTTTTTTGCAAATTGTGACGTTTTTGTTGGAAAAAGGTTATATTTCGGAAATATGCCGGTGGGTCAGTTCACGGGTGACCATATCAAGGCTTTGTGCAACCCTGCCATGATGACGGTCCGACTATTTTTCTTTTACAAACCAGCAATAATTTTTTACATTTCATGACGAAAAGTTGTCAAAAACAATCGATTTTGTAGGTTTAAAAAGTAAATTGATCAATTTTGTAACCGTCCAATAGGTTCCTGAATACACCGGCCACGGCGACCCTGTTTGAGAAAAGGAATTAAACAAAAAATAATGATTATTACGTCGAAAAACGCACAAATCAAAAGAAAAATACGTCAAAAACCTTTTTTCGCATTACTTTTAGTGACGAATTTAGTTAATTCAATTTTTGTGTTTTCTGTATTTTTGGCATGTCACACTATAGGTCGTTAACGTCTCCATGTGCTCCGACGGCCGCTACTGCTTCGTGGAATTTCAAAACTCCGCAATGGTCAATTTTCAACAAAAACCATACAAAAACGTTGATTTCATTACACAAAAGTGTATATTTCTCATGTTTTTGTGTGTTTTTGTAATGTTAAAGGCCACCCGCGCATTAGAGGTTTTCAAGGATATCCATCTAGACAACCGCCGCCTCTCTGTCGGTAGGAGAAAAGGAATTCAAAGAAATTACTGCACGTAGATGGTGTTGGAGACGTTCGTAAAAGCCAAAAACTACGCAAATAGCTTCATTTTGCTAATTTTGGATGTCGCACTACAGGTAGACCAAATGGGTACGTGAATGAGGATGGGTCCATGGTCACACTCCAGAACAATCAAAATCAGCAGCAGAATAACAACGGCAATTTCGCCCTACAGAATACAGGTATCTTCAACACGTCACAAAACGGTCAAATCAAAAACAAAAACATCATTTTCGCAACTTTTTAAGAAAATATTTTCATTTTCTTCATTTGACTGGTTTGTCACATGTTGGTTTTGTGACATGTTGAAGGTTTCTCTGGTGGGTCCCCCGTGAGCAGTCCCATGGCCCAGCCCAACATCCCGCCTCCCCCTGGTAATTACTTTTCATCGTTTTGCAGCGTGCAAAAAGATACAAAACACATGAGAACATTACAAATTTTGTTTTGATTTAACATGTTAAAGTAGATCAATTTTTTATCATTAATGTACAAAAGGCCCCCCGCCGTCGTGTGTCCAAAATCAGGGCTTCATGGGCGGCCAAGTCCAGCAAGGTAAGCCACCATGTCCAAATATCCAAAAATTACGAAGTACTTGAAATGGTGCGCGGGGTTGATTTTTTGTCCGTGTTTTCGAAATCTCCTAACCCGTCACAAAACGCAAGATTGCACAAGTTTGAGAACCATTATTTCTTTACCATGATTAGTTGAAGACGCAATGCGAAAATCGGATTCCCGTAGTGCGCGCCTCGCCTGGTTTTGTAGCATCCGCTTCTAGGACCCCCCTCGGCGCTTACCTATGGAATGACATGCTTTTGGGCAGCTATAATGTAGTAGTTGATACCTACTGGTGACAGCTTTGATGGCGGATGCCCCCAACAACCAATAGGCCCAGGCCGAATCCTTGTTTTTTTTATGGTCGCTGCGTTTTTTTCTATTGTGATTTGTTGTAAAGTTTGACTTATTGTAAAAAGGCCAATGGATGGACCCGTCGTCCAGTCACCAGATCCCGCCCCCGCCCCCAGGTGGCACCTTGAAAAAAAATCAAAAATTCAGTGTCACCAAAAATCTAAGCAAAAAATATTATTTTTCAAGCTGAAAAGCGATTTCAACTGCAATATTTCTACAAAACATTTGTTTACGATCGATTTTGCGTATTTTTGAATTTTCGTTTTCCCGACACAAACCCCCAATGCGAGGTGGCTGCCCCCCGCAGCAGGAATTCGACCCAAACCAAATGTACCACATTTTCTACAATACAAATGTTCAAAAGCACAGTAAACGTTTACAAATTTGAAATTTCCTTCACAAAGCATGTTGTTTCTGGAAAGTTTTGTTATTTTTGCATTACAGGGCGCAACAGCAAATGCCCAGCGGCAACGACGCCGCCATGCAGCAAATGCAGCAGGTTACTTTTTTTTAAAGAAAATTTTAAATTTTTGACAAGAAAAAACACAAAAATGAATGAAATAAAAAGAAAACGTGATTTTTGAATGGTAATTTGTTGGTTTTTGTTGTATTTGTGTTTTTTCGATTTATTAGATGGACCCCCAGCAGGCCGCCATGGGCCAGATGATGGATGGGAGCCCCATGGGTGCCATGATGGGCCGCTATGGCACTGACCAGGTATTCCAAAAAAATACATTTATAAACTGTCAAAAGTTGTATATTTTTTATCGAAAAGTAGAAAAAAACGTAGGAAACGTATGAAAATAAATGTTTTTGCATTCTTTTTTGTTACTAAGTCTTTGGATGGGAGCCCCATGGGTGCGTACGGAAATGACCCCGCTCAGTTTCCGCCCATGGACGTACCTACGAAAAAATCAAAATTACACAAACACAAAAAAATGCGACAAGCTAATCATTAACCCAAACTACTAAAGCATTACAATTTTATTTATGTTTGTACGTTTTTAAATGTTTTTTCATTTTGTTTTTGAAGATGAACCAGTTGAATCAAATGCAGTGCGGTTACATGCAGAACATCCCTACCCCCCAGGGCGGCATGGTACTCTTTTCAAAAAAGCAAAATTACCAAATTAATTTTATCACAACACAAAACACATATTTTTGCATAAAAAATAATGTTTTTCGATGATTTTTGTAAAATATTTTGTTTGAATTTGAATTTTCAAATTTGTATGGTGACAGCAGAGGCAGGGGAGTTTCATGTCGGTCTATTCGAATGACTCTGTCGGCGACCAAGGTACCTTATACTTTGAAATTCAAAATAATTTGTAAAGCTAATGAAAACATAAAAACATACAAAAAACATTCAAATTTCAGTTGATTCTAGTAGCTTTTTTGTTTAAACCTTCTGTGTTTTTATCTTTAACTTTTTGTTTTTTATTTTTGAATGATTGTTTAGCGGCGTTCTGTCAAGATCCAATGATGCAGCAGCAAATGCAGTATTCATAAAAATTCTCAAAAAAATGTTTGCACCACAAATTTTAATGCTTTTACTGTAAAACACTTAAAAATTTATTTTTTCCATCATTTTTTAATGTTTTTGTTGATTTTGTTTAAAAACGTTAAAATTATTGACAGGATGCAGCAAATGGGCATGATGAACCCTCAGGCTGGGATGGTATTGAAAACATTTCAAAAGTTAAAAAAGAAAATCGATGTCTTGTTCTTATACGACATTTTCAAAAGCCACCATTTTCAATCATTTTTGTACATTTGTTGCGTTTTTATTTTTTGTTTTTGTTTCTATTTTTTTGGTGTATAAAAAAATTAGATGCCTGAACAGAATATGGGGTCAGGCACGTATGGTCAACAAATCTAGCTGTTTTTCCGCAATATAAATTTCTGAATAATAGTTCATTGATTATGTTATTTTTATTTTATTCAAAAAATGAAGCTTACAGCACCATGATAGGTTAAAGTTTTTTGTTGATCGATATAATTGAAAACTTATTTTGAATTCTGTACAAACAAACATACATAAGTTTAAATTTTGCTGTACATACGTGATTGCATAAGAAACTGAATTGTAAATACCTTTTTATACAAGTAATAAAGCAGCTATTATTAATTCCAAAAAAGTTACAAGTAATAAGTATGGAATGGTTTTCGTTTTGAAGTTTGCAAGCAGTTGAAATTCGTTTTGGAAGTATATTTTTAACTACGTAAATATATGACTTTTTGGGCCACAAAGGGTGGGGTGGAAAATGTGTTGTAACATTTTTGGTTAACGCTTCTGTTGGAAAATTTCTACAGCGCATGTCCCCCTCACTCACATCAACACTACTACTAATTAGTAGTAGTAGTAATTATCTTTACTAACCAAGCAAAATATGAATAAATAATTATAAGTATCTATTTCAATCTAATAATACGCATCTGTTGATTTACCTGATCTATCCATTTCAAACAGCATGAAAGTCTAAAAAACAAATTTGAGTCTATGAGTTTCTATGAAGGTATCAATTTCTATTTTGGGTTTTGCGAGTTCCGACCCGCATTTTTACCCACTAATATTGGCATGATGACAATAAAAAAAACAAAACAAAAAAGACAATAAATTGTACATATTGAATTATTATGATTTTGAAAGTTGGTATCATTCCACGATTTGTTAATCAGATGTAACGATGTCAGAAGGGCGAAACGTCGCTAAGTACTCCCAAAAATACAGCAAGATGAGAAAACATCGTATTCATGTCCACAATTTGTTTCGTCAGTAGATTGTTTGTGAGCAGATTGTGAAGTGTAATGTGAATTTTTGTATGTCTGCCCATAAGATGTAAGAAAATAATAAATAATTACAGATTTTTGTACAAAAAAAGCTATCTGAAAAATGATATAATTTTCGTTTCTCG
>JACLAD010001461.1_pt1 | contig 10579 bp, 10 predicted proteins | sample 8027901 | NCBI WGS metagenome assembly JACLAD01 (sample SAMN15725071, study PRJNA655200) | protist metagenome | isolation source: fluorescence activated cell sorting (FACS) single amplified genomes of... | place: Spain: Blaines Bay Microbial Observatory, Mediterranean Sea | collected 2016-07-05
AAAAGAAGAGGCGTTAAATTACACCGAAATCAAAAATATATTGGTTAAAATATAAGACTTAGTATATAAGCCGTAATTTTATCATTTAATAGGCAACAATGACGAGAAAGAGTAACAATAAGAAGAGTACCCCAAATACAGAAGAATTTTCAAGAAAAATATTGGGCATCCTGAGAAAAGATCCGGGACAGGCATTTAACTATAAACAGATTGCTGCAAAAATTGGAGTAGATGATCCCGGAAGCAGAAATAAGATCATTCGGAATTTAGCGCAACTTGCAGCAAAAAAGAAAATACAGGAAACAGAACGTGGAAAGTTTCAGTTGCTCGGTACAGATGATTATTATCGGGGAGTGGTGGATCTTACTGCAAAAGGTAGTGGTTATGTGGTCGTAGAAGAACTGGAAGAAGATGTGTTTATTCCGTCCAATAATCTAAACAAAGCCCTTAATGGCGATGAAGTAGAAATTTATATCTACAAAAGAAGGCGTAACAAAAAGAGTGAAGGAGAAGTCACCAAAATTATTCAAAGAAAGCGTACAGAATTTGTAGGAGTGCTTCAACTGAAAGAGAATTTTGGTTTTGTCGCCATGTCTGATCCAAAAATGTATACGGATATTTTTGTTCAAAGGAACAAAATAGGAGATGCAAAAGATGGTGACAAAGTGGTGGTTGAAATGGAAGAATGGCCTGAAAAAGCCGATTCTCCTTTCGGAAAAATTATTCAGGTACTGGGAAAACCCGGAGAACACAATACAGAAATACATTCCATTCTGGCTCAGTATGGCCTTCCACATGAATTCCCGCAGGAAGTGGAAGATTTCGCCGGAAAAATTGATACTTCCATCAAGGAAGAGGAAATTGGGAATAGAAGGGATATGCGTGATGTTCTTACCTTCACCATTGACCCTAAGGACGCAAAAGATTTTGATGATGCTTTAAGTTTCAGGGTACTTGAAAACGGAAATTTTGAAGTTGGGATCCATATCGCCGATGTTGCGCATTATGTGCAACCAGGAACGATCCTGGATGAAGAGGCGTTTAACAGAGCTACTTCTGTTTACCTTGTAGATCGCGTAGTACCAATGTTACCTGAAATCCTTTCCAATAACGCCTGTTCTTTACGTCCTAATGAGGAGAAATATACTTTTTCTGCTGTTTTTGAAATGAATGAAAAAGCAGAAATTAAAGATCAGTGGTTTGGAAGGACTGTTACATATTCAGATGCACGTTTTGCATACGAAGAAGCACAATATATTATTGAAACCACGGCAAGTGAAATTCCTGCAGAAATTTCCTTATCCGGCAAATCTTATCACGCTAAAGATGCAGTGGTAAGTGCTATTTTAGAAATGGATAAGCTGGCCAAGATCATGCGCAATGAGCGTATGAAACATGGAGCCATTTCTTTTGATAAAGTCGAGGTAAAATTCGACCTGAACGAGAATAATGAGCCGGTGGGAGTTTTCTTTAAAACTTCAAAAGATGCCAATAAATTAATTGAAGAATTTATGCTTTTGGCCAATAAAAAAGTGGCCGAGTTTATTGGAAAACAAAAGCCAAAGAAAACCTTTGTCTATCGTTGTCACGATGAACCCGATGATGATAAGCTTGCTGCACTTAAAACCCTGGTATCCAAATTTGGACATAAACTTACTCTAAAAGATAAAAAATCGGTAAGTCAGTCATTGAACAGGTTGCTGGAAGATGTACAGGGCAAAAAAGAACAGAATTTGGTGGATACTCTCGCTATAAGGACGATGAGCAAAGCCTACTACAGCACCGATAATATTGGTCATTACGGCCTTGCCTTCAGTCATTATTCCCATTTTACTTCTCCGATACGGCGTTATCCGGATGTTATGACACACCGACTTTTACAACAGTATCTGGAGGATAAAGCTTCAGCAAAAGAGGAAGAATACGAAGAAAAATGTAAGCATAGCAGCAATATGGAGAGCCTGGCTACCAGCGCAGAAAGAGATTCCATAAAATATATGCAGATAAAATTTATGCAGCAGCATAATGAAGAGGAGTTTTTAGGCGTTATCTCGGGGGTGACAGAATGGGGTATTTACGTGGAAGTGATTGCCAATAAGTGTGAAGGAATGGTTCGCCTTAGAGATATTAGGGAAGACCATTATGATTATGATGAGGAGAATTATGCTATTGTTGGAAGAAAAACCAAGAAAGTATATCAATTGGGTGATGAAGTTTATGTAAGCGTTAAAAATGCCGATTTAGTAAAACGACACCTTGATTTTAATTTAATTGGGTCCAGAAATGAAGTTGAGAATTAATTTTAAAAATTTTAATACCACACTAGCCTGCTATTTATTTATTGTTTCGGGAGCTGTTTTTGGACAGGATATTTCAGCTCAGCTTTCAGATTTTAATGAAGTGAAAGTTTTTAACGGGATAGAAGTGGTTTTAATTCCTGCTGAAGAAAACAGGATAGAAATAACGGGATACAGCAAGGATAAGGTAAAATATCAACATGTTGAAAACCGGCTAGAGTTGCGGTTATCTCTGGAAAACATCTGGTCTGATGATAATACGGTTGTAAAAGTTTATTTCAGAAAACTTCAGGTAATAGATGCCAATGAGAAATCGGTAGTTGAGGTGAATGGTGAAATAGTGGGAACGAACCTTGTTTTTAGGGCTCAGGAAGGTGCTTCGATCTTTGCCGGGATAGATGCCTTGAAACAGAGTTCAAAAGCGGTGACGGGTGGCCAGGTAAACCTTCATGGAAAAGTGAGGGAGCAGGAGATCCAAATCAATACCGGAGGACAGGTGTATGCCAAGAATTTAATTTCTGAAAGTACGACAGTATCTATAAGTGCAGGTGGAACTGCAGAAGTTTATGCGGATAAATACTGTAAGGCAACTGCAAAACTTGGAGGGACTATTTTAGTTTTTGGGAATCCTGAACAATTGGATAGAAAAACCAGTTTTGGTGGCAGTATTCAAAAAGTGAACTAAAACACTACATTTGTGAAAACTAAAAGTTCGTAATGCTTCAAGATATTCTGGCTGCTATACCTTTAGGCTTTTTTCTTGCATTTTTATTAGGTCCTGTATTCTTTGTACTACTGGAGACGGCTGCAATTAAAGGTTTTAGGGCCGCTATTTCATTTGATGCCGGCGTATTATTTGCCGATATTGTGTTCCTTTTTATTGCTTATTTAAGTACTACCAAGCTTCTCAACAGGATCAAAGATGATCCTGCTTTGTTTGTTTTTGGTGGAGGAATTCTGGTAACATACGGCATAATTCAGTTTATCCAGACCAAGAAAGTATTGCTACATGAAGAAGTTCCGGAGATCCAGAAACTCTATAAAAGGGATTATCTGGGCCTCGCGGCAAAAGGTTTCCTTCTAAACTTTATTAATATTGGAGTATTAGGTTTCTGGTTAGGGTTAATCATTGTTTTTGGACCTCAAATGCAAATGGAAACCGATAGAATTGTGGTATTTTTTAGTACCGTTTTGGGAACGTACCTCTTTTTTGATGTCATCAAGATATTACTGGCGAAAAAACTGAACCGTAAGCTTACTCCAAACCGTATTTATTACACTAAACGGGTTATTAGTGTTGTTCTTATCATCTTTGGGATCGTTTTGATAGGGCAGGGACTACTACCTGAGGAGTTGTCGCAGCTTCAAAATCAAATAGACACCATTTCCACAGAATAAGGCGTAAAAGCTTCTATGTACCCTTAGAAATATCTTTTCTGAAATTTATTTATTTTTCGAAATCCGTACCGAAGCATCGGAAAAATTAATGATATTCGGTTTTTAATGTTCCAAAAGCTAATTAGTAATATTCCTACCTCTACTCTAAAGGTGTGCCTGAAAAGCGGTGTGGGAAATATTTTGAGAGGCATCAAGCGTATTAATACTTCGGAAAAACTACTGTAGTTAAGTTTTTGTTCGCCATTTTTATTCTACAGATCATGGAATTGAATACAAAAAAAGCCTCCTTTTCAGGAAGCTTTTTTGTTGAGGCATCGAGCGGATTCGAACCGCTGTACAAGCTTTTGCAGAGCTCTGCCTAGCCACTCGGCCACGATGCCCTAAATTTGGGAAGGCAAATGTAATAAAATTTCTTTAGGAAGACCATATTTTTCAGCAAGCAAAAGGAGAAAATATATCAACAATATCAGAAATCCTATCTGCTTTTGCTTCTTCGCACAGTAACCATCTGAACATTTCCACCAATCGGCGGATTTATTTTTGACACATCCACAGTGACTTTTTGAACAATAATAAGCTCTTCCAGGACACGGTTAATGATACGTTCGGCCACTGTTTCCAGTAATTTAGAACGAATTGCCATTTCTTCCTTTACTATTTTGTTCAAATGCACGTAATCTATGGTGTCTTTTAAAGCATCTGTCTTTGCAGAAAGGGAGAGGTCTCCTTTGACTTTGAGGTCTACCCTGTAATCACTGCCTATTTTGCCTTCTTCGTCGAGGCATCCGTGATATGCAAATACCTTTATGTTCTTTATTTTTATTGAACCCACTGTTTTTTTTGCGAAGATAAAAACAATTGAGAAGACAATTTCTCATATTGATTTTAATCTGTCCAAATTCCCCCGTTTTAATAGTTTTGACGTTTATTTTATTTAATTTTGATCTCGTAAAGAATAACGAAAAATTATGTCTGAAGAAAAGAAATCTCTCAATTTTATTGAGCAAATTATAGAAGAAGATCTTAAATCAAACTATAAAAAAGAAGATTTAAAATTCCGTTTTCCACCCGAACCAAACGGGTATTTACATATTGGTCATGCTTCTTCCATTTGCCTTAATTTTGGCCTTGGGGAAAAGTATAATGCTCCTGTAAACCTTCGGTTTGATGATACCAATCCTATCAAAGAAGAGCAGGAATATGTGGATGCAATTAAGAGAGATGTGGAATGGTTAGGCTTTAAATGGGCTAAGGAATGCTATGCATCAGATTATTTTCAGCAGTTATATGACTGGGCGGTAGAGCTAATCAAAAATGGTTATGCTTATGTTGACAGCCAACCTTCAGCAGTTATTGCTGAACAAAAGGGGACTCCTACAGAACCCGGAAAGAACAGTCCATACCGGGACCGCTCGGTAGAAGAGAACCTGGAACTTTTTGAGAAGATGAAAAACGGTGAAACCACCGAAGGTGAGCATGTACTAAGGGCCAAAATAGATATGGCTGCTAAAAACATGCTTATGAGAGATCCCGTCATGTACAGGAGTCTTCATAAAAAGCACCATCGTACTGGCAATGATTGGATGATCTATCCTTTGTACGACTGGGCACATGGTGAAAGTGATTTTATTGAAAGTGTTTCCCATTCTTTTTGTACACTTGAATTTCTACCGCACCGGGAATTGTATAACTGGTTCCTTGAAAAAGTGAGTTCGTCCGAAGATTTTGTACCGAAACAAAGGGAGTTTGCCCGCAGGAATTTAAGTCATACCATTGTAAGTAAGAGGAAATTGCTTCAACTGGTAGAAAAAAGCATTGTTTCTTCCTGGGATGATCCAAGAATGCCTACTATTTCGGGATTACGTAGAAGGGGATATACGCCTGCTTCGATCAAAAAATTTGCTGAAACCATTGGAATTGCAAAGCGGGAAAATGTTATTGATGTTTCCCTGCTCGAATTTTGTATTCGTGAAGATCTGAATAAAACTGCGCCCAGAGTAATGGCGGTGATGGATCCGGTAAAGCTAATAATTACCAATTATCCTGAAGGGGAAGAGGAGTGGCTTACTGCAGAAAATAATCCTGAAGATGAATCTGCAGGATCAAGAGAAGTGCCATTTTCGAGGGAACTTTACATTGAGAAAGAAGATTTTAAAGAAGAAGCAAACCGGAAATTTTTTAGATTAACCCTCGGAAAAGAGGTAAGGCTGAAAAATGCTTATATTATAAAAGGGGAGAAAGTAATCAAAGATGCCAGTGGTGAAATAGCAGAAATACACTGTACCTATGATCCAAAAAGCCGAAGTGGAAGCGGAACAGAGGAATCTATGCGTAAAGTAAAAGGTACTTTACACTGGGTTTCTGCGAAGCATGCCTTTGAAGCTGAAGTAAGGCTTTACGACCGCCTTTTTACGGTGGAATCCCCAGATGCAGATAAAGAGAAGGATTACCTGGATTACATCAATCCTGAGTCACTTAAAACGATTACTGCCTATCTTGAGCCCGGATTAAAAGATGCACAACCTTATGACCAGTTCCAGTTTCAAAGAATTGGTTATTTTAATGTGGATAAAGAAAGTTCTTCAGGAAATTTAATTTTCAATAGAACCGTAACCTTGCGTGACTCCTGGGCTAATAAGGGTTAAAGCTATTATAAGTCAGGTAATTAAGAATAAATTAGCAAACCAAAAATGATATTAACCGGTTATTAACAGTGGTGCACGGTTCTAAATGTTAAATTTGGAATTAATACTAATTTAAAAGAACCAGAATATCATGGCAAATACAGGAACAACATTTTTAGCATTGTTAACGGGAGCTGCGATTGGAGCAGGATTAGGAATGCTTTATGCACCTGAAAGCGGAGAAGATACCCGCAGAAAACTAAGTGAAAATGCGCGTAAAACTCAGGATAACCTAAACAAGCAATACAGGGAAACTTCTACTAACCTTTCTCAAAAAGCGCGTCAGGCTAAAATGGATTTTGAAACCAGATTAGAAGATACGCTTGCATCTGCCAGTTTTAAAGCAGATGAAATTATTGATGGATTGGAAAGTAAGTTAGAAGAATTGAGACGCCAAAATGCAAGGTTTCAGAAATCCGGTGGTGATACATCATCCGATAAAAAGGAAAAAGTAAGTACCCCGACCGATCAAACAATCAATCCATCTACAGATAACTCAATAGCCTAATACGAATGGCGTTTGAAAGAATATCAGCAAATTTAGAAAGGTTAAATCAGAACATTAAAGCCTTCAGCAAGAGTAGTGCGGAGTACTACAAGCTGGACTTGTTCGAAAAGGTAATGAAAGGAGCCACATCACTGGCCAGTATACTTGTGATTGGTTTTCTTGCGTTATTTTTTCTTCTTTTTCTATCTCTTGCAGCTTCTGTATGGATCAGTGATGCAATAGGTAATCCTAGCAGTGGATTCTTTATTGTGGCTGGATTTTATTTGTTATTGATACTTTTCATGAAATTCTTTGGAAGCTCTATGATTGAAGAAAAGATGTTGATCAAGGTTTCACGAAAATTCTTTAACGACGGGAGTTCAGATGAAAGGAATAATGAAGATAAACGTGATTGATGAGGCAGTATAAAAACTTTAAAGAAATAGACAGGGATAAGAAACTTCTGAAACTCCAGATGGAGATTGATAAGGAGAAGATGATCCTGAGTTATAACTATACCAAGGAAAGTCTTGCACCTGTAAACCTTATCAAGAACATGGCAGGAACTGTATTTAAATCTGCTGTTGTTCTTAAAGGTGCCAACAAAATTCTTGGAATGATAGGAGGAAAGAAAGACGAAAAATAGCTTTAAATGCTGCTTTTCTGTTTATAATATGTTTCCGGTAAACGGTAAAAAAAGGGTTAGACTTTAAATATGTTTAACCCTTTTTTCATAGATATTTTTTTATTTTTATTCCAGTTCAGTTCCCGGATTCTGCTTTTGATTCAGATTTTTATTTTTGTTTTCCTTTTCCTTCTTTCTTTTGGTTTCCCTTAGGGCATTTTCTTTTTTCATTGCTTCCCCAATTTGATTTGAAGCTGTAAAAGATGCAATCATATTGTTTAGCATGTCACTTCCGGTTTGTGGCGAATTAGGCAATAGTATCAGGTTGCTTTGCGTCTCTTCACCCAAAGATTGCAGCGTGTCATAGTGCTGGGTAACGACTATTAATGCGGAAGCTTCCTGCGAATTAATACCTACATTATTTAATACATCCACACTTTCTTCGAGTCCGCGTGCTATTTCCCGGCGCTGATCTGCAATACCCTGTCCCTGTAACCTCTTACTTTCGGCTTCTGCACGGGCCTTAGCAACAATTTTTATTCTTTCAGCTTCAGCTTCATACTCTGCAGCTACTTTTTCCCTTTCAGAAGCGTTTATTCGGTTCATAGCGGCTTTAACCTGCACATCGGGATCTATATCTGTCACCAGCGTTTTAATGATGTCGTAACCGTAATCCTGCATGGCTTCATTTAATTCCCTTTCTACTGCAATTGCTATATCATCTTTTCGTTCAAAAACATCATCCAGCTTCATTTTTGGTACTTCTGCCCGTACCACATCAAATACGTAGGAGGTGATTTGATCGTGTGAATTTTCCAGCTTATAAAAAGCATCATACGTATTGTTGTTCATCACACGGAATTGTACCGAAATTTTAAGTTTTACAAATACATCATCCTTTGTTTTTGTTTCCACCAAGACATCCAGCTGTTGAACCTTGAGATTGATGCGACCCGCTATTTTGTCTATTATGGGAACTTTAAAATGAAGTCCGCTGTTGCTGGTTCGTTGAAACTTACCAAAGCGCTCCACGATTGCTGCTGTTTGCTGTTTTACCGTAAAAATTCCTGAAAAAAGTATTATAAGTCCTAAAAAGACAATAATTACGATGAGAAAGGTAGATATCATTTAGTTCTGTTTAAGAGTTTGCCGGTTAAGGTAAAAAATAAAACCATTATATTTATTGCAAAAAGAAAAATAGTTAATATGGAAAAGAGATATGTTCTTTTGGCATTCGTAATGCTTTATTCAATTTTCTCCCATTCACAACGAAGGTGGGAAGGCGAATACAACCGACTGGGTTTACAGGCAGGTGTAAATCATTTTAATATTCACACGGGAAATTTTGATATAGAACCGGGTACAAGCTGGATGGCAGGTTTTACAGGCAGAGCTTCTTATTATAATGATTTTCAGTTGATCTACGGACTCAATTTCTTCGATCTAAACGCCGAAATTAAGGGAAGGCAGCATATGGAAGATCTCGAAGCAAATGAAGTCATTCCTTTTAATATGATTGGGGTACAGGCAAGTTTCCTTGGAAGCTATAAGATCATTGGAAATTATTTAAGCGTTGAAGCTGGTCCGGTGGTACAGGTAAACGGTAAATTTGAACCAAGACAGGACAGGGAATTATTTTACCTGGAAGAATACGATATACTGGCTTCAGATATTGAAAAAGTTTCTTCTATCAACTTCAACGTTGCAGCCGGAATTTCCGGAGGTTTTGAAAATGTTAAATTCTTTGCACAATATCAATACGGGGTGAATAACTTCTTTGGTGGTTTAAGCGGGGAAAATTTAGAAGAAAAAGATCCAAGAGCGACAGACATTAGCGGGAGCATGACATTGATCACTGGCGGAATAATGGTCTTTTTGTAGTATTAAAGGGTTTTCCTATAAAACAAAACCCCACTTTACTAATAATGTAGAGTGGGGTTTTTTATGCTAAAAAAAATAATTATAATTCTCTCACAGCTCTTTCTATACGGGAAATAGTTTGTTTTTTTCCTATAGCCGAGGCTATTTCAAAAACATCGGGACCCTGCATGGCCCCAACAAGACTTAACCTGAAAGGTTGCATTATTTTCCCAAAACCTATTTCTCTTTCAGTGATCCAGGCTTTAATATTTTCCTGTAGGATAGAGGTACTAAAATCCTCTATCTTTTCAAGTTCTGCTATAAGTTGCTTCATAAGTCCGGCTGTATCTTCTTTCCAGGCCTTTTTAGCTGCTCTTTCGTCGTATTTTTCAGGTGCGGCAAAGAAGTAGAAGCCGAGGTCCCAAAAATCCCTTACAAAGCTCGCACGTTCTTTTAGAAGCGATACCACTTTAACAAGATAATCCTGTGAGAAATCAAGGTTCTTGCTTGTTAAAAGTACTTTTAACTGCCCCGCCAAAACTTCATCTTTCGCTTCCTGAAGATAGTGGTGCTGGAACCATTTTGTTTTTTCCGGATCAAATTTAGATCCACCTTTTGAAACATGTTCTAGGCTAAATGCCTGTACTAACTCTTCCAGGGAATAGATTTCTTTTTCACTTCCGCCTCCTTCATTCCATCCTAAGAACGCCAACATGTTTACCACAGCTTCGGGAAAATATCCTTCTTCCCTGTATCCTGAAGCGATCTCTCCCGAGTTTGGATCTTTCCATTCCAGTGGAAACACCGGGAATCCAAGTTTGTCACCATCACGTTTACTCAGTTTTCCTTTTCCCTGGGGTTTTAAAATTAATGGTAAATGTGCAAATTTTGGAGCCTGCCAGTCAAAAGCACGATATAAAAGTTCATGTAGTGCCAAAGAAGGTAGCCATTCTTCACCGCGGATTACGTGTGTGATCTCCATTAAATGATCATCTACGATATTGGCGAGATGATAGGTAGGCATCCCGTCACTTTTGAAGAGCACCTTATCATCAAGGACCTTGGTTTCGATTTGCATCTCACCCCGAATCTCATCTTTTAGTTCTAAAGTTTCAGCTTCGGGAGTTTTAAACCTGATCACATAAGGCACGCCCGATTCAAGTTTTTTATTCACTGCTTCTGAAGAAAGTGCCAGAGAATTATCCAGCTTAAGCCGGTTATGCCAGTT
>JACLAD010010949.1_pt1 | contig 10579 bp, 7 predicted proteins | sample 8027901 | NCBI WGS metagenome assembly JACLAD01 (sample SAMN15725071, study PRJNA655200) | protist metagenome | isolation source: fluorescence activated cell sorting (FACS) single amplified genomes of... | place: Spain: Blaines Bay Microbial Observatory, Mediterranean Sea | collected 2016-07-05
GCGAAGGTTCAAAAAAAGTTTGAAAAGGTAATCGAGCACAGCCCAGCAAAGTGCGAGCACTGCCGCCAAGTCCATGAAATCTACACATTTGAGGACATCTCCCGCCGAATGTTGTCAAAGCGTCTCACCACCGGTGACGAGACCTTCCGGGAAAACCTCAAACGCAGAGGTAAGTGGTACGCTTGGGTGCAACGTATCCTATCCAACGTGCATAAGCTCCGCTACCAATCTGAGGATGTCAAGTATTTCTCAATGGCAGGGGAATTACAAATCGACGGGGAAAAGTACCAAGAGATCATAGACGGCATGGCAAATTTGGCTGATTACCTATCCTTCTTCACCCAGTACGGCCCGTCCGAAGTTGACATCGGTATGTCACTCATGACCACGGACGACAAACTAGACATCGCCAAGCAGCACATAACCACCGTGCGGAAGAGCATCCATTATGACTACGAGCATTTTGCGATGACTCCCGTTGCAAATGACCTGGCCAAGTGGTTGGAGGATAATCATGAAAATGAGAATGTGTTGGAAACGCATAGATTGTTGATGGATGCAGGCCAATTTGATAAGAAAGCATGGTCAAGGATGATGGATTTCTTTCTTAGCTCGAATAATTGCATGGCGCGCTTACACAAGATCTGGTCGGTCAGCAGGAAGGCAACGCTCGACCCACTAATGAAGTTCCCGCACCTACCCGTGATATCAGATGTCTGGCCAAAGGTCGACTTGCAGAAAGGCATCGCGCAGAGGAAATCTTTCAAGAAGTTGATCCAGCTTGTCGATCGGCGGGAAGCAGACGCCCAAAAGAGGAAGGATAGTGAGGTGGTCGAGCGCGTGTGTTTCGAGAAGAAGTGTATCCAAGGTAAGTATGTGTTTTATACTGCAAAAATACATATCTTTCTTCTTGTCGTCTAAATTTTCCTTTTTGGATTTTATTTTTTGTTGCAGGTTTGTTTGATTTGATTCTCACGCAGCTGCCGGATGTCTACCCGGAAAGTGAGCATGATCAAGCATTGAAAAAGAAGACCAAGGGTGAGCTAGTGTACCTCACAGCGCCCGGTGATAAGAACGGGTATTTTAAAGGCTGTGATTCAGTTCCTGGGGAGGAAAGCGTGAAGAATCGATTTACTGTTGAGAGACGATGCGAATTGGAGAAAGAGAAAGAGTGCCAGGAAAATCGAATATGCGAGATCGAATCACAGCTCTGGGAAATGTCTCAGAAGCCAATAGCGGAGAGGGAATCCGTCAACGACTACGCCAGACACCTCCTTGAAGAAGCCGGCAGCGCCCAGGACACCCTCTCAGCCGTTGAAGCCACCCTCTCCAAGCTTGAAGCAAAGCGTAAATCCCGCAAGCAGTCCTGCGTCTTCCTCGACGGCCAAGCAAAACGCGAGCTCGAGCTTCAACATCTAGAAGATATCAGGGACGAGCTGACGATGTTGAGCACAAAGGCAGAAATTGAAGACGAAGAATACCTCAAACAACGTGCAATCCGCCGTCAAGAGCGCAGGGACAAACGCCTAGAGGAAATGATAGCACGTGACGCACCCGTCGAGCTCAGCCCCAAAGCGAAGAACATTATTCAGCAGGTGAATGACGATCAAGCTGTATTGGACTCTGCAAGTGAGCAGCTTTCCGTTCTCAAACAAAAAAGAGCAGAGCTTGAGGAAGAACGAGTGCAATCCGAGATCTCACGTATGAATCAAAAACTCGATGAGAAATGGCAAGCGCAAGAAAAACAACAGAATTTTGTTGGTGTCGAACTGCAAATAGGTAGCCCAGAAGAAAAGCAAGCCCGACAAGAAGCATCGCAAGAATTACTTAGTTTTACCACCCAATCGCATAAGCATTGCGCGCCTATCGATATACCTCGCAGCGACCGCCTCCCGCCGCCTTCACCAGACAGCGAGTTCTCATCCTACTCCGATTCCCCGCTGCTCTCCTCCTCATCAATGTCCGCCACTCCCGATTGGATGGATCTCAATTCGAACGATTCAGAATCCAGCATCACAAAGAAAAATCGAAGAAAACGGCGGTCGAAGAAGAAACGGAACTGTAGTGAGTGCATGCGCCTCGCGGATGATTTCCTCACGGACCTTTTCAAATGGGCGACGTTCCAACCCTCAACCAAACTAGGCACATCCAACGCAAACATCAAACTATACCGCATCGTAACCAAACATTTCTACAGCCACCTCGAAGACGTGCGTGAGAAGTATGAAACTTGGTGGAAGCACATCGGCCAGTCCGAGCATATCAACGCACATAGCAGTTTTACCATTGCTGATGTGATACGATTGAAAGATTCAAAATTAGCGAAGGTCCACTCCTGGGATATCAGCGTAGCGGACCAGGAAATTTGGGAGCAGTACTCGGATAAAATATTTGTTGGCGCGTCCGCTTTGATCGATTACATCACACCAAAGATTAGTGCTGGTTTTTCAATCAATTCAGAGGAAGAGAAAATGGTAATCCAAGGGTTAATCACCCTTGCAAATGATTGTCTTGACACCGTCTTCCATCTCGGCGGCCCGCAGCCGCGTGATGACCATGAGCTTCAAAACTTCAGGTTATACCTATTCCAGCAGTACATCACGGTCTACCCGCAAATGGATTTGGATCAAGTACAGCAGCTAGGCACTGTCACTGCCGCTCTTGCCGAGAAAGAAAAGCAGCTGTCCACCGCAGCGCACACTTGCTTAAACCAAGTCGCTGAGCTCATTGGCCAATCCGCCACCGGTGACATCGAATCCCAGCTAACAAAGCTACCCAACGGCAACCTCGGCAGGGTGCTCAGCTTCAACCGCCAGACCGGCAAGCTCGGGGAGTGCACGGAAGCGCAGGCGAAATTTGCGATAGAAAGGAAGGAGGAAGGTGGATTGCAGCCGATCATGGAAATGACTATACAAACCGATGAATTGCCAAAAGCATTCGCCCCAATTACCGAGGAAGAAAGTGCTGGAATCAAGCCCGTCGAGCTAAAAGACCTCCTCTCCGAGAAAGAATTTGCCGAATTCACCCAGCAATTATGCGAGACGCCTTGGTCCGATCTCTCCAAGCACGTGTCCAAACGATCAAACAAGGACGGGCAGACAACACCCTGCTTGGTACCAGATGTTGGCAGCAGTGATGAGATGTTGTCTAGTGCATGATGATAATGATATTTTGAGTTTAATTAATGCCATTGTCATAGATACATAAATATTTTGAAATGTTGTCGAAAAAATAATGCAATGATCATAATAATTTCAATCATCACATAATAATATTCGTCAAAATTCTCCCGTCACCATTTTTTTACCAATTATTCACCAAAATCATTTTTTTCTAATCAAACTTCTACTTCTTTTTTCTGCCACACATACAGACATATTAGCCGTATTTTCATTGTTATAATTTCTTCTTTGTACACAGAACTTTTTTCTGGGAGTAGTAGTTTCAATTTTCAAATTTATTTAAGAATTATTTACATTATAGCTGTTACACCATGAGTCTATATACTTGGGGTGTTGGTTCCCACGGGAGGCTGGGGCATGGAGGTAATGAGAATGTTTATGGACCTCGGAGTATCCCTGGTTTGACAGGGACCAATGTCAGAAGCGTGGCTAGTTCGACATATCACACGATCGCGGCGACCGAGAACGGAGATGTGATTATCTTTGGTATTCTTGTTGAGTTTTCACTTGTCCATGTTTCACTTAAAACTATTATTTTTGTTTTTTGAAGGTACAAACATAACAAAGTGTTTAGGCGGCGTGACGGAGGGCATCGGTGGCGCTGGTCTCGTCGCCTCATCATCGGCGAATCCAGCAAGCGGCTTGAGGCAACGTGGTAAGAAATTGCCGCAGATCATGCATGATGGGCAGAGGTCGAGCCTGCTTGATTTTGAAGAAGATAAACCGTCCGATACAATTCGCCGCTTGTATGAGAGGCAGGGCGACGGTAACACGATTCCGGATGGATTACTTCCCGAGCCAACCGGTCAGGATGATGAGCTCGCGGACCGCCCTTCGTTTTTGCCAACTGTTATGATGACGTTCCCTGCACGCGTGCAGATTATGTCTGTAGCCGCTGGTGCTGGTTGCTTTGGTGCGCATACGCTCGCGTTGACTACTGAAGGCAAAGTTTATGCCTGGGGATTCGGCCCGGCGTGCGGTGTGAATGAAGGGGGCGACGTTGGCATGCCGACTTTGGTGACTAGATATGTTGGAGGTGATGCAAGCGGTATCACAATGAATGGAAATCATGAGTACAATTGGGGTGCAAGATATCGCGGTAGACACCGTCGGTCGATGGCATCTCAGGCGATGAATCCGACGATTGCCAAGGTTTGCGCAGGCAATGGGTTTTCATTAGTTCTGACGGATCAAGGTGAGGTTTTTAGCTTTGGTTTGTCGACGAACGGGCGTTTGGGTTTTCAATCAAAATTTCATTCGCAATTATGCCCACGATTACTACGCGACCTAGACGGGGTTACTGATGTAAGTGCGGGCATGGATTTTGGTATGGTTTTGGTTTCTCCCGGTCGTCTCTTCGGATTCGGCGCGAACGACAGTGGTCAGTTAGGCGTTGGTCACCTAGAAGACGTGTATCAACCAAAGATGGTCAAGACTCCCGGACACACGATCCAGTTTCAATCCGTAAGTTGTGGCCGTCGTCACTGTCTGGCCTTGGATTCGTCTGGCCGCGTGTACAGTTGGGGTGGCGCTGGTGGTCCGGAGCTCGGTTTGGGTTCATCTGCTGAAGCAAAATCCCACCTGGACTGCATCGCTGATTTTCGTCTCAAGGGTCTGACGTACCCCTGGTTGAATCCTCGTCCTGTCAAGGCTTTGACAGGTGTTCAGGTCGTGTCCGTTTCCGCAGGTCACAATCATTCTATGGCAGTCTCCGATCGAGGATTTTTGTTCGTCTGGGGCGCGAGTATTCATTGTTGCAAAGGGTTGAGTACGACCAGTCCATCCGCCGACGACGCGCCGCGCTTTGGTATTCCACGGCTCATCTGCCCCGGACCCGCTCTGCCATTCTGCAGGGTGGACGCTAATGTAGCAGCTGCAAACAACACATCTCTGATTACAGCTGTACCTGATGCTGCGATTTGCGCGCTCGTTGATTCCAGCAAATTCAAACCTCCTTGCGATGCTGCAATTTTAGATACTGAAGTCGGTATTCATTTGGCCGTATTGCGATGTCGATTGGCGCGCCAGGACGGCGTGGATTCGATAGCGTGGGTGCACTGGATGAAGCAAGGATACGTGCATCACATCGGTGAATTAGCCAATCGCCTGAAGCAAACAACCCGCAAAGAGCCGCAGCGACAATTCTTCGTCCTGGGCGCTGGTAGGGATTCTCCAGTATCGACGCGGCCGAAGGAATTATCAGATTTAGACTGGTACGAGCGTGATGATGATGGTGATATGGATGTCGTAAAGCAGCATGAGCCACGTTTCGAAGGCCTCGGCAGCCCTGCTGGCCACCCCAACCCGGATGCGTTTGATGTGGACACATGGGATTTAGGTGATGCAGATGAGAAGGTGGTGGGCGAACTGCGTAGTTCCAGCATGGAATCGGAGGAGAAAAAAGACTATTCCGACGATGAAGACGGTGGATTTGGCGATCTCCTCGATGTGGTACGCGCGCACCGACAACGATTGTCGGAGGCGAGCACGACGCAAGCTGAAAATACATCCAGTAATGCTAGTGGCGATCGAAAGGATATGGTTTCTTCAGAGGGTATGATGTCACACGTCCAGAGTTTTGAGAAGAAAATTTCTGAATTACACCAACCCTTCGTTCCTGATGTCGTTCAGCAAAATGCTGCAATTCGAGGAGTTGATTCAGAAATCAGCGTTGGCAGTGACAACTCCCAGTTATCGCCGAAATCAATCAAAAGTTCAACTTCTCCGGCAAGCCCGCCAGTTCGACAGCTCGCCGCGCATTTCGAGGGTATCAGCAACAAGCTTGCTGAAGAGAGCACCAAGCTCACGAAGATGAAGCAAGCACGGAGAAATCGAGCTCATGTTGCTTCAATTCTCGACGATTTCGTCAAGAGCGAAGATAAGGGTACCGAGGTTCGCAAAAAGAAACCGAAAAAGAAGAGTGCGAAGAAGGCCCAGCACTGGGATAGTTCGGAAGACGATCAACCAGGACAGTCCATCATCCCCCCGCAGGATATTTTAGTCGGTACTCGTGCCGAGGCGCAGCAGATTCATCTACCACTTCATGAGTTCGCGCCATCGGTATTACATGCATTCATGAAGTTTATTTACACAGACACACTAGATATCAAGTACGCTGAAGTTGAACCTGACGCGCCGGATGCTTTGTCAAAGATCGAAATGAGAGACCTGTACGAGTTGGGCAAAGCTTGTTATTTGGAGCGTTTGGAAATGCTTGTGGAAGCAAAGCTTTATTCCTACGAAAACCCAGGCGGCGCACCGCTAGAAATCCCTGAGCCGACGATCGGTTTTGCAATGGAGACGATGTTCCAGACCACCATCGATCCTTTCCACCCGATGAATAATGACAACGAGTTTGCAGTCGGCCCCGACATGCTTCTCCGTTGTAAGGCCCCGCTGCGCCAGTTCGCATGGCGCACGTGGTTGAATCGCAAGACGAATCGGGAGGGAGTCGAAATGTGGAAGCTGGGAACAGCAGCCAGTCGGAAGGCGAATGCAAAGTCACCTAGGCACCTGACTGCCGGCAGGGGTGAAGGTCGTGGTGCGAGCAACTCAAATCTATTGCCGATGAATGAGCAATCGACGCAATCGAATTCGCATGAAAAGGCGATCGAGAAAAGCGAATTTCCTCCATTCCTCTGGGCACATTCCTCTATTTTGGCAGCGCAATGCGAATTGATCGTAATGGCAGACCAAGATATCGACATGCAGCAAATCGCCATGGAAAAGCGAAGTATCCCTCCGATGGCATTGAAATCTTGCACCGAGAACATCAAGGTGGCTGCAAGCTGGAATAACGCCACCCCATTGGAACATGTTTCAAAGCACCTCGAGCCATTGTATTACATGGCTGCAGATGTGCCATTGGACGTGTTGTTTGCATTCTTGAATTTCGTCTATCTACATTCCATTCCAGATGAGTTGACACTAGGTGATGAATCAGATGGTTCAAGGGTGAGGTTTTGGTTGGAATTGATGTCCCTTTCCGTTCGCGCCGGTATGGATTCTTTGCATTTACATGTGCAGGATGAGCTAGTAGACATGATTGATCAATCAAACTGGGTTGACATTCTGACCGTGGCGGATGCTTTACCGCGCTGCAGCATGCTTGTTGAAGCTTGTATGTCGGCTGGCACTGTGTATTCCTTACCTGAGCTACATCGAAAGTTGAATGTGCCGATGCATCAACATCCACAGAAAGCTCCTGTGCGATTGGAACCTATTATTGAAGAGCGGGAGCTGGAAAATTCAATGATGACATTGGATCATAAGGTATTTTTTTCTCTTAATAATCAGTATTTGAATCAAATGAAAATGAATTCCAATCGTAAACCATTCATGTTTTTAAGGCCGGCGTTTTAGATCTCCGCCATGCCCCTAAAGGACAAGGATTCTCAGTTCTCAAGAAGCACCGGCCCATCGTTTTCTCCGAATTGAAGGATCGCTGCACATCCGCGGTGAACACCGCCCATACAACGGCGCTACGATTGCATCGCTCCGCGAACTGGTTTTACATAACCGAGCAACGTGCAGGTGGTTTGAACGGCCCACTCTGGAAACGTTTTCCAATCATAGAAATCGCACTCATTGCGTTAATGGTGTCCATGGGTGCGTACGCAGGATTCCGCGACGCCGTGTTGGGTGCATTCATCAGCGTCTTACCGGTTCCGGTCACATCCCAAGATATGTACCAACGTGTTGTCGATGACCTTACCTGGTGGGGCGCTTGGGGAACAAACGGCGTTGCTTTATTGCTGCTGGGGTACTACATGTGGAGCACAATCGAAAAAGATTGGGGAGAGTAAAAATAACAATTTCAATTATTTATTTATGCCGGTGAGTTTAATTTTTTGTCAGTAATTACTCCCGTATTTCACCATACTAATCGGCATCATTTCATGACCCTTGCCAGTCTGGTTGTTCTTGTATTTACGTAATTAATGATGATTTCGTAGTCATATTTTGCCTTCTGGTGAAGATTGTCATTATTGAATGTCAGCAGTGAATTATGCATGTTCTGTTGATGTAGAGCTGTAGCGTCATACGTATTTTGAATTTGTAATCTGATGAGTATTTCAATATTATGGAAATTATATCATTTTGTACAATATGCGTGCATGTCTCTTATTCGAAATTTGTTGTCAACAACCATCATATTTTTCTAACATTTTTCCTCACCAAATTTTCATTTTTGGTGCTCCCATGTCTTTCATTGACGTTTGAATCGGAAGTTCCTGTTATAGATTTGAATAATCAATTCCAAAAGGATATTGACGATGCGAAAAAGTGTGCGATGCTATCCGATCTTGCGGAAAAGAAGAATACTAGCACCATGCAGAGTACGAAGTTGAGCACAACGCAAGCGGAAAATACATCGAGTAATGCTAGCGGCGATCGAAAGGATTCAGTTTCATCCGAGAGTGTGATGTCACACGTCCAGAGTTTTGAGAAGAAAATTTCTGAATTACATCAACCCTTCGTACCTGATGTCGTTCAGCAAAATGCTGCAAATCGCGGGCAGGGAGGCCGTGGCCCGAACGCTCATATGTGCGTTGTGGGCCCACTCGAGCATTCTGCGCAAACAGTTGTGGCAGGCGGACACCATTTAGCGTTTTTGAATTTTGTGTATGTGCATTCCATTCCAGATGAGTTGACATTGGGTGATGAATCAGATGGCTTGAGGATTAGACTTTGGTTGGAGCTTATTTCGTTATCGCTTCGCGCCGGTATGGATTCTTTCCACGTACATGTACAGGATGAGTTAGTGGGCATGATGCATCAATCAAATTGGGTTGACATTTTTTTCTGAGGCAAAAAACATTTGGCGAGACGGTCGAAGAATAAATCATGGTTTGTCTTTTGGGATTATCTGTGCTGGTGAGTTCAAAACAGATTGGCGAGAGTAAACATACAAATTATTGATGCCGATGACAGTTTAATGGATTCTTCGAAGGTTTATGCTTTAGTATTGTATAGACTTCCACTCAACTTATCGGCGTCATTTCATGGGTTGTTTGTATGGTTGTTTCAGACGAATAGTTTTGTGCCACGTGCATTCAATTTAGTGTTTTTGTTGATGTTTTCTCGGTTCAATTGAAGACAGTTTTGATTTTCCCAATCTTTCAACAGGTTTTGTTCGCATACAAACTAGGCTATATATATACACACACACCATGTCGAGCCTTTCCGCATCCCGCAGAAAATTTCTGTTGAAGGTAAAATAATCATTTAATTGATTTATGTTAAACTGATTTTTTTGTTTCGTATTTTTTTGTGTTGCATTTTACAGGTGATTGTGTTGGGTGACACTGGCGTGGGAAAGACGTCAATTATGAATCAATATTGCAGGGGTTCTTTTTCCTCTCAGTATGTTTTTATTAAGTTAATTATTTATTTGGAAAAGTTTTTTTCAGAATAAATTTGTGCTTTGCAGGTACAAAGCAACGCTTGGGGCGGATTTTATGACAAAAGAATTAGTAATAGATGGAAAGACGATCATCCTCCAAATTTGGGACACTGCTGGCCAGGAACGTATGTTTTTTTGTGTGTTGTATTGCGTTTTTGCTGTAATTTTGATTATTTTTATTGATTTGATATCGAGGTTTTCAATCGTTGGGGTCTGTGTTTTACCGCGGTGCAGACTGCTGTATTTTGGTCGGCGATTTATCAAACCCAAAATCGTACACATTTTTTGTGTTGCCATTTGAATTTTGATGTTTGAAGTATTTTTTTCTAAATAACAGGTTTGATTCACTAGAAGCTTGGCGCGAAGAATTTTTATTACAATCAAATGTGAAGGATGAAGACAGAGCAACCTTTCCGTTTATATGTGTTGGGAATAAATCGGATCTTCACACAGCGATAGATAAAAAACTTCGGGATAAGATTAAATCATGGTGCGGGAAGTGCCATGACATCCCTTATTTTGATACCTCGTGTAGGGATCCAAAATCAATTGATATAATTTTCCAAGAGGTTGCAAGACAGGCCCTCGCTCAAGCAGCGAGCAAACCTCCGCTAAATAAATTTCTCCCGATTGCAACACCTCAACAAAAGGTATCATTTTTGTAGGATTTCAACATCAAAAATGTAAAGCAGCATGTATTTTTTCATGCAGGTGAATGTTAGTCTGGCGACACCCTGGGAAAAAGAGAGTGTGATGGGTGTTGTCGTGGATGGTTGCGCCGGGCAGGTGATGAAAAAAATGAAAAAACGTATGAAAATGAGCACATTTTTATGAAATTTGATGGTTTTTGGATAAAAAAATTGAAATGTTTATGTTTTTTGATTTTTCCAAAAATTGTATATTTATGATTTTTATTTAAAAAATCATAATATACAATTTTTGGAAAAATCGAAAAACGTCAAAGTTTTTATTTTTTTCATCCAAAACCATC
>JACLAD010009631.1_pt1 | contig 10557 bp, 11 predicted proteins | sample 8027901 | NCBI WGS metagenome assembly JACLAD01 (sample SAMN15725071, study PRJNA655200) | protist metagenome | isolation source: fluorescence activated cell sorting (FACS) single amplified genomes of... | place: Spain: Blaines Bay Microbial Observatory, Mediterranean Sea | collected 2016-07-05
TTCTTTGATGTTCATTGACACATCCATAATCTTGCCTGCCTTTCAAGGCACCTTTTCCAGACCAGCATTTCACCTGCAAGCAGGGCGTTGCTGAAAGGGCATCCCTGGAGCAGCGAGAAGCGGGGAGCAATGGGTTCCCAGTGGATACAGCCCTCAACCTCTACCCAGCGCTCCTGTTTGTTGTAGAATTCGCGGAGAAGGTTGCAAACTCGCACATCACACCCCAGGAGTTCCCATATGTAAATGGCTTGTTCCACTTCAACATTGCCGTAGCACTTGGCTGCATCGATTTTGCCCGCCACAAAATTGTCCTCTTCACGCTGGGCTTCCTCAAGGTCCTCAGCGAGTCTGACATGGACGTCATCAGCGCATCTGCTTGCGAAGCCCCCGACCATCTCAGGTGGAGCCCAGGCGTCGAGCCAGTCCCTCAGCTGTGCAAAGATGGCTGTGGCAACGATTCGCCAGATGGATGAGGCGACACTGATGGGACGGTCTGTACCATCATCTTTGGGGATAGCCACTGTTCTCACCTGAGTGATAGGGTGGGGTATGCCCCCCTCATTGAGTATGTCTGTCCAAAGTTGTGCCACTAGGTCCCACCATTGCACCGGCAGTACCCTGAGCTGGGCAACTAACCACATGTCAGGGCCCGCAGAGCTCATGTCCATTTTGAAGACTCTTTTATGTAGCATGTCGCCCGTGATAATGACTTGGGGGCATGGCGCATGGCCTCTCTCGGGACCCAGCATAGCCTGAATGCAATCATGTCCCCGTAATGGCTTGTTGGCTCTCCATAATGTGCAGAGTTTGTTGAAGAAGGCTTCTGCCCGGTGCTGCGGGTGGCAGATTCCGTCCCTGCGGACCACGCCCGGATCAGCACCCTTGATCCATCTCCTGGTTGCCGGATCGTTGTATTGCATGTTGTAGTTCCACCTGGCAAGTCTGCTGGTGGTATCCTGTTGCTCGGCCTCCTCGTAGATGTGTTGCACCCAGAGTAGTGTATCTTCCTCGTCAATATTGATACTGCCCAAGAGGTCATAACTTTCACTGAGGTTGCGTATTGACGAGTTGATATTGGTGAGCAGTTCGACACTCTCATCAGTGCTACTGCCGTGTCTGGGGCACCCTGCTCCTGCCACCTACAAATGCGCCTATAAAGTTTGCCCAGCTTAGAGGTATGGGCACTCTCAGCCCTGTCAGCTTTGGCCCCAAGGAGTGGCTGCGCCGTGGGGGCAGGGACATCAGCACGCGTTCGGCCAGAGCGTGGCACCGGTCCTACCTCCTCGTCATCCGGTCTGCAAAGGCAGGCCTCGGCGACATTGGACACGGGTGCGCCAGCGCATATTGTGTCCGATGCTGCAGTGCAGGCATATAATCTCCCACTCGGACTCGTCAATGGGCTCTTGTCTGGGCAGTTTCCTGCATGGTCTGCGTCTGAGGGCCTGCTCAATAGGCTCCTGCCGTATGGCGTAAGCCACCACATAGTGGTCACCCACCCCAAGATCCTGGATGCGGTCCGCCACGTAGATTTCCGGAGCGTGCACAAGGTAGTCAATGACCCTGTTACCTCCTTTTCGCGTGGGTCGAATGTCATTGGGTCGCACATCATCCCCCAAGCGGGCCATGCCAGAGCAGCTGATGTAAGAGGTGGGGCTTTCCTCAGCCGTGCAGTTGAAGTCGCCCAGCATAGCCCATGTTTTGCCCGAGGCGGCGAGGTGTTTGAAGACCCATTCCCCAATAAGAGTAGCAACCACACTGTCCCCCACGTTGAGGTACACATTGGCAAGAACGTACGGCCTCCTGTTGGGTCAGTGAGCCCAGAGGAAGTGTACCCTAGCTTTGGTATCATGCTTTTTGAATTCATCAGGCATAGGGGGCTGGACTGCAGCCGCAACCGGCCACCGGGCCAACCAGGCTACCCCTTTTCGAGGTTTGCCCGCCCTATCAGTATCACAGTCACCGGGAATGAAGCGCCATCCCCTGGAAGAGGCCGTCGCGGCCACGGCAAGTAAGCAATTGTCAGGTATCTTGACCTCTTGGAGTGCAAGGATATCTAATTCGTGTTGCTCAGCAATGTCGATGACATTGCAAACTCTCCCCACAAGTGTGTGGACATTGAGCGTGCCCACACGGAGGAGTGAGTCAGTGTCGTGATCTTGGAGCCAGGCAGTCATGCCCGGCGACTTTTGTCATTTCCTGGAGGTTGTCCGCTGCAAACGGCAGCGACACCCTCCTTGGTCCCACAGGGCATACACACCTGGGATTCGGATATCTGACGTTCTCTCTCTTTCTCTCTCTTGGCCTTGACCAGACCCCACCTCGATCCCTTGTAAGTGTACGGTGGAGGCGTTCTTCTGGCCTTTGTCTTAGGGGACATGAGAGGGAAAGCCTTCCTTGGTGCTACCTCATTGGCATCCGTGAGCTTGGCTGCGACATTGTCGAGTGCGCCTATGACAAGATTGGCTTTGGCTCTGTCGGTGCTCGCCAATTTATCGCGTTCGGCCTTCCAGGTAGCCTGAAGGGCAACAATCTTGGGGGCATAGGCATAGCACGTAAGCTTGGACAGGTAGGAGAGCGTGCTCGCCATTTGGCCGCATACCTTGCACATCTGCAGTAGCGCTCCATACCGTTTGCCAAAGGGGTAATGGGTAGTGAGAAGGTCCTTCGTAGGGTGCTGCCCAACATACTCGGTGTATTTTCCACCATGCATGCTTCTCCACCTGAGAAGGAAGTGCTTGTTGCGTGTCCCCGCATGTGCCCGGATGCGCTGGGCCTCCTTGATGTCTCTAGAACGCTGGCTCACTCCCTCTGTGATGTGAAAATCCTTGGCCGGCTTGTCGGGATGCTCCACCCTGTGGTGCCTCATGCGCGCATAATTGGAGTCTTTCATGGAAGGCGGCTGCTCCTCGATGCCCTTGTTGCAATGTGGGCATGCCCAGTGTGGGTTGTCAATCCCGGTAATGTCCTTGATGGCCACCCTCGAGGGGTGGAGTCGCAGCCTCTCAATTTGATCCTTGGTGAGGGTCTCATGCATTGTCCTGATATGTGCTGATTTGGCTGGCCCAATGAATTTGAAAGGTCCTGTGGTGTATGGGCATAATGGGCATGCCCAGTTAGCCCTTCCCCGACTGTCTCTGACTAGCGCGCCCGGCCAACCTGGCCTGGTTGCACCCCTGCGGGCTGGCCTCTTGATGACCCTGTTGCCCTTCTTGACAGCAGTTTTGGGCCCCGAATATCTCGAAGGGATACCAGTGACCCCTCCCCTCTTGTTGGTGTACCTCTTGACGCCCTTTTTGTCTTTGATTCCCCGCCCGATTGAGTCGATCCTCATGCCCCGCCTAAGGTTGGAAAGGTGTGTGGGGGCTTCGGTCGCCAACATGCCCATGGGGTTGGTTTTGGCTCTGAGTCGCCTTCTGCTACCACTGTCACCCCGTGCCATGCGGTCGCCTCCAGGTGTAAAAGCCCCGCCAGTGACACAGACATAGGCTGAGGTGGGCACCTTACTGGGTGGACTTGGCTGTGGCTCGAGCGGCGATGTGTTTTTATTCTTCACAGGTGCGTTGCGAGGCACTGGGCTGGCTGCAGCGGCTGCCCCACCAGTCGGAGTGCAGGGTGCCCGCCGGTCCTGTGATATGGTCCCAGTGCATTGTTTTGTAGCTTCGAGCTCAACTGGACCATGTGTGCTCTTTGGTCCAACTTTGTCTCCAGCATGTGGTTCACCACTACCCCCCTCAGTGTAACCGAGGCTCGAGGTGGCGCCATCACTTGAGCGAGCATGTCCATTTGATGGGTCCTGAGCTTTGGTCACCTCCCCTGGGAATCCGGGTGGGTGCTGCACATCAGAAGCCGTGCCACCTCCCCCCTCGGAGTAGATAAAGCCCGGCGAGCCTCCCCCTGTTGCTCCTTGACTTTCCCCCCCAGCGGTCAGCTGTGGGCTTGCGCACATGGCGTGGTCCGATGTCCTCCGCTGGTCCTGTCCGCAGTCGCCTCCGCCAGTGTCGCCTGCCCGCATAATGGTGCCCGGTTCGGAATCGACGAGGCCACTTGCTCCTCCATCAGAGTAAAGGGGGCTAGTGATATTATTTCCCTGCTGGGTACCATATCTTGTCATGTCGTCGTGGACGAATCGCTCGGGTGCCTGGGCAGGTGGCTGCTTGCCAGAGATCCTCCTAGACCCGAGGGTGCGCATGCTACTGCACTTGCTTCCGCTCCCCCCGTCACTGAGCGCTGCCTTGTGCATGCCTCCCATAATTTCAACAAGCATGCTGATGACACCACCGTTGACTGGTGAGGGTTGCCACATGAAGATGGGAGCTACCTGGGTCCCCCCTTTATATGTCACAGTGTAGGAGAAGAGCGCCACACCCATTCTCCTGGACCATTTGGCCGAAATGTCTTGCGCATTGTCATCTTCCATAAACCACATGTACTGTGTGGTATACCCTGGTACCTTTACAAAGAGGGCAACACAGCGTTTGGGGCCTCTGGAGACCGTTGGCCAAAGCCTGCCCTCCCGGAGCCAACCTGCTATGTGCATGGTAGCCCGCATGGCCGCATCAACATCAACCAAGTTGCTTTTGTTACTCAACGCCGTTGGATTTATGTCGTTGCTGTTGCTGTTGCTGCTGTTGTTGCTCTTGCTGGCGCTTGCCTGCTCTATATGCCTATGCTGTTGCTATATATATACATATATATATATATATAAATATATAAATATTTACATATATATATATATATATATATATATGTGCCGTTGGCTTTGCTGCTGCATGGTCATAAATATCTCGCCAGCATCCGGGCATCTGGCCCTCATGTTGCTTCTGCTCTTGCCAAGGCTTGGCTGCTGCATGGTCATAAACATCCTGGCATCACCCCGAAATTTGGCTGCCATCTTGCTTCTGCTCTTGCTAAGGCTTCGCTACTGCATGGTCATAAACATTCCCGCCATCATCCTGACATCTGGCCCTCTTCTTGCTTCTGCTCTTGCCAAGGCTTGGCTGCTGCATGCAATAAACATCCTGCCATCATCCTGACATCTGCCACCATCTTGCTTCTGCTCTTGCCAAGGCTTTGCTGCTGCATGGTCATAAACATCTTGCCATCATCCTGACATCTGGCCCTCATCTTGCTTCTGCTCTTGCCAAGGTTTGGCTGCTGCATGGTCATAAACATCCTACCATCATCGTGACATCTGCCACCATCTTGCTTCTGCTCTTGCCAAGGCTTGGCCGCTGCATGGTTTTTAACATCCAGGCATCATCCAGACATTTGACCACCACCCTGGCCAAAGATACAAGCTCATGCTGCCACCGTCCCTGCTTGATATATACAACAGCAGCAACGGCATGCTCACTGACCGTATTGAGCCATATATGGCCACACATGTCAACATGTATATGGTCCATATATGGCCACATATGGCCCATACATGACAATATATGGTCCACACATGGCCATGTATGAACTATATACGACCATATACGGACCAGATCTGGCCATACAAAGTTCATATGCCACGACCACATAGTGCGAAGGGGTTGAGACGATGGGCCACCCGTACCAGAGAGACAAGGGAATAGGTGTGTGGGCATCGTGCAAGATTTTTTGCAGAAAGAAGATATGCAAGTGCAAAGATTATTTGCATGATAGAGTGACAGTCCATGCGTCCATCTTTCAAACTATATACTTGTCCAGTGGACCGAGGATGTGAACGTGCAACTGCATATGCAAATGCTGCAAGTGTTGCCGCAGTAGTCTTCATGTCAGTAATGGTGGTAGGAACCGTTGGAAAGCAAAGCCCAAGCAGCAGAAGACACGTTCCTCGCCCCAATAAATGTCTTCACAGCAAAACCTCAAAATTGATTAATCGGAAAGGCGTCCACATGACAAAGACGTGACAAAGTTGTAACAGAATTATTGAATTGCTCACCTATTTATTCCTAAAAAATCCCGCCCACGTCCCCGTTGAACCTTGACGCCTCGTTGAACATGCTGCGCATGTTTGTCACGCTGGCAACGTTCCATGTGCCCAGGTCCCTGTTGAAGGATGTGGCCTGAATGAACATCACAGCCATGTCTTTGACATTGGCAACGTTCCATGCGCTCAGGTCCCCATCGAACGATGAGGCCCTCCAGAGCATTCCCTGCATGTTTGTGCCACCGGAAGCGTTCCATGCCGTCAAGGCCCCTTTGAACCTCGAGGCCCCGTAGAACATGAATGCCACGTCTGTGACACTGCCAACATTCCATGCCGTCAGGTCCCCGTTGAACCTTGAGGCCCCACAGAACATGCAGCCCATGTCTGTGACGTTGGCGACGTTCCATGCACTCAAGTCCCCATTGAACGACGTGGCATCCTGGAACATGCATACCATATTTGTGACTCTGGAAACGTTCCATGCAGTCAGTTGTCCATTGAACGACGTGGCATCCTGGAACATGCATGCCATGTGTGTGACCCTGGAAACGTTCCATGTGGTCAGGTCCCCATTGAACGATGTGGCCCCAAAGAACATTCTCTGCATGTTTGTGAGACTTGAAACATTCCATGCGGCCAAGTCCCCATTGAATGCCGCGGCATGTGCGAACATGCCTGCCATGTTTGTGACCCTGGAAACGTTCCATGTGCTCAGGTCCCCGTTGAACGATGAGGCACCTGAGAACATGCGCTCCATGTTTGTGGCGTTGGAAACGTTCCATGCAGTTAGGTCTTTGTTAAACCTTCCTTGGTCAATGAACAAGTTGCTCATGTCGGTAACATTTGATGCGTCCCAGTGCGACATCTGGCCATAGATGCGTTCCACGTTGTGCCTTGCGTATTTTGCTGTATAGTGTCCATAACTACAATCTTTAACAGCCATTTAAATGGTGGTGTCAATGAGAGAAACTTTACCGTTGATTGCCAATGTCAAGTGAGCACCATGTTGGACCGAGGTTTCATTCCACCGCCAAGCATCCTGAAGAATGACTTCTTCGTGAAAGAGCTGTTGGTGCCAGACATCCACGTGGCAAGCGCTCACAAGATCAGCCTTTCAATCTTCTACCTTCCAGGTCGACCACTCCAAGAACTTGCCCACATCCTCACCTGAAAGTTGGATTATGTTTATGCTCAGCTGCTGTGCCGGTTGCTCCTGGACATTGGAGACTGACTCAGACAACCTGAAGCGCTTAACTGACTCCGACATCCAGATGCGCTTCCCGAAACTGGCCAAGTGCAACTGTGTCGACACACCAGAAGGAATTCCTTAAGCCAAAGAGGCCCAAAAGAAACACAAAGTTGGTATTGCAAGATTTTCCGCTCCAAAAAGATTAGGATATCAGCACAGAAAAACTGTTACAGCAAGACTCTCTCTCTCTCTCTCTATGTATGTATGTCAGTATATATGTATATACAAATATGAATATATATATATATATATATAACACACACATGCTCAGGCATCATCTTTTGAAGCAACAAAACCAACAAATGCCACCCCTGAAACTGAGTACCGAAACCGTTCACCAAATCCACAAACCAATTTGTTCAACCGTGATCTCTTGGAACCTGTTTATTTGTTGACCGCTTTTCAACAACACATTCTTGAACCTGTTTGAACAACATCTGTAGTCACTTGTGATCTAAGTTTGCATTTACTTCGAAAGCCATTGTTCTAATCAATGTCCTATATAGATTCCTCTTACATGTCCACACTTTGCTTGTAATGTCAGATATCGCACGGAGAATATATGCAATGAATGTGATATGCACACTTCTGTTTTGAGGCCAAAGATGACTTACAGAAACACAATGAATCCATAGAGTCACATGTCTTACAATAGGTAGATAGCAGCAGAGCTTCCTCCGTGCCATCCACATAACTATTACTATTCCAGGATGATATATCTGAGGGCTATATTCAGCACTCCTCCCAGGTATGGAAGGGCATGCTGAAGCATGTACAGCCATAACTGCACATTCTAAGCCGCTACAGATATATTAGTGCACAGCCAGTGCCGCGGTTGGCTATGCTGGACAATGTGAGCGTCCTATTGGCTCATAGGGCATATGTTACGCCACTGGAAGGGCCGGATTGCTATGTCTTACAAGTGAGTACGTACTACTGGTATGTACAGGATCCATGCATGGTATGTGCTAAAGTTTAAGCACAATCTGTACAGACAAAGGTAGCTTAGGTCGGCTCTTCGGGATGACTGCTGTCGGATGACTGCTGTCGTGCTCCGGGACATTAGAAGCTTAATCCCAGCAGCGTGTCAAGGTGACAGGGCTGCTTGCAGTCAGTGACCTGGCTGGCCGCCTTTTGTGCCGTTGAACGGCTCACTTGTGGAGCTTCATCCACCGCCCACTACACTGGCTGTGCAGTGACCTCGAACTTCCACCTGGCCTCCATGTTGGCCTGCTCCACCCACCAAACTGGGCTCACTGGACTCACTAGTGGTGACACACACTGACACACTTAGTATAAATGTCGCCTACATGGCCTACCATGGAACCAACCATGGGACCTGGAAAGGGGGGAAGTCGCCTATACGCCCGCCTGTACATAGCGCATAGACTACTGTACTGGGGTACTGGTGGAAGGACATCACTCTTAAGACAAGTGTACAAGTATACAAAGCTTCGGTCGACCATTTTTTCCCTGCAGGATTTGTTAAGCTTGGGATTAGCTGTGGATTAGATTGAATTTTTGATTAGCTTGGAATTAGCTTTGGAATGGATGTCAAAATTTGCTTGGGGTTAGCTATGGTCAATTGTCATTTGTCATGGCTGTAGTGCTCCAGGCTGCTGTGCGCTCGGCGCGGTGCAGGGCTGGTCTTACCACCATGAACAAGTATTGGATTAGCTAGGGATGAGCTTGGGATACTAGCATGCACTGCGGTGCGTCGCCACATAGTGGTCGTATCACACAAGTGTACATGCAATGTATGAAGCAGCACCATGTGTAGCCGGCTCAAGTCATCAATTTGCTGCTGTAAGAGTAAGATGGGACTTACCGTCGAGGAATGCATATGATAAGAATTTGGCAAGTTTGTCAAGCTTAGACTGATCCAAATATTTTGTGAAGAGATCAACTGGATTATCGTCAGTGGGGACTTTGTGTACTGTGAAGTCACCGCTACTGACGCGCTCTTGAATCCAAAAGTAGTTGACATGGATATGTCGTGTTCTGCCAAGGCCTCTTCTATTAGCTATGCCTTTGGCTGCTGTGCTGCCTGTGTGGATCTGGCCCTTGGTTTCGATGCCAAGATCTCTAGCCGTGCTTATGGCTCCTAACAAGACTGAACCACCTTTGACAATACCATAATACTCAGCTTCACCGCTGGACAGTGCTATGACTGATTGCGTTGTGCTCCATGACTTAGCGCAATGTTTGCCGAATGTCAGGGCTCCACCATTTGTGGACTTATATAGGATTACTCGAGGCTTGCCAACTAAGTAGCGTCCTAGCCTCTTGAGCTTTTGCCAGTCACCTTCTGTTGGAGCTAACATGCCTTTAGCAACCTCTTTACATGAAAACTGGATATCTGGCCTATCTTGAGCTAAATAGCTGAGGCGCATTGCTAATGAGCGGTATAGCGGTATAGGGTGCTTGTAGCACTTTCGATGGGCTTATCCAAGTCTGGGTCAGCCTTTGCCTTTTCTCCTGGCGTGACCACAGATTTGCCCTTTTCAAGGCCTAAGGCCTTGATGACAATTTCAACATGCCTTTGATCTGGCTCATACATGATACCGTGTTCATTCCATGTAACTACCTTATTGAGGATTCGAACTGACTTGTCGTCATAAGGCTCTGGGCCTAATGTAGCTTTGACTTTGAACCCATAAACCTTTTGGAGCTCTTTTGTGTTCCACTTCAGGGCTGGATCAACACCCAAGATTGTAAAATCATCACCATGGACAACAACTCTGAGATCTTTCTCAGGATGGTGGAAAAGGCATGGAGAACTTTTACCTTGTTTGAAACCAATGTTATTGAATACAGATTCACACTCTTTCTCCCAATTCTGAGCTGCATCTCTGGTGCCATACATGGCCTTCTCAAGTTTGCCACACATGCCTTCTTGATGATCCTGTGATGGAAGGTCAACATAAACATCTTTGATGCACCTTGCATGGAAATAGGCTCTTTTGATATCAATGAAACAAAGTTTGTATGGCTGGCCAGTTAAAGATCGTTTGGATACAGCTAATGAAAACAAGAATTTCTTAGCCTTAAGGGGAGGCGTAGCTGCAAACAAATCCAAACGTGTATCCATCTTGATTTCTTTAGCAACTAATCTGGCCGTATACTCTGGATTGTCACTGTCACCTTTATTGACGATTACCCATCTGACCTTTATGGGTTTCTTGCCTGTTTTGTCATAGGCTTCTTGGATAGGGACTTTTCTGTAGACACCGTGGGACTTATAGGTGTCCATTTCTTCTTGAATGGCTTCATGGACAAGTTTGGGATCTAATTATTCACCGGTGATGTCATAATAATAAGATCCATCGTCTACACTATTGTAATACGATTGCTGGATTTCGCCCAAACTTTTTCTTTCATCCGCCAGCCC